>ERZ1035001.1229-NODE-1229-length-10312-cov-5.587599_pt1 | contig 10312 bp, 9 predicted proteins | sample MGYA00520685_ERZ1035001 | MGnify/ENA primary metagenome ERZ1035001 (study PRJEB33766, sample SAMN09781749) | gut metagenome | biome: gut microbiome | host: Homo sapiens | place: Madagascar | study: EMG produced TPA metagenomics assembly of the PRJNA485056 data... | reverse complement strand
GGCTTTAAAGAAGCAGAGTGGCAAAGCTGCCTGCAAAACAAATCGTGTGCGCCCAGCGGGGAAAATTAAAAATACACCTACATAAAAAGAAAACTCGGGCAGGGGAAAAGCGTGAATTTGATGTAAAGCCATAGCGCTGTACAGTACATGAAAAAAGACATATTAACAGTATATGCTTGACTTTACTGGATATCTATCACAACTATAAATAAAATGAAAACGCTTTATCTTTATCTTGGCTCAGCACCGGATCAGCCTTGAAAGAAAGCCGCGCAAAGCATTCTTTGAGAGCGAGGGCGGGCAGCGAGAGTATACCCCAAGCGACAAGCAAAGCAGCAGACCAAACAAGAGAACAAGGAATGACAAAGGCGGGAACATTTTAACCGATGCTCCCGCCTTTTGGTCAGTCTGTAGGAAGGTCTTTCTTACCAAACAAAAGAAAAATATATGGGGGCAATACCCACGCAATGGCGGCGCTTAGCCATTCGTTTAAGCCGAGGTGAAATGCAATCTGAGAAAATACACCGCCCCATTCTGAAAGTTTGATCCAAAACATAGTGAATGATGTAAAAGTTCTTTGGGTCAGGTATGTGAATATGCCCAATACAATATTTAAAGCCACTAAAGCAGAAGAGGAAAAGAAAATTTCTTTGCGTGTCATTTGGCGAAAAAAATCCGCCAATACAGACAACCGCAAGGAAGAGAACGGCAGAAATGATCACCCACCGGGTATTATCCGATGAAAGGCTCCCGTCAGGCAGCGTCACGATTGTCCATTTTCCTAAAAAGTGTACTTCCATTTGAAAACATACCCAGCTTGCCGCCATGCAATAAACGGGGATTTTCCACCAGGATTTTTTCATATAATACGCCTCCTTTGCACGGTTTATGGAATTGCATTCTGCCTTGGTCGTGAAGTCATATTCCTCGGCTTAATGTCGGATTGGAACATTTCCGATGCTTCGCTGGGTACCGAGGATTTAGCACGAATGTCGGCGATTTGCGCTATCAAGTGATGTGAGCTTCATCAAAACCACAGAATATGATTAGAAAATGATATAAGGGAATCTCGCTTCATAGTTAAGAAATGTTTTGAATGTCATATTCGAGCCGTTGTACTTCCTTGAACATAGCCGCCCTAAACAAGTTATCTACAGTCTGGGTATCTTTTTTATTGAAATTCTTTTGGCCATATACTTCAGATAGAATTGCAGCCTTTTCTTCGAGAGAATATCTGTCTGCATTGACTATATAACTTGAACGGTTAACATTCTTTGTGATTTCATGATAAGACCGTACAAATCTCTTGATATCTTTTGGCTTTTCAATGCCATAGCGAGAAAACAAATGTCCAACGAACCAATCAAGGTGAAAAAGGATGCTTAAATCCGTAAGCTGAGAGTAATAGAATAGCCACCCGTATTTTTTTGAGTCAAGTATGCATCCCGTGATTCTGAGGTTTAGTCGCCAAATAAACACCTGCAGGGAAATGTTTTGCTTTTTTCGCAGTCGGAATAGTTCTTCAATGGAAGCTTCCAACTTTTCTTCTGCTGAAGGGCGAATCCCGACCTTGTTACCGAAAAACATATATCCAAGAAAAGGAACACCATTAACGATTTCGCCAAACATGGTTTTCTTTTCATTTGCATCCAGAATATAATCGGTTTTAAGTGTTTTTACACAGAAATCCTTGATTTTGCTCGCTTCCAATGCATTGCAAAGAATCAAAATATCGTCAACATATCGATAAAAACACACATCATATAAGGAACATACTTTTTCCTTGAAATCAGATAAATAAATGTCCGCTAAAATATTTGAGATAGAAAGACCCTCTGGAACACCGCATTTATTCTTACCCCTTATAGGGGCTGAACCAATTCGTGCGATTGTTTCTGTAGAAATGGCTTCCTCTAAGAAACGAATTGCCTCGGCTTTCCGAATTTTCTTTTTGACTTTCTTTAGTAATAGGCGGTGGTCGATTGAAGCATAAAAATGAGTAATATCAATTTTGACGTAGCCATTGAAATATCCAGACAAAACTTCTTGTGTAATATCTCCGACAATTGTATGAAGAAGTGGCTCTTGGATAGCTGTGCCAAAAGAAGCTTGCAAGAATTGATGGTAGGCAGATAAGGCCAATTTGTCTCGAATCGTAGGAATTGAAATAACTCTTGGTTCTTTTCCACGCCCCTTGCTAATCAATACTTCTCGGTAGCGAGTAAACTTATATTTTGCGGATAGCACTTTTTGAGAAATTAATTGAACATTTTCATCCAATTTGTTTTCAAAAGCTACTGGTGTTATTCTGTCCATGCCAACCGTTGCTCGATATTTGATTTTATCAGAATAAATAATTTTGAGCCATTTCGGTGAAAAGTAACGGCGAAAATATCGAGCGGCATTCATATGGTTTACCTCAAAAAGAAATAAAGAACTGCAGCGATAATAGGCATGAAAATTAATGCAGTTCTCCACATATATCCACACACAAGCTGACAGTGGTAATTACGCTTTTCCACATTAGACAATGCAAAAGTCGAATCTGTACTATTGGCTTTTAAGCGATATAAGTCAATTGGTATGTGGTTCTCTGATGCTTTCAAAAGAACTGCATACTTGGCGCTGATGCTCAAAATACATTTAGTATCGTCATTGCGCGTACAAGAAAGCTGATCTAATAGCAATTGCAGCGCAATGTAATTTTGCTTCAACGAAGATGACCGATCACGATAGCCTGCTGAGTTTGCATATATGATTGAAATCGTAAGTGCAATTGAACACGCTAAACTAATGATTGAAAGTAAATTGTCTTGCTCCGTCAAAGAAAGCAGCGATAGAATTATAACGAAAATTGAATAGTAAACATTTAATATTTCAATGTATTTTGCGTGTGATAAAAGTCTTTCGGATGCATTAATTCGGCATTTTCGAGTTATCCAAATATTCCTACTCAGTTTATCTTTTAATGATAGTTCCATTATAACACCTCAATATAAAAGCCAGAGGAATTGCTTCAGAAATACAACATCATCCGAATAATCAGAATTCCAAAAGGAACGAAGATTAATTAGCAAGAAAATCCCTACATACGCAGGAATCATGCCGAAGCATAAGCAATCCTCTGGCATATTCATTTTATCAAAAGCCGCAGCAAAATTCAATATGTGTGCAAATACCATGGAATTTTAACCGCAATAGACAAAAAAATAAGAAAATCCCCCTAAAATCAACGATTTCAGAGGGATTTTGGTTCGAGTGGCGGGACTTGAACCCACGGCATCCTGCTCCCAAACCTATCGGGAATACTTTTTCTGCTCGTTTATAGCGGTTTTCGGCCATTTTCTATTTGTTTTACTTACTCTTTGACGCTCTTATCTCCGCTGTTTCCGGGTGTTCCAGCGCCGTCTGTGGTAATCTATGTGGTCAAAAACGCTTCCCGCCCGGTTTCCGGTGAAGATTCACCGGTGCCGGACGGGAAGCGTTTCTCATTGCTGTGTGGTCTGTATTGTAACTCTGAGCAGACGGTTATGCAAGTTGTTTCTGCGAAAGCGGCAGCTCAAATGTTGGGCCGCAATAAACAAAGAATAGGCGGGAAGATAGGCAGAGATACTTTTCTTACTCTCTGAGTATAAATCCCTTAATACAGACATAATAGTAAGGAATTTAAGGCACAATCCATTGACTATTCCCTTATTTTACGTTATTATTTAGGGGAAAACAAATGGAGGTGAGGGAATGAGAACCTTCAATTACTCTGCAATTAAGGAACAGAAGTGGGACTCGGATGTTCTTGGCCTGATTGCAGCCATATACAAGGAAGCTGGAAAGCAGGAACTGTATTTGAAGCAGCGTCCGGAGGAGCTCGAAAAGCTCGTGGAGATTGCCAAGATACAGAGCACTGAGGCATCGAATGCCATCGAGGGCATCGTTACCACGAGTACCCGAATCCGGCAGCTTGTCGAAGAGAAAACCACGCCGAGGAACCGTGACGAGCAGGAGATTGCCGGATACCGTGATGTGCTGAGCATCATTCACGAGAGCTTTGACGCGATTCCAATTACGCGGAACTATATCCTGCAGCTTCACAAAATCCTTTACAGCCACATGAATAACCTGCTTGCGGGCCGCACAAAAAGCGTGCAGAATTATATCACTGCCACCTATCCGGACGGTCATGTGGAAACGCTGTTCATGCCGCTTGCTCCGTATGAAACGCCGGAAGCGCTGGACAGAATCTGTGAGGAATACAACCGCGTAATCGGGAATATGGAACTGGAGCCGTTGATTGCGATTCCGGTTTTTGTCCATGACTTTCTGTGCATCCACCCCTTCAATGACGGCAACGGAAGAATGAGCAGATTGCTCACAACGCTGCTTCTGTACCGAAATGGTTTTTATGTTGGAAAGTATATCTCCCTTGAAGCCAAAATCGCCAAAAACAAAGATCTGTACTACGATGCGCTTGCACAGGCGCAAACCGGTTGGCACGAAGGCACCGAGGATGTAGTACCCTTTATCAAATATCTGCTTGGAACAATACTTGCAGCCTATAAGGACTTTGAGGATCGTGTGGCGCTTGTTGAAACCAAGCTGCCCGCACTGGAAATGGTGCGCAAAGCAAGCAAGAATAGAATCGGGCGCTTCAGCAAGCAAGACATCCGGGAGTTCTGTCCAACGCTCAGCGACAGTTCCATAGAGGGAGCCTTGCGGAAGTTAGTCGCCGTTGGTGAACTGAAAAAAGAAGGAAAAGGTAAAAACACCTGCTATTTCAGACTGAATTAAATTTCCGTCAAATTAGAGGGCCGCACCTGTTCATACGAGCAGGTGCGGCCCTTTTGGTCGCTTTACGGAAGTTGGCGTATAGTTCAACGGTTGAGCCGCTATAGACAAGGAATATACCCAAAGTCCCCTGCCGAAACACACTCGCCTTACCCGAAGAAATACTGCTTCATATCTGAGGTGCCACCATTCTTATCGCAGAACCATTCGTAATCAGCGAGACAGTTCTGGCAGTGGGCAATTACATCAAATCCGCCTGGTGAATGCTGGTTATCGGCAATGCTCATGACCTCCAAGGGCTTCCCGCAGGCTGGCAGGGTCTAATCTTCCTCGCCTTACGAGTGGCACGCTCTCTCTGCTCTGTTTCAAGTGCATCTAAAAGACCCTGCCAAAGATTTGGATTCAGTTCATGCTCTGCATAGTCTTCAAGGTGCCGCCGGATATCGTCGGCAGCCAGTACGAGAAACTTATCATCCAGAATCTGGATGTGATGCTTAATATAATTGGAAATCACCACAGGCATACAAGTATTCCTGCCCATCGCATACCGCATTGCCGACAGCAGGATCAAGCGAAAGTCAGAGTCGCAGATCAGGGCGAGCAAGTCCTGGGGGAACAGCAGAAACTCCTTGCCATTGTTCATGAATACGCGCAGCGGCCGCCGTTCTTCCGTTACCAGGTTCAGTAAACTGTTAGATTGATCTTTCAGCTCATCAACGGTAATCGATTCGTAGTCCTGAAACGGGTTTACTTCATAATTCATCATTTGACCTCCAATCAGTTTGTCCTCGTTATGAGGTGTTGGCATTGTAGCTCTGACTGCCCGGAGGTTCAAGCGTTTCTTTCGCGGCTTGAAAAGAAATTGAATAGAGTCGGAATTCGTGCGGATTTATCATTTGCTTGCTTTTCCTGCCCAAATGTGCTATCATTATAAAAACGCTGTCAAGTGTTGGAATAGGCCTTGGCAGTATGGCTGCAATAGACCGAATGCTCTGCCAAGCGGCAGAGCATTTTTTGTATATCGGTACGGAGGAGATATTTATGTCTGTGAGTTATAAAAAACTCTGGAAGCTGCTCATCGATAAGGACATGAAGAAAAAGGACCTGTGTGAAAAGGCAGGTATTAGCCCAGCATCTGTCACCAAGATGGGGCGGAACGGGCATGTTACCACAGAGATACTCGTGAAGATTTGTGCCGCGTTGGATTGTGGAATTGAGGATATTATAGAAATTGTGCCGGATGAAAAGCAACCATCAAATAAAGAGGAGCCGGGGGTGATGAGATGACTATCGTAGAATCTATTAAGTGTGTTTTACAACAAAATAATGATGGTTTGACCTCAAAACAAATATATGATGAGATTATTCGTCAGGGATTGTATTCTTTTGGAGCAGAGAATCCTGTTGGTGTTGTCAATGCTCAACTTCGCCGTCGGTGTATCGGTCTGGATTTTCCGACTGCTTACCCGATAAAATTCTTTGAAATTGCGGGTTATGAGGGAAAAAAGATCAAATTCCGTTTGATTTCGACAGAAAATACAGCCACTATTATTACTACTCCCAAAACTACAGATATTTCTGAACTGTTACCGGAAGAAAAAATCAAAGCTGCGCTGCAGGAGCATTTACAAAATATACGACAACAAGTATTTGATTCTGTCCTAAACAATTCCCCAGAGTTCTTTGAACATCTTGTGGTTGACTTGCTTTTAAAGATGGGGTATGGATATGATAAAAATTCGGGTATTGTTACAGGAAAACCACATGATGGCGGAATTGATGGAATAATTAGTGAAGATAAGCTCGGCTTGGATTTGATATATATCCAGGCTAAACGTTTTGCTAATGGCAATAAGGTTACCCGGCATGATTTACAGGCCTTTATTGGCGCCATGGAACATATTAACAAAGGTGTTTTTATTACAACATCGTCTTTTACGAGATCTGCAATACAATTCATCGAGAAGCAACAGCAAAAAAATATCAAATTAATAGATGGCAATTTACTTGCAGATCTTCTTGTTAAGTATGAGGTTGGCGTGGCAGCGGCACAAACTTTCAAATTATATAAACTCGATACCGAATATTTTAACTTTTAAATCATACGCCTAATCCGGATATAGAGATAGGAGCTTTATTATGGCGGGAATTGTTGGAACAATTACTAATCTGAGTGATTTTTTGTCGAAAACACAAGTGTGCTTATCCGTAAAGCCTAATGATCCCCAACAGCAAATCATTTGCCTCGAGGCAGATAGGAAGTATTCTATCCCTGCTTTTCAGAGAGAGGTTAGATGGGATGACAACAATCTTAAAATGCTTTTGTACGATTTGTCTCGCAGCAGCAAGTTTTTGGGAAATATAATATTAACGATTAAATCTGACCACACTTGTGAAATTATTGATGGTCAACAACGTACAACTGTACTTATGTTGATTGTTTCCTGTATAAAGAAAAAGTTTGGGACCAAGATATCGACGCCAGATCTGTGCCCTCTTCGCAATGAGGGGTTTACAGGCTTCCAGATACTCTTAGAAAAGGCCTTTGATCAGGAAGCAATTACATCCGATGATTGGAACGCTATTCTTAAAAGCGATGATTATCATCAACTTCCTCGTATTCAAAAACTATGGAACACGATATCTTCTTCCGAGTTGTTAGCTGACCGGCATAAAGCCCAGGGGCTTCTTGATAACTTGTGCAAATCTGAGTTCAATATAATTGCCAGCTATTCTAACGATGTAAATACCAGCATCCAGTATTTTCTGGATGTAAATCTTAAAGGCATTCGTTTGGATACTGAAGATATTTTCAAAGGTTATCTTTTTAGTCAGGATAGCCGCGAACTCACACGTTCTCTTTGGCAAAAGAATAAGCGTGATGTATTACGCTTAAATGGCGTCACGCAGAGCTCGGAAGAGAAAAGATATCCTCTGATGAAGTTGTATGAACACTTTTTTTATTGTGACTTATATCTTCCTCGCGAGGGAGATTGCGAGTATAGTACACTCAAGTTTGGTGAAAACTTTTGTCTCACATCCGGATTTGAAAGTGGAAGTACGAAATATTACGAAGGTAGCCATTTAATTGAAGCCATACGAGATCGGGACTATTTGCAAAATGTAGTCTCCAGACTCAATAAATGCGTTGAAATAATGACGGATATTATTGAAAGCGAGGGACCTTCTACTCCGTTTAAAGACAAATTTATTTGCGCTAAAAAGGTAGATTCTATAGATATTCAAAACTGCCATTCGATGCTAAAGAAGATACTTATGGAAAAAGAGGTGATTCCTAAAATTTTAGCGTTAAAGTATATCCTTACATACTTTGACGGAAAGCTTCACGCAAAAGAAGAGTACAAGTCAGTCTATAGCGTCTTTTGTGCAGCGGTCTTGTTTACCGTTTTCGCAAACAAAAAAGAGAGTGATACTTTCTACAACTTTGTAAGACTGGAAGAATGGAAAAGCAAGATAAACAAATGGCTTTATGACTATATTTCTTCTCATGCACTGACCAGAGGTAAAGTTCTCGCTGCATATAAATATAGTGAAAGTGACGATGACCCAATTCAACAAATCCGTTGTAAGTCTTTGGCGGCGATTAGTAATTTCTTCAAAGTAACGAAGAACGGTGATAATTATAACATGGGTATTTCCAACGCAGCTGAACTTTGTAAGTTTTTTGGAGATAAAACAGTTTATAGTTTAGAACACTTTATTGTAGGAGAATGCGGAACTCTTCATGTCAAAACCGCAAAATACGATTTCCCATATAAATATCCGCCAACGATTCAGAAGTACAGAAATTCTCTATTTAATTTTATTTTTATTCCTCAACCGCTTAATAGTTCTCTTTCTAATGAAGGATTGTTTATTAAAGTAGCAGAAATCCATACACATGAAAACGAGATTAAATGCAGCTATAGCAAAGGATACTATGGACTGTTAAACAAATCTCCTCGTATGTACTTTCAACGCTACCCTACCGAAAAGGAGATAGATTCCTTCAGTACTGAAGAGGATGCCAGAGCATACCTAAATGAATATTTTACTAAAACATTTCCGGAAGAGTTTTTACAGTTTTCAACGGCGCTTGTAAAAAAATCAACTGGGGTTCTTAACACGAAGGCGTTCTCGGATATTTCCGAGAGCGCTTTCTCATTAAATGCGCAGCATGGTAACGACATATCTTGCGGAAACTATTATTGTCCATTTTATTGTACTTGCTTTATAATATCATGATCTTTAAAGAAAGGTTGATTGCAAAAGTGAAGGTAACATTTTAGGGGTAAAAAAGCGGTTATAGGGTGACGTTCACCTCTGCAATAAGCGGTATAATAGTTTCGGTCACATCCTGCGGAAAGCAGGGAAACATGAGTCGAATGACATTGTCGGATCGAATAGAAATCGAAGCAGGGATATATGCGAGAAAAAGCCTGAGTGAAATAGCCGAGCAAATCCACAAAAACCGACGATATGTGTCGGAAGAATTGCGAAGGAACGCCACAAAGATCCTCGGTGAACATCCATTAGGAAAACGCTGCCGAAACGCCACAGGATGCAGACGAGGCAGTTTGTGCGGGAAGGAAAATTGCCACCAAATGTGCTACACCTGCAAAGAAGTGGACTGCCAGACAGTATGTAAGGCATACAATGACGATCCTTGCAAGGAGTTGCAGAAACCGCCCTACGTCTGCAATGTTTGCAGCAGACGCAGAAAATGCAAGTCCGACAGAGTATACTACACCGCACAGCAAGCAGATGCTGTGGCAAAGCGCCGGTACGCAGAGGCCAGAAACAAGCCACAGATGCAAAAGGAAGCGATGGCAGCTCTGGATGCTCTGGTAACACCGCTCATTAAGAAGGGGCAGCTCCTGACTCACATCTATGCGGAGCATGGAGCAGAGCTTCCGGTAAGCCAGCGAACACTGTACAACTACATCGATTCCGGGAGATTGAGTGTTGGAAATCTGGATCTTCGCCGCAAGGTCGGGTATCGTCCCAGAAAGAAGAAGCAGGCGCCAACAGAAGGATTCTTGAACCAGAAGTACCGACAGGACAGGACTTACGAAGACTTCTTCACCTACATGGCACGGCACCCCAAGGCAACCTATGTGGAAATGGACACAGTGAAGGGCTGCCGGGAACAGGGAAAACGAATGCTGACCCTGATTTTCGTAGAGCAAAACCTGATGCTGATTTTTCTAATGCGGGATGGTAAAGCAGAAACCGTAGTGGAACAATTTGACTGGTTGACAGCGGCACTGGGCTTGGACACCTTCCGGAAGTTGTTTCCGATAATCTTGACTGACAACGGCGCTGAGTTCAAGCACACCAGAGAAATGGAATTCACTGTGGACGGCCAGCGACGGACAAGGATTTACTACTGTGACCCACAGGCCTCCTGGCAGAAACCTCATGTAGAGAAGAACCACGAGTATATCCGCTATGTTCTCCCTCGCGGGAAGAGCTTGTACAGTGTAGTAACATGGTATACAGGTGAGTAAAGACATGGTATACAGTTCTG
>ERZ1035001.1213-NODE-1213-length-10395-cov-5.408994_pt1 | contig 10395 bp, 9 predicted proteins | sample MGYA00520685_ERZ1035001 | MGnify/ENA primary metagenome ERZ1035001 (study PRJEB33766, sample SAMN09781749) | gut metagenome | biome: gut microbiome | host: Homo sapiens | place: Madagascar | study: EMG produced TPA metagenomics assembly of the PRJNA485056 data... | reverse complement strand
TACGGTGTGCCACGGTGATTCCTTTCGCGCCCTACGGGAGCGCTATTATCGCCTGAATACAAAAAACCTTACATCCCCAAGCCGTCAACAACAATATCAAGCTGATTATTCGGAAAGCCTACGGGTTTCGTAATGTTGAAAATCTCAAGGCAATGGTGCTTTTATGCTGCTCAAATTTGGTGATCCCTTTGCCAAACCATGCTGTCTCCGGAAAGCCCGCATTCCTCCCGGGGCTCAAGCCCCGGGCTTCCTGCGGGAAATTCTGTGAAGAGGGCCTGGTGCAGAATAAAGAGCTGCAGGAAAATCTTGCCGAACTCAAAGCAAACCAGGCCGTGCCCTTGCCGGGAGAGGAAGAGAAGGCGGAAAAACCGGAGAAAGACGAAAAGCCCGAGAAGGCTGAAAAGGCCGAAGAACCGGCGAAAAAAGACGCCGCGTCTTAATCGGTTTCCCCCGTATCGTCACCGGCGTACGGGGGTATTTCTTCGGTGTCTTTCACAGCCGCCGCAGCAATGAGCGAAAGGCCCATAAAAAGCGCACAGGCAAAGTAGGGCATGCCCGCCGTAAAAGCAGCGGGGGCGTTTGCGGGAAACATCAGTAACGGCGTGCCGATTGCGGGCGCCACGGCCCCCGTGAGGGAATTGAGTGAACTCACGGCGCCGATCGTTGTGCCCTGATGTTCCGGCGCGGTTCTGCGGCTGATATCCCCGGTGATCATGGGGCCTGCGGCGCCTGAGACCGCGTAGAGACAGCAAAAAAGCGCGGCCACAAAGCCGTTACCGGTGAGTGCCACCACGGCTAAGGCAGCGGTCCCTGCGGCAAGCGCCGTAAAAACGATTTTGCGGGGTGTGAGCCGGATCACAAGGCGCGGCAGGAGCCACCCCTGCACAAAGGAGATGCTCAACCCAAGAGCAAAGACCGAAAGGCCGATTAATAACGGCGTAAAGCCGTAGCGGTACTCGGTGTAAAGCGCCCACGTGCACTGCAAGACGCCGGTCGCAAGGCTTGAAAGCGTGAGAACGGTGACAAGAAGCCGGTTTTGCGGCATCCGGATTAAGGCCCAGACCGCCGCAAAGGGGTTGTTGCGTTTAAGGGAGAGAGGCGCCGTGTCGCGGGTTTTAAGGGATTCCGGCAGGACAAAGGCGCCGTAAAGGAAGTTGGCAAGGCAAATCACGGCCGCGCACATAAAGGGAAAGCGCACATCAAACTGTCCGAGTACGCCCCCGAGAGCGGGCCCCAGCACAAAGCCGATACCGAAAACCGCACCGATTTTCCCAAAGCCTGAAAAGCGCTGAACGCCCACCGTGACGTCGGCGATATAGGCCTGCGCGACCGTCATATTGGCGGAGAGCATCCCGCCCAAAATGCGGCTTCCTAAAATAAACCAGAGCGACGTGGAAAACGCGGGCACCGCAAACATGAGCCCGAGCCCCAGAATGCCGCCCAAGAGCACAGGGCGCCTTCCGATGCGGTCTGAAAGGGCTCCGAGTAACGGTGCACTTAAAAACTGCATCACGCCGTAACTCAACATAATCGCGCCGTACCACGTCGTCTGCAGATCGCGCGTGACGGCAAGCTCTCCGATTAACCGCGGCAGCACCGGCACAATAAGGCCGATACCGAGGGCATCCAAAAAGATGCACACGAGAATAAAGCCGATACGCGGTGTGACGGGCATGGGTTAACGGGACAATGAAGCGGTCGTAATGCGCCTGATGATAAGAGCTTTCGGGATGAAAAGAAAAGCGGACGGATTTGCCGCGGCCCTGTGTCCCGAACGGTCCCGGAAAACACGCGAAAAGCGCGTATTTTCTAGGTCAGAGTGCCTATTTTGCGCGTGTTTTGTTGCTTTTGTCTGTTGTAGTGACGTATTCTCCCTGCATTGAAACAATTTTTAAGCACGCAGGTGATCCTGCCGGCAGTTGTTGCAGGTGCGCTCTTGAAAAGGAGGGCCTGCACTCTGACGGCGGGCGGCGTTGGTTTATGCCGAAGACGGTGCACGGGGTGTCAGATTCTCATTCCGCGGCCGGCTTTTTCCCTGAGACGTGCGGTTTTACCTCTGACGGAAAATAAAAATGAGTGAAGTCAACAGAAAAACCCTGATGCACCGCGCCATGCCGCTAATCTTGGGAGGGTCGCTCGTAAAGCAGATCCTCGTTGCTTTGGTGCTCGGTGCCCTCACAGCCTACTTTGCCCCGCAGGCCGCCGTGAGTCTCGGGTTTCTTGGTACCGTGTTTGTCTCGGCCTTAAAGGCTGTGGCGCCGGTTCTGGTGTTTGTGCTCGTGGTGGCCGCTGTCGCGAACCAGGACGTGCACGATGAAACGCATATGCGTCCGATCGTGGTGATTTACCTGGTCGGCACCTTTGCCGCCGCCGTCACAGCGGTTGTGGCAAGTTTCCTTTTCCCGGTCACAATTGAACTTGTGACCGAAGGCGCGAAGGCCTCTGCGCCGGGCGGCATTCTCGAGGTGCTCCGCAACCTCGTGATGAGTATTGTTGATAACCCTGTGCACGCCCTTTTAAACGGCAACTACATCGGCATTCTTGCCTGGGCCCTCGGGATGGGTATCGCCCTTCGTAAGGCTAGTAACCGCTCGCGCGAGATGGTTAACGACATCTCCGACGGCGTGGAATTCATCGTGCGCGTCGTGATCCGCTTTGCGCCTGTCGGTATTTACGGGTTGGTTTCCAACACCTTTGCCACGGCCGGTTTTGCCGCGCTGGTGGGCTATGTGCAGTTGCTCCTCGTTCTCATCGGCTGCATGCTCTTTGTGGCACTGGTCCTGAACCCCCTCATCGTCTGGTTCTGTACGCGCCGCAATCCCTATCCCCTCACTTGGATGACCCTGCGTGAGTCCGGTGTGACCGCGTTCTTTACGCGTTCTTCGGCCGCGAACATCCCGGTGAACCTGAACCTCTGCCGTAAGCTCGGGTTACCGGAAAGCACGTTCGGTGTGTCGATTCCCCTGGGGGCCACGATCAACATGGCCGGTGCCGCCATCACGATTACGGTTTTGGCGTTGGCTGCCTGCCACAGCCTCAACATTCAGGTGGATGTGTTCACTGCTATTCTTCTCTCGGCGGTCGCGGCGCTCTGCGCCTGCGGTGCGGCGGGCGTGCCGGGCGGGTCGCTTATGCTCATCCCCTTGGCCTGCAGCCTCTTTGGCATTGATAACGGTACCGCCATGCAGGTTGTGGCCGTGGGCTTCATTATCGGTGTGCTGCAGGACTCCGCGGAAACGGGTCTCAATTCTTCTTCGGACGTTCTCTTTACGGCGGCAGCCTGCTTAAGAGCCAAGCGCCTGCAGGAAGAAGCGGCCAAAAAGCCTCTGTAACTTGCTGAAGTGTCTCCCCTGACGGGAGGCCGGACCGGCACGGTTTTTCCGAAAATTTTCGGGTGAACGTGCCGGTTTTCTTTTTCTGTCTTAAGACGGCAACGGGGGCGGCGCAGGTACAATCCCGTCCGTCATCGTTGGGGACCCACGGCCCCTGTTTTCGGAGAGCAAATTGGCGCAGACGGCGCAGGACATTCTGGAATCGGTTTTCGGCCTCACGGCGTTTCGCGGCTTTCAAAAAGACGTCATCGAAACGGTGGCCGCGGGCGGCGACGCGCTCGTACTCATGCCCACCGGGGGCGGCAAAAGCCTCTGCTACCAGATTCCGGCGCTGATGCGCTCCGGGATGGCTGTGGTGGTCTCGCCCTTAATTGCGCTCATGGCCGATCAGGTAAGGGCCCTCTCCGACGCCGGTGTCAAAGCCGCCTACCTCAATTCCACGCTTGCCTGGCCCGAGGTTGCCGACATCAAGCGCCGTGCTGCTGCCGGTGACGTCGACATCCTTTACGTTGCGCCCGAGCGATTGGTGCTCGAAAGCACGCTGCAGTTTTTAAGTACGGTTAGGCTTTCGCTTTTTGCAATCGATGAAGCGCACTGCGTGAGTATGTGGGGGCATGATTTTCGCCCGGAATATGCGCAGCTTTCGGTGTTAAGGCAGCGGTGGCCCGAGGTGCCCCGCATTGCGCTAACCGCCACCGCAGACCTCGCGACCCGGGAAGAAATCTGTGAGCGGCTTTTGGTCAATCCCAAACGCTTTGTCGCAAGCTTTGACCGCCCCAACATCCGCTACCGGATTGTCGAAAAAGATCATGCGCAGCACCAGCTCACGCACTTTATTGAAGATGAGCACCGGGGCGAAAGCGGCATTGTCTACTGTTTGTCGCGCGCCAAAGCTGAGAGCACGGCCGAAAAACTCGTGGCCCGCGGGATTAATGCCCGGGCGTATCACGCCGGAATGGACAGTCAGATGCGCCACGACAATCAGGCGTGGTTTATCAATACGCCCGGCGCCGTGATCTGCGCAACGATTGCTTTCGGTATGGGTATTGACAAACCCGACGTGCGGTTTGTCGCACACATCGATATGCCCAAAAGCATTGAAAACTACTTCCAGGAAACGGGGCGGGCGGGCCGCGACGGCAAACCCGCGCAAGCCTGGATGTGCTACGGGCTCGCTGATGTCGTAAACCAGATGCGCTTAATCGAGATGAGTGATGCGGACGATCTCTACAAACGCCGCTCGTCCATTAAGCTTGACGCGATGTTGGCGCTGGCCGAAACCGTGCACTGCCGCAGAAAGCTGCTTCTCAATTATTTCGGCGAAGAAGCGCCGGAGACCTGCGGCAACTGCGACAACTGCCTCGAGCCCCCTGAGATTATCGATGCAACGGTCGCCGCTCAGAAACTCGTGAGCTGCATCTGGCGTTGCAATAAACTGAGCGGCCACACCTTCGGCGCGCGGCATATCGTGGATGTACTGTTGGGTAATCCCACCGAAAAAGTGTTCGCCGAAGGGCATGACAAGCTTTCCACTTTCGGTATCGGCAAAGACTTGGATCCGGATCAGTGGAGGCGTCTTATCCGCCAACTCATTGTCCTGCGCATTCTTACGGTGGATGCGGAGCGCTACAGTGCCCTTGCGCTTGCAGGCGGCCGGGCCTCCGAGCTTCTCAAAGGAAAAATCCGCGTGACGATGCGCAAAAACGGCCTGACGGCAACGAAAGCCAAGTCAGGCCGGCGCGGGAACAAAGAAGAATGGAACCCGTCCGAAGAGACGCGCCTTCTTTTTGAGGCACTGCGTGCCTGGCGGCTTGAAGAGGCCCGCCGGCTCGAGCAGCCCGCGTACTGCATTTTCTGGGATTCGGCGCTCAAAGCAATTGCGCAGGCTAAGCCCGGGACAATCGAAGAGATGCGCCGTATCGATAGGATCGGAAACGGCCGGATCGAAAAATACGGCGAGGCCCTGCTTGAGGTCATCAAAGCCTTTGAAGCCGACGACACCCGCCTGTGATTTACGCCGCTTTCGTAAGAAGCGCGGCGAGTGCCTCACCGTGCGCTTGAGCGCGCGCTTTGATGCCCTTTAAGTCGTCTTCTGTGGAGACGCCTTCGATAAACATCATGCCGCCCGAAAAGACCGGATCGGTGTTTCGCATCCTGCAGTAGTTGGCCGTGAGAAAAAGCGGTGCGCACATAGCCTTGACGGGAGTGCCGTCAATCACGGGGTTCTCAGAAGAAATGTCTTCGCCTGCGGTAAAGGAAAAGACGGCCAGTTTGTCTTTTAACGCCGTGCCGCTCGTGCCGTAGGCAAAGCCGTGGGTGAGCACGTCGTCAAACCACTGTTTGAGAAGCCCCGGCACCGAGAACCAATAGAGCGGGAACTGAAAGACGATGATGTCGTGATCGGTGAGAAGCTTGTGCTCAAGCGCGAGGTCAAAGGCGCCGTTACGGCAGCTGTCCGCAATGTTGTGTACGGAGATCTCAGGGAGGCGCCGCGTGACTTCTGCGATGATGGCGTTGTTCGCGACAGACTTTGCGGGATTCGGGTGGGCGTTAATGAGCAGAATCTTGGACATTTCTGTTTTTTGGGTTGTGTTTGTAATGGAACGTATTGTGCCTTGTTCCCTTTCCGTGCTGGCCGCCGTCTCTCACGTGCGGGATTTTCTTGTCTTTGTTGCCCAAGTGAGTTCTCTGCCGGTCCGGATGGCCGTCTACTGCGGGATGAGTGCCGTCATCGAGTTTTTCTTCTGGACGGCGGTGAAGTGGGGCCTGACGGCCGCGGGCATCCTTTAACCACGGATGAAAATCGTCCTTCCATGGAAAAAGAGCTCTGACTTCACAAAAAATCAGAGCTCTTTGACTGCCGGCACAAAGACCGGTACAGGCAGCGGTTACTTGATGATGCCGCAGGCCATGCGGGCGCCACCACCGCCGAGCTTGGCGGGATGGTCGTGGTAGTTGTCACCGCCCACATGAATCATGAGAGAGTGGCCCTTCAATTCATTAACGCTCTTGAGTTTCGGGGCAAGAACCGGTGTCACAGCCGTGCCGTCCGCGGCAACAAAGAGACCGGGAAGGTCACCCTTGTGGCCGTTCTTATCCCAAGGGAAGGAGTGCACGCCCTTCTTTTCCGGATCCCAGTGGCCGCCCGCCTTCATCCCAAGACCGCCGTCCGTCATGCCGCAGTCCGGATTCTGGTGCACGTGAAAGCCGTGCATGCCGGGGGTGAGGCCTTTCAAATTCGGGTAAAGCGCCACACCGAAGGGGGTGTTTACAGCCACCACGCGGCCCACGGCGGTGTTGCCGTCTTTGCTGAGAAGGTCAATGTTGATCACAACCTTTTCCTTGGCCGTCATCGGGTCGTAGAGCTTGGTCTGATCAGCGTCAGCAAGCGCTGCGGTTGAGGCCGCAAGTGCCGAGCAGAGCGCGAGTGTCTTGAGTGCGTTTTTCATTGTTTTTCCTCATTTGTCTTCGCAGTACCGGAACTTCCGGCGGGGAGGCAGCTGCACTGCTTTTCTTGAAAAAATTAAAACAGAGGAAACTGAAATGAAACTTAAAAAAAGCGGAGACAATGGCGGATATTGGCTGAGCCGATCGGCCGCAAACCCAGTCTCATCAAGCCTTGGATGGGGGTTCGTCCGTGATGCGGGAGCCTTAAGGTATCAATGTGTAAGATGCAGAAAAAAGATCAATTTGCGATCCGGATGTATTTGCCGAAAAAATCCCGCCGCGGTTAAAAAAACCGGGCGGGCAAAAAGAGGAGAAAGTGACGGCCGGGCCCCTTGAGAGCCCCGGGGGTTTCTTACTGGTTAAAGGCCTTCTTCACATCAACCGGAAGCGCGCGGTAACCCATCGTGCTCTTTAACTGAATTTCAACAGAAGGTTCCTTAGCACCCCACTTGAATTCATTGATGATGGGGTTAGGCGCCTCCGTGGCGAAGTTCTTGAAGTTAAGACCGGCGGTCGCGGAGTACACAAAGACCGAGTTCTTGTCCTTTTCGTACTGCGTCACAGAGGTAATCGGGCTGTACCACTCAAAGCCGCGGTCCTTGCCGTATTCCCAGACCTGCTGAATCGTCATCTTCTTCTGATCGATCTTGTAGATGACGGCACGGCTGTACTTCATTTCAGGAAGCGGCGGCTGCTCCATGCCGCGGGCGTCACCGTTGTCAAACACCGAGAGATAGAAGGTGTTCTTGTCCGACATCTCGTCGATACGCCAGCCGGTGTGCTGAGTCCACGTCCAGTCAAAGCCCTGTTCGCATTTGCTGCCTTCGCACTTAATGGGATTACCCTTGGCGTCAACCGGTGTCAGAAGCTTATCCTGATAAGGTTTCTTCCAGCCTTCATGGGACGCCACGATCCACTTCACCTTCTTGTCGCGGCCGATCTTCACAAGCGCTGACTGATGGCGGGAAGAAATAATGATGGAGTCGTCGCTCGGGTCGTAGTCAACGGAATTGACGTGCGCCCAGTTGCGGCCCGCACCCACACCCGCGATATCGCCGAAGTTGTTGTTCTTATCCATCGCAACGAGTTCTTCCGCGGAAAGCGTCTTACCTTCCTTCGTGGCGTCAATATTTAAGCACACGGCACCCTGGTCCATCGCCTTAATGACGTTGTCGCGGTAGGGATCGAGAATCTCAAAGAGACGGAATTCATCGACGGCGTTACCGTCCTTGTCGACTTCCAGAATCACGTCGCGCACGGTGTGCACGCGCTTACCGTCGGGGCGCCGGTAGTCAGCCGAGGAAACACGCAGGAAGTAGTGGCCGTTTTGTGCGGGATCCATGGCGTGCGAGAAGTCCGCGTAACCCGCAGGAAGCCTGCGGTTAAAGACTTCGCGGCCGAGAAGGTCGTACTTGGCGTAGCGCTGGCCGTAGCCGAAGGTAAGCATCCCGTCCGCGGTCTGATGAAAGCCCATCATGATGCCGGCCTTGTAGATATTTTCCGGGTCGTAAATGGGATCGACGTACATGTACCAGCGGACTTCGCCCTTGGTGTCAATGATGGCGTTTTGCGGATAGTAGTTCCATTCGAGAGCGCCGCCCATCGGGTTATTCCAGACGACACGGGCGAGTTTCCCGCCCGTGGAAAGGAAGTTATTGATGAAGTAGAGGCGGTCGGAGAATTCCGGCGCGACCTTCTTTACTTCGGTCTCAAACATATTCTTGTGCTGGGCCTGAGAGCCGTTGATTTCGGTGTAGACCGCGGGAGCGTAGGTGCGGTAGACCTCTTTTTCAACGCGCTTCGTTTTCTTGCCGTCAACAATGGTGTAGGAGACTTCGATGGTGTTCACGTAGTCCGGATACAGACCGAAAACGGGAATGCCGGCGTGGGTGCGAAGCGCCGTGTCGCTTACGTGATACTTGATTTCCTGACCGCCCTTTTTGGGAACGATGCGCACCGTGGCGTCCTTTAAAACATAGCCGCCGTTTTTAATGACGGCTGTCAAGGGCGCAATTTTGTAGGGGTTGCCGATCAGTTCGCCGATCTGGCCCTGGGTGACATAGTGCACCGTGGGGCCGCTCGAACCCCCGCCCGCGAGCGTAACGGCGGGGGGGAGAAAGGCAGCTGAAACAAGCGCTGCAGCGGCTTTAACGGAAAAGGACATACGGGACATGGGTTGTCTCCTCATGAGTCTTTCTTTGGTGATGTGTGTGGGCTTAATGCCTAGGTGTTAGGTTAGATATCGCCCTGATACTCTGCTATTGTGAATTTCCGCGTCCGAACAATCAGAATCGGAATTGGCCCGTTTCTTCCATGAAAAAAGAGAATCTTGACCGCGAGGCGCTTTTGCTCCTGAAAGCCCTTGTTGAAACCCAAAACCTCGTGCGCGCGGCGCAGTCGCTTGACATGCCCGCAGCAACCGCTTCAAGAACGCTCGCAAGACTCAGAGATCTTTTCGGCGACACGCTCTTTACCCGCTGTGCCGGGGGCCTTACGCCCACCGCGCGGGCCCTGGAACTCGCGGCAAAAGCACAGGCTGTGCTCTCTGACATGGAAAAGCTTCTGGAACCCGCCGTTTTTGATCCGGCAAGCCTCAAGCGGAGTTTCCGGATTGCCTGTGTGGATCACGGGGTTTTCTTTGTGGCGCCCGCCGCGGCACAGACGGCGCGGCTGGCGCCGGGCGTGGAACTTGAGATTGTGGAATTTGCCAATAACTGGGCTTCCGACCTTCAAAACGGAGAGCTTGATTTTGCGATTTCCCCGGTGGATGAGATCCCCGCGGACTGCATGAGTCTCACGCTCGAGCACTGCCGTTCGGTTCTTTTGATGAGGAAAGACCATCCCCTGGCGTTGGCCTGCCGCGCAGCGGGCAAAGGCCCGAGCCTTGAAGACATTCTGAAGTTTCGTTTTGTGGAGCTTGTCTTTCGGCCGACGTGGCTCTACCGGCGCATGATGACCATGGGACCTGAAGCCTGGCGTGAGCGCTCGGTTGCCGTCAGGACTCCGTACTTTTTCAGTGCCGTTGAGATGGTGAAGCATTCGGACCTTCTTTTGAAGGCTTCCGAAATGCTTGCTGACACCGTTTTGCCCGGAGGGTCCCTGGCCGCGGTGCCGGTTCCTGACGTCCTGCACGCCGACTTTGAACCCAAACTCATCTGGAACCGGCGTACGCACACGGACCCGGCAGCGCAGTGGCTGAGGTCCCTCATTGCCGGATCCGTCAGCCACAAAACGTCATAAGCCATGCACGCGATCGATATCACTGTCCGGGAAGTCACTGAACGCAAGGACAAACTCATTGCTGAACTCACCGCCCTTTGGGAGGCTTCCGTAAGAGCCACTCATACCTTCCTGACGCCCGAAGGCATCGCCGAAATCAGGGGCTTTGTGCCGCAGGCTTTCCGGGCCGTGGCGCATTTGGTTGTCGCAGAACGCTGGGGCCGCGTGCTCGGGTTTGCCGGGGTTGAGGGAGAGCGCCTTGAGATGCTCTTTTTGCTCCCTGAGTGGCGGGGTGAGGGCCTGGGACGGGCGCTTTTGAGGTTTGTCGCTGAAACGTACGGCCTAAACAACCCGCGCTTGAAAGCGCGGGGTTTCCTGACACGGTGCAGGCTTTCCC
>ERZ1035001.1210-NODE-1210-length-10418-cov-10.032230_pt1 | contig 10418 bp, 10 predicted proteins | sample MGYA00520685_ERZ1035001 | MGnify/ENA primary metagenome ERZ1035001 (study PRJEB33766, sample SAMN09781749) | gut metagenome | biome: gut microbiome | host: Homo sapiens | place: Madagascar | study: EMG produced TPA metagenomics assembly of the PRJNA485056 data... | reverse complement strand
GGGCTACGGTAGCACGATAATTTTTTAACGTTGTAAATACAACATTTCCTAGCAAGTCAGTCAGAAATAGTCATATGTGGTTATTTTTCAGTCCAAAACGTTCATAAACAGTCACTAAAGGTTTGAAAATAAGCATTTTCACACGTTTTACAACCGGGGGTACTTATGCCCTGAACGCCGCTAAAATCCAGCGTTTCTGCCCTATGCATATCTTTTTAGACACCAAGTTCAGATTTCAGACCATGTTCCCACTTTCTCCGATCAAAACTGCTCTCCCACTCGATCCTCAAACCAGAGTTTCTTCCTTATTATATATGTTTTCTGATCCTACCCTTTTTTATTTTTCTAAACAAGTTTGTAAATCACCTGTTGACTTTTCTGGTAATCAGTGCTATAATACACTTATCCCGAAGGGGATAGAAATCACAGGAGGTACATATGAACGACATTACATTTTATGGAGTGGATCTAGTCCAAGAACTCCAAAAGCAGCTGGACTCTCACAAGTCAGCTATCTTATCTACTGCACCCCCAGATGCAGTAAAAGGCTACAATCTAGGCGTAAAAAACACTCTTCTACTCTTAGACTCACTTCTCTCATCATTCGAACCCCATGAGTTCCTGATCAATACCACAGATTCCCACTTAACTGAGTATGATTACGATGATCTTGAAGTTTTAACCAATAAACAAGTTTATAAATCATAAGGAGCATTTTATATGAAGACTTTTACTAATACCCACACATTAATATACCACACTAATGATTCAATTTCAATCCCTCTTAGATACTCTACCATTGAAGGTACCACATGGTTCATCGGCAAAGATGTAGCAGCCATCTGCGGATACAAAGACACATGGCGAGCTATAAAATACCATGTTTCACCAGAAAACATTGATCATACTATCTTAGAATCTCATAAATTTGTCATCATCAATTATGCAGGATTCAAAGAGATAGATCCTACTGAAGAGCATCTAAACTGGTTTATAAATCACCTTTCAGAAGCAACTACGTCCACAAACACCCCAACAGTGTTCACTCACCCACAATTCGGCACTGTTAGGACTGTAGAGATCTCCGGGGAACCATGGTTTGTTGGAAAAGATGTAGCTGTAGCACTAGGATATTCAAATACAAAGGACGCTATATCTGCACATGTAGACTCAGAAGATAAGAGGATAATCCTAAGGTCGGAAAACACGACTTTAGAAATTCCTAATAGAGGACTTACCATTATCAGCGAATCCGGGCTATACGCCCTAATCCTCAGTAGTAAGCTACCGTCAGCGAAGGAGTTTAAACACTGGGTTACTTCCGAAGTACTCCCATCCATCAGAAAGACAGGGGGCTACGTTAACCCATCGCAGTCAGATCTTTTCCTAGACACCTATCTCCCATTCGCAGATCAGAACACTCGACTTCTCTTTAAGACTACTCTTGACACTATCCAACAGCAGAACAATACAATTCAGCAGCAGAATCACACTATTTCACACCAGGAAGACATCATTCGTAATCTTACATCAGATATTCCATTAGCAGACAAACGCCAGATCCTTAACAGAATTGTACGCTTCGGAGGAAGTCCTCATACAAGATGGCCTTTCCTCTACAGAGAGTTCGACAATAAGTTTCACATGAATACTAAGGTACAGCTTGAACGCTACAACGAAACTCATAGACCTAAGTTACAGAATCGCTTAGATTACATTGAGCACATCGGTATGTTCAATGAATTAGCAAAAATCGCATCTGTAATCTTTGGTCCTGACATCGAGAAATTATCTGCTCAATATTACGAAATCTGCAAGTAAATTTTGATTCTACAGTGAGAGGCTTACAACTTTACAGTGAGCCTCTTACAAAAGAAATTTGATCCATATACTCAAATAAAACCATTATATAGGAGGTAAGAAACTTGATCGACACCACAAAAATTTTGCCCGGTCAGGAATTTAAGAACATGCAGGAACTGTCAGTAGCTCTTACTGGTCAGAAGATGCCAGCCGGAAACAGATATGTTGTTAGAGTCAACGAAATGAAGAAATATCTTTCATGGGAGAAAGTCCCTGGAAGCAATAGAATTATCATTACTGATGTCCATGCTAAACAAGAAAATAAATATATTCCAAGAGGTAAATATAATTCTCAGATTTTATCTAATATGAGAAATTTAGAATTGAATAAGAAGTACAGTATTTATGATCTATACGAACTGTTGGGCATTACAAGCGAACATTTCACTAAACCTAAATACTTCTTAGAGAGCGTTAATAATACAAAGTTGTCTCTATCTACTTACAGATACTTTTACAAAAAGATAAATGCAACCTTAGTTCAAATGTTATATGCAAATTTGACTCAATTCGCAGAAAAAGGAGTTATTTCTTATTATAAAGATTATATTTTCGATTTTGAATCAGGATGCTCTGCTGTAGAGATTCCTATAGATTATATGGAAGATATTGTTCAAGAAGCTTTACAGCATTTTTCCTATGATACTGAATGGGCCATTGGACATAGTTCAAAAATACAGGAATACAAAGATTTTGTATTGAAGAAGCTAGCACCTTTTCATGTGAAGCGTTTTCAGAAATGTTTTGTGTTTACAGACATAAAGACTTTCGATCAGCTTCCAGAGCCAAGTAAAAAAGCCATGAATAAATTGATTGTAGATAAATTAGTAAACTACAGTGACAACTACTCTTCTACTAATAGGAAGAAAATTCAATCTATCATTTTTTCCACTGTTCCCCTCCAGTAGACCGGAAGGCGAAGCCTGAGGTCTGAACACATGAAAGTTTTTTCAGCGCACTTTCTACACTCGGCGGCTATGTACGCCTCGCCTAAAGCTGCTGCTTCTGAAAAAATTTTGCGTTCAGACGTTGATTTATTTGGTTGGAGGAAAAGTTTCCATCAAACAAAATATAATTAATCTTTTATATAAAAGATAATTGTTATATCTCAAGTAGAAAAAATGGTTTTCTTGAAAAAGGTCTGAGCGTCAGCGAGGAACTTTTGAAACCAACATCTACGCCGAAAAAGAAAGGAATGATTACAATAGCAAAGCAGAAAAAATGCAAAAGATACTTATTCAAGCTTCACAGTGAACGACTTCGCAGGTCACGTTGGAAGCTGGAATATCCATTAGAGGAAGCTCTAAATACAGAAGACATTATTTCTCTGTCAGATAGCCAGATTCTCAGGTTCATAGATGAAATGAACGGCGACACCAGTGAAGCCAGAGAAGAAGAAGCTTCTTATATAAAGAAAGAAATCAAACGTCTCAAAAAATCTGATTCTTCTAAGAAAGATGCTCTCATAGCAAATCTCTATAAAAGATTTTATAATCTTCAATTTGTTCCAGATTATATGTGTTTAATCATTGATAAGATGTCCGACTACGACAGAGCCAATAAAGGCTTCTCTATCAATGGAATTAAATATCACAGACTCTTAGGCACCAACGGGGGTGTGAAAAACTCTACCATCGTTTATGTCTCTGAGAGACTATACCCTCAGATTTATGAGCGTCTCTGCTGCGGAAGAAACATGGAACAAAAATTTGTGCCAGCTAAACTCGAAGCGTACCAGGCACTGATCTGTTCTGGCAGTATTCCAGTAAGTATGCCAAAAGGGGTCATAGTTGTGCCAGACTGTATCACTCATTTCAGAGAAGATATCATTCGTGTAGATGACTCCCAGTCAGATGAGCCAATAGTAGAATTTCTCAAGGATCAAGAAATAGAGCTTACGGAATCAGACGGTTACGGAATCATGCTTCCATCACTCTCCTACCGCTGGGCCAGAGAACTAGATGAAGAGGAAGATTTTTTATCTGGCTGTAATCTCAGAGGACTCCCATGGACAAAAGGCATGGTATTCACAATGGATTACTTAGCTTTTGGAGAATCTATAGCGAAAAACTTCTATATAAAAGATGCTTGGGGTGACTTGAGAGACATCAGAGAATCTGAATTAATCATCACTACTTCTATGCTCAAACTATGGGATTCCTACTCTTCTTTCGAAGATTACTGGTCCAATGTAGAAAAATATCATTATCAGATATCTATAGCCAAGACTGCTCCTGCAAGACTTGATGAGTACAGAAGCACAAATTACCAGTTCCTGCAGAACTACCACCTTACACCGGAAGAAGTAACTGAATTAGTCCGTCCTACAGTAGAAGAAATTCAAGAAATCCTCGGATTAGACTACAGGAAGTCACTCCTGTTCCTGAGAGGAACTAATCTTACGGAAGATTCCTACATTGATGAGGAACCGTATATTAATGCTCTTATGATAGAGCCGCAGATGATCAACGATCCTTATATCAGAGACAGAATCTACAATATGATCAAGAAGAAAATCAGACAAGCCAAGATTGGCGTACTCAAAGTAAGGGGCAACTTTGCCATCATCGGAGGCGATCCGTACAGTCTGATGCAGAGTATCTTCGGTCTGCCAGTAACAGGTCTGCTTCATGCAGGTGAATGTTGGCATAAACATTGGCTTGATCGAGGAGTTAGTGAAATCTGCTGCTTTAGAGCACCTATGACAAGTAAATACAACGTGCGCAGACTTAAAGTAGTAGGTACTCCTGATATGACTTACTGGTACAGATATATAAATACATGTATGTTGTTAAATTCATGGGATAGTACTAAGGAAGCTCTCAATGGAGCTGACTGCGACGGAGATTTGATGTTCACTACTAATAATGACATCTTACTTAAACATACAGAAAACTTACCGCCAATCTATTGCATTCAGCGTAAAGGAAATAAAGTAGTTCCGACTGAAGCAGATATGATACAAGCTAATAAAGGATCTTTTGGTGATGCGATTGGTTCTATTACTAATGTTATCACTTCACAGATATGCTTACAGGCAAGGTTCCCGAAAGACAGTGAGGAATATAAAGTCTTAGACTACAGGATATTGTGTGGACAGATGTTTCAGCAGAATTCTATTGATAAAGCTAAGGGAATCATTGCAAAACCTATGCCAAAGCATTGGTATGACAATAACTACAATCGTATAGAAGAATCAGACACACCAGAAGAAATAACTAAGAAGGAATTCAATCAGAGAATTTGTGCAGATAAGAAGCCATACTTCTTCATCTACAACTACCCTACTCTCATGAAGGAATACAAAGACTACATCAAAACTTCAGATGCCGTGAGTAGATCCAGATTTAATATTCCACTGGAAACATTGTTGACTGCTCAGGAACTGACTGAAGAGCAGACAGAGTTTCTCAAGTTCTATAAAGAGTTCTATCCGGTCAATGCAGAAACATGTGTAGTTAATGAACTCTGTTGGGAAATTGAGAAAACACTGGCTGATGTAAAAGAAAGTAAGGTGCCGTTTGATAGTTCTATTCTGAAATCGGATGCCACTTATACTGAAAATGAAAAGATGTTCATTAAATATATCTATGACAAGTATAACAAAACCTATGCAAATAGAATGAGCCGTCACAGCTCTGTATATGAAGATGCTTCTTTGACTCCTATTGGATTAACTTTTGAATCAGAGTGCGCTGAATATGTCCCAGATGCAGAAAAACTTTGTAATATTCTAGTTGACTTGGGATACAACACAAAAAAGGGTAAGACTTTCGTCTGGGAAATGTCCGGAGATACTATTATTGATAATCTTCTGTCTCGAACAGATGGTTATGCTCAGTTTCCAATAAAAGATCCTGACGGTGATATAGAGTTTTGCGGCGAACACTTCTCAATGAAAAAAGTAAAAATGAAAGGCGAAGAATAATGGATTTAATACTCAACGAAAAACAATATGTAGAAAAAATGTTAGAGCTTGGTGATTGTAGTCCTAAAGATTTAGGGGCAAACATAGCTCTACTAACCAGATATATGTATCAGGAAAATTATACTCAGAAAGAAATCTATAATGGTATAGAAGAATTTGCTTCTAAAGTAGATTCTGACTTTGACATTAACAACTGGTATTCATTTATAGACAAATGTATCAGTAAAGCTAAGAAGAGGGATCTGCTGAACATTGACTATATACCTATTACGCAGAAAGAGTTAGATACTATCAAGGAAATCAAGAATCCTGCCAGGGAAAGACTTGCATTCACTCTTTTAGTCATTGCCAAGTTTAACAATCTAAAATCAGAAACCAATAATAACTGGATCAATTATTCCATGGACGTATATTTCAACCTTGCTAGAGTAACTTGCAAAGTAGATGATCGTCCATATATGATTTATGATCTGAAAGAAGCTGGCCTAGTTGAAGTGAGCAAAAAGATAACTCGATTCAATATAAGAATCACATTTGTTGATAATGAGTCTGATCCGGTACTTAAAATTACAGATATGCGTGAACTAGGCTACCAGTATCAGAACTTGGGTCCAAAGTCTAAGATAAAACTATGCAAACGCTGCGGCAAACCGTACAAAGTAAAAAGTTCCAAGGCAAGAAGTGCTTTCTGCTCCGACTGTCAGAACATTCAAGAAAAAAAACCTAAAGTAATTAAATGTGAGAAATGCGGGAAAGAATTTTTAACTTCACCCAAGAATAATAGTTCTACACTCTGTTCAGAGTGTCATAGAGAAGTAAAAAATGAAATCAATCGAACCTTTATGCGCAAAGTACGACAAAAATAAGGGTTTGTGGATCGCACAAAAAAAGTTCAGTCTCCGCAAATGCGCTCTACAGGCGCGTTTGCGAGATTTCGTTGATTGAGTATATATGAAAGGGAAGATATAGAGATGAAAAATAACAATAGACTTTATTTTGCCAGACAGAAATTTTTAGGGAAATGCCCTGTCTGTGGGAAAACACTGAAAAAAGTAGATGGCGTGAATATCCTTCGCTGTAATAATGCTGCCTGTACCGGAGTGACCGTGAGAAGAAATGGGGAAGCTTCTCAGGAACCTTACTACAGAATGCTGAATGACAGAGGTATGGAAATCTACGAACATCTATTTAATAAAAAATAAATTACAGAAAGAGTTGATTATTATTAAACCGATTTCTAAGAAAGAAATTGAAAAACTAATGGACAAAGGTATCATTAGAAACACACACAAAGGCTACATTAACAAAAAAGGATATCATGTAGGATATTATAAGACCTCAGGCAACAACAGATATATTGAGGACTACTATGCTGACAAAGCAAAATCACTGTAAAGGAGTGCCTAACTATTACTAAATTTTATGATACCAATGCTCTCCTGAATCTTCAGGAAGCGGCATTCAAAGAAACATTTTTTATCTCTGATGAAACTCTTAGAGAAATCGAAAATATCAAAACATCCTCTCGTAAAGATGAGGATATCAAATACAAAGCTAGACATATAGCTCGTCTTTTAGATCAGAATCATGATCAGTATTCCGTAGTAAATTACAATTTCGAAATGGAAAAACAACTGTTGAACTTTGAGTTGGATCCAGACAGACCAGACAATAGAATTGTCTTTAGTGCTTATGCTCTGTCTAAATCTCAGGACATTGAATTCATTTCAGATGATTTATGCTGCAAAAATATTGCAAGAAAAGTTTTCGGTCTGCCGGTATATGGAATCGTTGAACCTACTAATGAAATATACAAAGGATATAAAGTAATTAAAGGTAACACTGATGCTATTAATCAGGCTATGGCTGAACTAGATTACTCTACTTGGTATACCAATGAGTATCTTATTATTGAGAATACTGATGATGGTACTACTAAAGAGATGCGCTATGACGGTCAGGGGTTTGTAGCATTAAAGCTACCATCCTCTAAATTTATTAAAGCAAAGAACTCTTTACAGCGTTGTGCATTGGATATTCTGAATAACCCAGACATTACTATTGCTGCTATTCTTGGCGGCTACGGTAGCGGTAAGACTTATCTTTCTATGCAGATGGCACTGTACAACGTAAAGGAAAAAGGCAGAAACAGTAAAATCTTAGGTGTACGAGAAGTTTCTGGTGAAGGTAAAGAGATCGGATTCCTGCCAGGTGATATGGAAGATAAGGTCGGAAGATTCTTTGAACCACTCTCCCAGTCTCTCAATGGCGGAGAATTTGAATTACAGAGCTTAAAAGTATCTGGCGTGTTAGATATTAATGTACCATTCTTTATGAAAGGTACTACTTATAATGACACTGTTATCATCTGCGACGAAGCAGAAGATTTATCAGAAAGTCAGATTAGACTCATCGGTACACGACTTGGAGAAAACAGTAAGATCTATCTTGCAGGTGACTATAAGCAGTCCCTGTTAAGTAAGACAATCAACAACCCTCTCATCAAAATGTGTAATGAGTTTAAAGGAAATGAAAAGTTTGGATGTATCTATCTTGGAGAAGATGTGCGATCAGAAACCAGTAAACTCTTCGCTGATCTTTTCGAAAAGGATCACTTCTAAAATATAAGGATTACAAGGAGAAACGTATGGAAGAATTATTTGATTTTCCAATTATGAAAAGTGGGGTGGATGAATTAGTTGCTGATATCATCAAAAGCAACTATGACAATCGTAGATTAATTATCAATGATGAAATCAACAATAATCTGTTAGAATCCATCTGTCTCTATATTTTGAAATATAATCAGGAAGATAAAGATGTTCCTGAGGATAAAAGAAAACCTATCTGGATTATTCTAAATTCAGTAGGCGGAGTCGTAAACTTCGGAATGGGACTTATTGATTGTATCAAACATAGCATCACACCCGTGTATTGCTTAGTAATCGGAATGGCTGCAAGCATGGCAAGCTATATTCCTATGGTATGTGATAAGTCATATATCTTTCCAAACAGTACCATTTGTATTCATGATGGACAGACTGGTATTATGCAGACTTCCAGAAAAGCAAATGATATCATGAACTTCTATAATAAATGTGATGAAAGATTGGCTGAACTTGTATATGCTAACACTTCTATTACTAAAGAGTTCTTAGATGGTATTGCTGACAGAGAATATTATATGTTCCCGGAAGAAGCTAAAGAATTAGGTATTGTTGATACTATTGTTGGTGTCGACTGCCCTATTGATGAAGTATTATGAAATACTCCAAAAAGGATTTGATTGCTAAAGTTTCAGAGAAAACAGGTTATCAGGAAGATAGTATAGCTGAAATATATGAAGCTTTAGAAGAAACAGTGTATGATTTACTCCTCTCGGCAAATGAACATAAGGATGTAGAAGTCCGACTATTTTCAGGATTCGGTATGTTCAGTAAATTAGTGCCAAGTCATGAGAAAAAGATGCCTGACGGAGAAATTAAAACAATAGAGCCTACATTAAAGTTCTCTGCACGTTACAGTGCTCGCTGGAGGAAAGATAATATCAAAGTGTACAGAGAAGCTTTAAAATTGTGGGAAAGAGTGAAAGGAAGAAAAGGATAAATGAATGGCGTAGAGATTAAAACAACGACTACTACCCAGATGAAAATCAAGAAAGCCACTATTGATGAACAGGGAACTGTTTATGTAGATGGCGAGGTAGTTGATCTTATCAATGCACTGAAGAATACATTTGAAGGTTGTATTTTTGATTTAGCAGTGACAGAAAAGACAGAGGTTCCTGTAGAGGACTGATGTTGAGTGCCCTGTGGTATATATTGCATTGAGAATAAGATAAATCATAAAAAATATGTTGGACAGTCTATTGATATAAAATCACGATGGACCCAACATAGACATACAAGTTCTTTAGTAAGAGATACATTTCTTTATAGAGCAATGGATAAATACGGTGTTGAAAACTTTGATTTCTATATACTCGAAGAATGTCAACCTGATGAACTGGACAATAAAGAAATTTATTGGATAGCTGCCCTAGATACATATAATCATGGATATAATATGACTCTTGGTGGGTCAGGTTTAGTAGGTTACAACGCCTATAATAGAAATTGTATTCCTAAAAACTTTGGAATGCTTTCTAATGGTGTAGACGAAACTGTACCTATTATAAAATTAGATACTAATTATGAAGTGTTAGAGTATTATGTAAGCGTACAGGACTGTGCCAGAGCTAATGGCATAGCTTCCACAAACATTTCTAAAACTGCATCAGGGAAAAATAATACATGTCATGGGTACATTTTTATGTATTTCAATGATATTAAGGATATGACAACTGATGAAATTATAACCTATCGGTCTCATCAGAGAGACCATTATAAAGATTCTACTCTAAAATCTATAGATCGAATCTCCTCTTCTGGAGAAGTTATCAATAATTATGAAAGTATTGCTCAGGCAGCTAAAGAATTACATTTAGATGCATCTTCTATAAGTAAGGTGTGCAAAGGAAAACTAAAACAAACTCACGGCTATAAATTTAGATATGCCGTAGTAAATAATAAATAGGTAATTGCGAAACAAGTTCGCAATCCTGACTAAAAAGCGGTAAGAATCCTGC
>ERZ1035001.1209-NODE-1209-length-10418-cov-10.919521_pt1 | contig 10418 bp, 6 predicted proteins | sample MGYA00520685_ERZ1035001 | MGnify/ENA primary metagenome ERZ1035001 (study PRJEB33766, sample SAMN09781749) | gut metagenome | biome: gut microbiome | host: Homo sapiens | place: Madagascar | study: EMG produced TPA metagenomics assembly of the PRJNA485056 data... | reverse complement strand
CAACCCAGGCATCCGTAGATTCTGAAGGTTTCAAATAACTTGTTGCCAACATGGTTAAAAAGCCATGTTTTACCTCATCATTCGGGAAATCCAGAAGATAGGAATTAGTTTCCATATCCCAATCCTTGATGGTAAGATAACCGCTCTGATAAATCATTGGCAGAGGTGCCTCTTTGTCTGCCTTATAGTCTATGAAGCTGTTTACAGGATAATATTTATTGACTATTTCATTGATGTTTTCATCGAAATGCGTCAACAAACGAACCAGATAAGTGGGCGAACCTGTGCGGAACCAATAATCATCCAGCCTGTTCTTGCCAAAGGCATTCAAGATGCTGAAAGGATTATAGATATCAAGCATATTGGGACTGAAGTGGTAACCATCAAACTTCCTCTTCAGCTTGTATTTCATTCCTTCCTCTGTGGTCTTATATCTCACAGCCATTGCTTTAATCTGTTCCTCGAAAGTAGAATACAACTCCTCTTCCGTAATGCCACAAAGTGCCTCATAATGCTCATCCATACTGATGTCGTTAGGCTGGTTGAAACCACTGAACACGCTCACCTGCGAAAACTTGGTGACACCAGTTAGTAAAACAAACTGTAGGTCATCATCCGCTTCCTTGAACACAGAATAAACGCCTTTGAGCAGATTACGATTATAATCCTCCAAAGTCATCTTTCCATATTCATTCTGCACAGAAATATCCATATCCATCACATCAAGCAAAGGCTTGTCATACTCATCAATGAGCACAACTGCTCTTAACCCAGTTTTTGCATGAGCTTTCTTAAGTACGGCCCGAAAGCGACTACTCAATGTCTTGGCAAACTCATCCTTTCCATAAACCAATTCTGCACGGGCAATAAATTCCTCCAAAACATGCTCCAGGGTATAAGGCTCAACATAATTCTGTCCGCCAAAAGAGAGGTGAAACACTGGATATTGCTTCCACTCCTTCTCCAGCTTGTCGATGGCAAGTCCCTTGAACAACTCCTTCTTGCCTTCAAAATAACACTTCAAGATAGATACGAGCAATGACTTTCCGAATCGCCGTGGACGACTCAGAAAGTAAATTGTTCCATTATGAACCAAATCATAGACCAACCCCGTCTTGTCCAGATAAACAAAGCCATCCTCTATGATTTTTTCAAAGTCCTGTATGCCGATAGGATATTTCATATTGCTGCCATTTTATGTCGAGCAAGTAGTGGGAATTTCACCCACCCTTCTCTCGGAACCGTGCTTGACTGTCTCCCATCACACGGCTCTTCGTACTTAACTCTTTTGTTTATTAGTTTATATTCTTTATTAACCTAGACGTGGATAGGGTACAAATCCCTTCACCTTCTGTCTCAGGACACACAATCTGAGGGCAAAGATCATGGCGAATATCATCCATAGCTTCCTCTATTCCAGTTTTTTTCTGATGATCTGGAACAATTACGACACCTTTCATAGCCTCAAGAACCTTCTTAAGTCCAGCCATAACACTTTTATCCTCCACTTGTATAGTTAATGTTGGCATAATCTCTATTTTAAACGTTTAACTTTTGACGCAAAATTACGCTTTTTTCTCTAAACCACCAAAAAAAATCACAAGAAATCTGCAACTCATCAGCAAATTACCCCTAAAGCCAGCCATGTGATGCTCCACTAACCAAAATTCTGAATCATCTCCATGCCTAAAACCAACAAAGAAATCTGTGATAATCCGTGTTATGCAGGATTGCTCATCAAACAAAAAACTCATGGTAGGCGACGACTATCTCCTTAATCTGAGTGTTTGCTGTTTTTCTCGCCTCACAAGCCAATAGTTTCACTACCCAAATCATAATACCATAAACCAGAATACACCATACGAACAACACAGAACCCTCAAACAGATATGCAGCAACAAGCTCAGCACAAAAAGAAGACAGCAAACTTTGGCATGGCAGCCAAAAAGAATGCCATATAGGAAATTCTAAGAAAGAAAAGGAAACAGAAAAGACAACAATGGGAGTAATCATTCCTTCATAGATTGCTCTCATCACCAAAAGATGATTAACATAATGGAAACGATTTTGGCACGCATACGCTCTATCAAATTCATCAGGCTTTTCATGACAAACTTTGTTTTCTCCTTTACAAGATCTTCCAGATTGGTCTAGCATCATCCACATATGAGTAAACGCTGCTTCCTTATTAATCGCAAACAATTTGGAAATAGGTACATTTTCCCAAGAAAAAGAAGCTACGATTTCATCGAAATGACAACAAAAATCCTGGTCATTCGACAAGTTACTCTCGCAAGAATACAAAACAACATTGCGCACATGTTTTCCTACAACCCAACTAATTATCCCTAATACGTAAGACAGCAACAGACAAAGAATTGCTGTCAAGAAAATGTGGTTGGCATGAAACACCATCTTTCTGAAACCACAAGGGATATAAGTTAACACACATAACATTGCTCCACCAGATATCAAATACGACATATCAAAGAAATTGAGCGAGCTAGTTAGCACATCAAATTGTTTCTGAAGACTAACCATATTAAAAAGTTTTAGATTTTCCATATACTATCGACTTCTATATAAATAATTAGACTTAGCTACAAAAAAAGAGAGACACCTTCGCAAGATGCCTCTCCCCTTTTATTGTTTAACTTTATATATCACATCTCACTGTTCTTATGAACAATGGTTTCTAGATGGTTCATTACTTCTTAACAACCTTAGTTGCCTTACCGTCCTTAACTACGATGTTAACACCCTTAACGAGCTTGTTAACCTTCAAGCCACTGACTGTGTAGATACCGTCAGCCTTAGCTGCGAAGTCAGACTCGATTGCGTTGATACCTGTTGCTGTACCATCCTTAACAACCTTAACCTTGAGGTTTGGAGCAAAGAAAGGAATAGAAGGAACACCAACTGCACCACCAGTCACGGCTCTAATGTCATTGAACTGAATCTCAGAACCATCAACAAAGTTCTCATCAGCCTGAATTTCGAAGCTACAGAGCTGACCACTTGTACCAACGAAGTCAACAGGACGAGAAGCCATAACAACAAAGTGACCATTAGCAGCCAAATTTGCGAAATGAGCAGGGCAACGATCCTCAACAACCTCAGGAGTATTAACAGCCTTCAAACCTGCTGGCAATACCAAGTCGAACTGCAAACCAGCCAACTTTTCTTTTTCGAAACCTAAGTTGACAGCAACCTTAGTTGGCTTACCTACAGTAACCTTAATTGGATCTACTGTGAAATCAAGCTTGTACTCGCTATTGCAAGCCAAAACATTGAAACTACCCTGTTCTGCAATAGGATTATCACGGTTAGCTGGAGAGATATTTACCTTATCAAAGGTAATATTCTGAGAAATAGCCAACTTATCAGTAGCCTTTACATCAAAAGACATAACCTCACCAGTACCAGCAGCTAAACCTCTGAGTAAGTCAAAGTTAAAGTAAGCTCTCTGATCGTCATAAGTTGTTTTTCTGAAATTGAGAGTAAATGACTTATCAGTTGCACATCTTCCAATTTTTGCACTCAAAATGTAACTTGGCTTACCTTCCTCTGTTACAAACGTAAGTCCATCAGGCAACTGCACATAACCAGTAACCAAAGAAACTTTCTCATCATTAGTCAAACTAACGATAACAGAAGTTGTTTCTCCAGGAGCAAGGAAGCATTTCTCTACTGTAAGCTTTAAGCCCTGAGCAAAAGCAGATGTTGTGGCAAAGAATGCCAACATCAACATCATTAATCCTTTTAAAAAGTTATTTTTCTTCATAATTAGTCATTTTTAAGTCTAGTATCTTGGAAAAACCAAGATACTAGATTGTTATTTACTTACTGTTCGTCTGGTAGTCAACAAACTTGTTAACCCAGTCGTAATATGTATCAAGTGTGATTACACCATTTGTGGTGTCATCCTGAGCTGCAAGATGATCCTTATCGTTGATCTCACCATCCTTGTTGTAGTCAAGTGACTCATCGGTCTTGTTAGCCTCTTCAGCTGCCTTCAATGTAGCTGCAATTTCATTCTTGATTGTTTCAAGAACACCCTTAGCAGCTGCAATATTTGCAGTTGTAGCGTCCAAATCATCAACAACAGCCTTATCCAAAGTTACCTTAGCATTCTCAAGGTCAGTTGTATTCTGATCGAATGCAGGACCATACTTAGCCTGAACATTCTCGTTCATCTTAGCAAGAGCATCCTTAGCACCCTGGAGGTTCTTTGCTACTTCAGCATACAACTTATCAGCCTCAGTCTTAGCCTGCTTGTTAGCGAACCAAACATCATACTTCTCAAGCTTAGCCAAAGCAATGCCTTGAGCCTTCAAAGTTTCAGCTGTCTTCTCGGCTACCTTTGTTGCAGAAGTTGCATTTGCCTCCAACTGAGCAGAGATACTCTTAATTTCTGTGTTGATAGCATTCAATTCACCCTCAAAGTTCTCCTTAGTCATGCTAGGGTCAGCAGCAGAAGCCTTCTTTGCCAACTCATCAAGATTAGCCTTATCGACAGTCCACTTAATCTTCAACTCACCAATCTTTTTGTACTGATCCTCATAAGAAACGAGTTCTGTATCAATATCATCAATTGCCTTCTTTGCTGGATCCAAGTAGAGACTCTTAATGCTAGCAATCTGATCAACCAAGTTGGCAGCAACCTTGCCTGCTGCAGGAATAGCAGCATCAGCTTCAGCACATATGGTTGCATCAGTTACAACAAGCTGATTTCCACTTTCAGAGTAAGAACCAGCAGTCAAGAGAGGCTTAATCATTTCCTCAGCAAGAGCGATATAACCCTTCTGAACATCCTTTGTTGTTCCATCAGGCTGCTTTTCAGAAACCTTGTTCCAATCTACATGTGCATACTCATCCTTGAAAGCAGTAGCAGCAGCTGTACTCATTTCACGATTAACCATCTGAAAATTCTCTTCTTTCTGAAGCAATTGCTTATTAGAAATCAAAGAACGCAAGCCCGTTACAGAAGCATATTTTTCTGTTCCAGTAATATAACTATTACGAGACAAATAGATATACTTAAGAGTAGCCTCATTAGCCTTTTCTATTGCTACCTTAACCTCTTTCTCAATAGCAGTCTTGATGTTAGCAACAGCTGTCTCATAAGAAACATTCGCACCATTAGAATCAGTTGTAACTGACTTGAAGCGGTACTGATCAGAATCAGCATTGAATTCAACATCAGTAGCATTCTTAGATGCCGTATTACATTTCTCTACCTTCTTATTAATTTCATCCTGCTTAGCCTCAAGACCCAATACGATATTGAACAACTCCTTCAAGCTAGTATTGATAGCCTCTGTTGCTGATGAAGAAGGTACAAACTCTCTATAGCCAGCAATCTTAGCAACTTGCACATCATAATAATCACGAACGCCCTTAATCTGAGCAGTAAGAGTTTCCAATGCCTTGTTATTGTCTGCAATAACCTGCTGCTGCTGTTTCTGAATAGTCTCACCCCACATATCGTCAAGTGCTTTACTCTTACTATTCAACTCACTAAGACGTTCTGCATATTTGGTAACCATGTAGTTCCATGCTGCAGACATGTCAGGAATAATTGTACCAGGTTTTCCCTGATACTGGCCCTCTATTGTATTGAGAGAATTCTGGAGTACAGCAAATTCCTTCTCATACTTCTCCTGAATATCCTTCTCATTCTGGTACTTAGCAGAAATCTTATAGCTATACTCATTCAACTTATTCTGAACCTTGTCAAACTCAGCCTTTACCTTACCATAAGCTGTAGTCAGAATCTTTTCTCTATAAGTTGTCTGAGTAGCCTGGGCATTATTACAAGTTGTAGCAATAAGTCCCTTCACTGTCTTATCTGCATTAAGAGTATTGACAGAATTTGCAGAATGACGAGTAGTTGCATCAGCAATAGCATCCTTCAAGTCATTTACATCTGTCTTCCATGTATTATACTCTGCTTCAGTTGTTGGATAACCGAAATCACCAATCACACCGTCCAAAGTAGTTACATCACTAGCCAACTCAGAGATATGAGCAGCATGGAGAACTTCTACATGAATACGCTCTGTCATGTAACCTACAGAGTTCTTTACAGCATCGTAAAGAGCAGACAATTCACTTTCTGTATTTCCTGCAGCCTGGAAAGAATTAGCTGTCTTCTCAAATTCTTCAGCCATCTTTGCGATAATAGCAGTCTTCACACCACTATATTCCTTCTCGATAGCTGCAATTTCAGTCTCAACCCAATCACGCTTAAGACCAGCCTTACCCCAAGTTACCTTACCACTCTTAATTTCAGTAGGTTTGAAATTATAGATATAAGGCTTAGCATCATCTGAATCATTACCCTTGATAACCTTTACATCAGACAACTTAGTCGCCACTGTTGTACCATCAGCCTTGTAAGCTTGCAAGAAAGAAGGATTAACCAAAGAGGTTGTCTTAGCCTTCTTGATTTCACCAAGTGCAGCAGTAGCATTAGTAGAACCAAGAATATTATTCAAAGTAGTTACTGCATTTGCTGCATTATCCTTGATTTTAGTAATCTCAGCCTTAATTTTATTTAAGTCTGTTTCGATATCATTCTTCTTATTACTTACAGCGTAAGCTACATTTGAAGCCAAAAGCTCTCTAAGCTCTACATTTATCTTCTCAATCTCAACACCCTGTGCATTGAGCTGACTACGAACGGCAGTAAAGAAAGGATCAAGGTCACCTCCTGCATAAGCTGCAGTAGCCTTATTGGCTTCATTAAGAGCAGTCTGTGCATCCTTAATAAAACCTTTTACCTTTTCACCAGCCTGAGAAACTACAGAAATTTCTGTAATATAAGCAGTACCAGGAACTGTTATCTTAACAGGATCCTTAACGTCTTCGCCAACATTGTGTGTCAACTCAACAGCTTTACCCTTCGGCACCTTATATGAAGTCTTACCAATTACGACATCAATGTCTGAAATGGCATCATTTTTAACCTTAACATGAACTTCATCATATTTCTCTGCCATAAATGAATAAACATTGTTCTCATACCAAAGTCCTGCACATCCAACAACATAGCCATTCTTATCCAATTTAGGATTTTCTCCCAATCCTGTCCATGCGTAATCATGCGCAAATGCTGAACCAGCAACCATCGACAATGCCGATACTAAAGTTAAAACTTTTTTCATAATCGTAAAAATTTAGTTTATAAAAAATATTATTATTATCTGTTCTTAGAAAGAATCCTCAAATGTCATGGTGAATCTGTTTCCAGGGTTTCATCATTTATTTGTTCTTAGAGAATTGTAGCTTCTAGTTAGCGGCCTCTTGTTAGGAGAGAGTCGGCTAATATTTCGTATTACCTTCTTCAGTTCTTACATCTTACATCGTTTATCATCTACATCGTTCGTTAGAAATCTACAGTTCTTTTTTAGGTCGAGAGGACAAACTCTTTTTAGGAGTCTTATACCCTCATTAGGTTCTTTCGGTTGCAAAGGTAGGCAAAATTTCTGAAACGAGCAAAACTTTTTAGGTTAAAAAGTGTAAATCTTAATAATTTTAACGCAATTCAGTAGTTTTTTTTCTAATTTTTCTGTGTTTGCGCAAACAAAAATAAACGCAAAACTGCGAAATCAGAAAAAAGAGAAAAGAAGAACCGCAGCCTTCATCCAAGTAAAGACTGCGGTTTTCATCACTTATCGCCATAATGGGAGTCTAAATCCAAGACCAGAACCCTTATGCTTTCCTATAACTCATAGTGAATTCAAAAAATGTCGAAGATCGTCAGCAGTAGAACAGCTGACAAAATTCCCTTTTCGATATTCTTCTCTTGCACTATCTATCTTTGCCTGAAGCTCTGGAGTAATCACATCATCACTCTTCACCTGTTCTCCATTTCGCAAGGTAAGTGCTGGCATCACTATCCTATTCAGTGCCTGCTTCACTTCCTCATTTGGAAAGCCAAGGTGATACATGCCATCCTCATAACCCTTCATCGTCAGGTAGCCCGACTGATAAAGGAAGAGCTCGGCACCGCCGCCTACTACATCAGAAGTCTCTAAAGTGAAGGAATCGATATAGCAATCATTAAAGTAATCTAAGCGCATCTCCAAGTTGGTTACAAACTTCGGTAGCAGCGAGGTGGCACCCGAAGAAGCCCAGAAATTACGAATCTGCTGTGCTCCCAAGGCATTCACAAGACTATATGGATTGTAAATATCCACAGAATTTCGCTTACAGAAATGGTATCCATCATAGAATTCCTTTAAGCGAGCATGCGCTTCCTCTACCGTCCAACCATTCACATCCGCCATTTTCTTTACTTCATATCCAAAATTGGCAGCAATTTCCTCTTCCGTTATACCACAAATGGCGGCATATTCAGGTTCAAAACTGATGTTAGTTAAGTTATTGAGCACAGAGAAGAGGGAGATTTGCGTAAACTTGGTGATGCCGGTGATGAACACGAAACGCTCATATTCATCATCTGCCTTTAAGATAGCAAACACCTCACGATAGGCTTCCGTGCAGCCATCGTGATCATCGGTTTTCCAGGAATGCTGAAGCGGGGCATCATACTCATCTATGAGCACTGCCACCGGCTGGCCAGTCTGCTTATATGCCGACACGATGATAGCATCAAAACGATCGGCAAGCTGGGCTGTTGGATCCACATCTATTCCATACTTCTCCTCATAATACTTGAATCGTATATTAAGGTAAGAACGGATGGTCTCAGCCGTAGCCCCACCCCTGCTCATGTCAAGACGAATCACAGGATGATGCTTCCATTCCTTCTCCAACTCCATGATTTTCAACCCCTCGAAGAGCTCTTTATTGCCTTCGAGATAGTGCTGGAGGGTATCTACAAGCACAGATTTGCCGAATCGACGAGGACGACTCAAGTAGTTGTACTGGTCACCATAGTTCACCAAATACCACACCAAGTCGCTCTTGTCAACATACACGAAGTTACCCTCCCTGATTTTCTTAAACGACTGAATGCCTACAGGCAATCGTCTTCTATTCAAGTCTAACATATCTTGTTCCTCCAAAATTTTTAAAAGAATAATGCGAAATAGTCTCCTATCTCATCTTCCACTCGCCCTTCACCTCCACCATCGGAACCACAATCTGCTCCTTGGTGCTGTCGCCGAAGGCTAGTTGCAGGAAGACGTCGGCTACGTGGTGGGCGGTGTCTGCCTTGGCATTCAGCACGTTCACCTTCGCTATGCCATGGTGTTCCAGCTGTTGCTGCTCCACATACATCCGGGCATTGAGCAGCAGCTGGTCGCGATAACCCTTCGGGATGCGGTAGGGCTGGTTGAAACCGGATACATACTCCTCGTACTTGCCCTCCAGGAGCAAGTCGTAATATCCCTTTGCGGCGATACCCGCAAAGTAAGAAGGGTCAGGACGCTCCTCCTTGCAGGAAGAAAGTCCCAACCCCATACTTATTATCATAAAAATCAAAAGTTTCTTCATCTTTATACATTTTGATTCTTCACTCTTCGTTCTTCACTCTTCACTTCCCCCTACTTCTGACGAATGAAGACGTTGATTGGACAACCATGCAACGACCAGTTCTCACGAATCTTGTTCTCCAGGAAGCGGCGATAGTTCTCCTTTACATACTGTGGCAAGTTGGCATAGAACACGAACGATGGAATCGTGGTGTTTGGCAACTGGGTACAGTACTTGATCTTGATATACTTACCCTTCACGCTCTGTGGAGGATAAGCCTCAATGATAGGCAACATCACCTCGTTGAGCTTAGAGGTTCCGATATGAGCCTTGCGGTTCTGGTAAACATCCTTGGCAGTTTCCAACACGCGGAAGATGCGCTGCTTGGTCAGTGCAGAAGCAAAGATGATTGGGAAATCCACAAATGGAGCCATGCGCTTGCGGATGGCATTCTCGAAGGTATCAATCACCTTCTGATTCTTCTCCTCTACCAGGTCCCACTTGTTCACTACCACCACCAGACTCTTGTTGTTCTTCTGAATCAACTGGAAGATGTTCATATCCTGGGTCTCGATACCACGGGTAGCATCGAGCATCAGGATGCAGACATCACTGTTCTCGATGGCACGGATGGAACGCATCACGGAATAGAACTCCAAGTCTTCGCTCACCTTGTTCTTGCGGCGGATACCGGCGGTATCAACCAGATAGAAGTCGAAGCCGAACTTGTCGTAACGGGTATAGATACTGTCGCGGGTAGTACCAGCAATCTCGGTAACGATGTTTCTGTCTTCACCGATGAAGGCATTGATGATACTACTCTTGCCGGCGTTAGGACGACCTACCACGGCGAAACGAGGAATGTCTTCCTCGATGGCTTCCTCAGGATTGTCCTGAAGCTTGTCTAATATGATGTCGAGCAAGTCACCCGTACCGCCACCTGTTGCGGCACTGATACACTGAGGGTCGCCCAA
>ERZ1035001.1205-NODE-1205-length-10442-cov-3.854145_pt1 | contig 10442 bp, 10 predicted proteins | sample MGYA00520685_ERZ1035001 | MGnify/ENA primary metagenome ERZ1035001 (study PRJEB33766, sample SAMN09781749) | gut metagenome | biome: gut microbiome | host: Homo sapiens | place: Madagascar | study: EMG produced TPA metagenomics assembly of the PRJNA485056 data... | reverse complement strand
CAGATGGGTGGCAGGCTTCCCGCCAATGGAGCGCCGCCAGGCAGCCTACCAGACGCTGCTTAAACAAAATCCGGGGATTAAAGAGCTGGAGTCTATCGGCGCCGTTTCATCCGACGTGCAGGGTGACACCGCTAACAAGGTCGGCGCAATTCTGGCTAAGTATCCTAAAGGTAAAATTGACGCCATCTGGGGGACGTGGGATGCCTTTAGCCAGGGAGCCTATAAGGCGCTGAAAGAAAACGGCCGTAGTGAAATCAAACTCTACAGCATCGATATTTCCAATCAGGATTTACAGCTGATGCGGGAGGCCGGTAGCCCGTGGAAGGTTAGCGTGGCGGTCGATCCGAAACTCATTGGCGCCACCAACGTACGCTTGATTGCCAATAAGATTGCCGGGGAAAGCACCCCGGCTACCTACGATTTCAAAGCGGCGGCCATTCCGCAGGCGCTGCTGGCGGCACAGCCGGGGGCGGTCAACGTGGCGTCGCTGGGGAAAATAATACCTGGCTGGGGGCAGACCGAAGATTTTATTGCCCCGTGGTTTGCCACCCTGGAAGCCCAACATAAATAATCACGCGGTTAGCTGTACTGACGTACGCGGGCGATAAGTTCGTCCACGCTATCGATACGCTCGGCGATGACGATCAGCGCTTTGCCGAGCGTAATTGCATGGTGCAGGCATTCGTGGCGCATGGCCGTGTCCTGAATCGAATCGATATCGGCGACGTGTGAAAGCCCGACGCTGCGGCGTATCAGTTCAGTTCCGCAGAATCCAATGGCATCGCACCATACTTTTTTGAGGAATACTGAGGCGTAACCGGGGCAGGCCAGCGCCGCATCGCGGGTTTTCTCCGTCGCTAACGCCTGGAAACGCTCGCTGAAGGTGTGCCACAAGGTCTGTATATCGTTGAGCCGCTGTTCGCGCGCGGCGGCGGCATCGCGAATGCCAAGATGGCCAGGTAGACCGCAATAGTTAAGCAACAAATTGCCAATGGCGGTGCCGACGTCAAAACCGATAGGGCCGAAATAGCCAAATTCGGCATCGATGGCTTTAAGGCTATTTTCAGCGACGAAGATGGAGCCGCTATGAATATCGCCGTGCAGCAGGGCTTCGGCCTGTGAGAAAAAGCGGTGCTTCAGCGCCGCGACCGCCAGTTTAAGCTGAGCGTCCTCACGCAGGGCGGCAACCTCTTCTTCCAACTCCGCCGGGTAGTTATTGCGCTCGTGGATCTGATACGGATCGTTAAAAAACAGATCCTCGGTGATCTCGCACATTTCCGGATTGATAAATTGCGCCACCTGCGCTTTTTTCTCATGCGGATGGAGATAGAAATCGCTGGTGTGGAACAGCGTCTGCGCCAGATATTCGCCCAACTGGCCTGCTGCCTGCGGATAGTAGACGTTGCCGATAAGCTCGCCGCGCCAGATACGGTGATCGGAAAGATCCTCCATCACCATCACCGCCAGAGCGGGATCGAAATGAATAATGTGTACCGTATGCTGCGGGCTGTGCTGATAGTGGGCGACCAGGGTCTGTGCTTCGAGGCGCGCGCGGTCGAGGGTCAGCGGCCAGGATTCGCCGACGCAGCGCACGTAGGGCAGCGCCTGCTTAACAATAATCCGGCTCACGCCCTGAGCATCGAAAATTTTGAACACCAGATTGAGATTGCCGTCGCCTACCTCCTGCGCCGACACCAGCTCAGACGGATCGTCGAGCCCGCCAAATTGTTGTGCGTAAGCCACCGCATCGCTGGCCGTGAAGGTATGGTATTGCGACATTGCCTCGATCCTCAAAAGTGCTGAATTAAGCCGTTCAGACGTCTATACATCTGGATTTCATCCTGACACAATGTGATACAACAACGCAACAGGGATTTAACGATATGCAGACACTACAGACCACCAGCCTGCGGGTAAGCGAAAATCAGCTTTTTATTCTCGATCAACAGGCATTGCCGCAGGAAAAACGCTGGCTGGCGGCGGATAACGTTGCGCTGCTGGTGGACCATATTCATGCTTTGCGGGTGCGCGGCGCGCCGTTGATTGGTCTCTCCGCCAGTCTGCTGCTAGCGCTGTTGGCGCAGCGCGGCTTATCCCGCGACGAGCTCACTCAGGCGCTGGAAACCCTGCGCGCGGCGCGGCCGACGGCGGTCAATTTAATGAATAATCTCGATCGTATGAAGCAGGCGCTGGCGCAGGAAGACTATCCGCAGGCGCTGGAGAGCGAAGCGCTACGCCTGATTGCGGAAGATAAACAGCTGTGCGCCAGCATTGCCGAAGCTGGCAATGCGCTGGTAACGCCGGGTAGCCGTTTGTTGACCCACTGTAATACCGGTGGCCTGGCGACGGCGGGGGTTGGCACCGCGCTGGGGGTTATCGCTTTGGCCCATGAACAGGGCAAGGTGGCTAACGTCTGGGTCGATGAGACGCGGCCGCTGCTGCAGGGCGGGCGCCTGACCGCCTGGGAATTGGGGGAGCTGGGCGTGCCGTATCAGCTGATTACCGACTCAATGGCCGCCAGCCTGATGGCGCAGGGGCAGGTTGATGCGGTATGGGTCGGCGCGGATCGTATCGCCGCCAATAAAATTGGGACCTATTCGCTGGCGGTGCTGGCTCACTATCATCGTATTCCTTTCTACGTGGCGGCGCCGCAAACCACTCTCGATCGCTACTGCCCGAACGGCGCGGCGATCCCGATTGAACAGCGTGCGGCGCAAGAGGTGACCGGCGTAAAAGGCAGCTTTGGTGCCGTGCAGTGGGCGCCAGAAAACGCGCCGGTTTATAACCCGTCCTTTGACGTGACGCCAGCTGCGTTAATCAGCGGTTGGGTGCTGGATAGCGGCGTGGTCACGCCACAGCAGGTGGCGGACGGTATTTTTGCGCCGCTGGCGTAACGGTTAACAGTGATAAGGAACGATTATGTGGCAAGAGCGACTCGCACAACTGGTGACCACCTGTCACTGGATTGGCGCAAAAGGGTGGGCGCCGGCAACCGGCGGCAATATGTCAGTACGCGAGGATGCGCGCTGGTGTTGGTTAAGTGAATCGGGGCGCGATAAGGGCAGCCTGACCAGCGACGATTTTTTACAGGTGGACATCGCCAGCAATCGCGCGCCGTCGGGCCGTAAACCGTCGGCGGAGACCGGCTTGCATACGCTGGTTTATCGCCTGTTTCCTGAAGCGAACGTCGTGCTGCACGTGCATACCGTGCACGCTACGGTGCTCTCACGTCTTGAAACCAGCGATACCCTGCAGCTGCAGGGCTATGAAATGCAAAAAACGCTGAGCGGGCAGCATAGCCATCTCGATAGCGTACCGGTGGCGATTTTTGATAACGATCAGGATATTGAGGCGCTGGCGGAGCGGGTTGAAGCGTATGCCCGTAGCCATCCTTTGCGTTATGGATTTTTGATCCGCGGCCACGGCTTAACCTGCTGGGGCAGGGATGTTAGCGAGGCGCGGCGTCAGCTGGAAGGGCTCGAGTTTCTCTTCGAATGCGAGCTGCTGCGCCGCCGCTATGCATAAAGGTTAGGGTAAGCGCGGATAGGCATCGGCGATAGCATCGCCGGTGAACTGCGCTATCCAGCCTTCCGGATTGTCAAAAATACGAATGGCGGTGAAATTCGGCTCCGAACCCATATCGAACCAGTGCGGCGTATGCGCCGGGACGGAGATCAGATCGTTCTTTTCGCACAGCACCTGAAAGACTTCATCGCCGATATGCAGGCAAAACAGCCCGGCGCCTTCGACAAAGAAGCGCACTTCATCTTCGCCATGGGTATGCTCATTGAGGAATTTAGCCCGCAGCGCCTCTTTCTGCGGATTATCCGCCCGCAGGCTAATGACATCCCAGCTCTGGTAGCCCTTTTCAGCCACCAGTTTATCAATCGCGTGCTGATAGGCCGCAATAACGGTTTCAGCGGTTGGCGCCGGGCCCAGGTAGCGATCGGCCTGCCAGCGCTCGAAGCGCACCCCTTTTGCGCGCAATTGCTGCTGGATCTCATCGGCGTTGCTGCTGTGCCAGCGTGGATGGCTGGCGTCGTTAACGGAAAAAATAGTTAATTCGCTCATGCGGGAAGTTGCTCCGGGTCGATGTCGTCAAAACGCTGAACCTGTGGATGATGGCTGGCCGGGTCGCAGTCGCCGCGTACCAGCTGCAGGGTGCGTAAACCTGCAGATTCGGCGGCGTCCAGTTCCTGATGGATATCAGAGAGGAACAGAATGCTCGCCGGGCTATGCCCCAGTTGTTCGGCGATAGTGCGATAGGATTGAACTTCGCGTTTGGCGCCGACCAGGGTATCGAAATAGCCGCTGAAGAGATGAGTAATATCACCTTCGTCGCTGTAGCCAAATAACAATTTCTGCGCGGCGACCGAGCCTGAGGAATATACATATAAATCAATGCCCATCGCCTTCCACTTCTCCAGCGCCGGGAGTACATCGGGATAAAGATGGCCGGTAAAGTCGCCGTTCAGATAGCCCTCGCGCCAGATAATGCCCTGCAGCGCTTTCAGCGCCGTGGATTTACGATCTTCGTCCATGAAGCGGAATAGCGTCTCGATAAGCGCTGCGGTACTGGCTTCGGGAGCGGCGATTTCTGTACGCAGATTGTCGAGAATGGTACTGACCGGCTCGACATACTGCTGCGCGCTGACAAAAGCGGCCAGCCGCTCGCGGGCGTAGGGGAATAAGACGTTATGGACGAAGCGAATGTCGCTGGTGGTGCCTTCAATATCGGTCACGATAGCGCGGATCATGGTATCTCCAGAGTGGATAGTGCGCCGTGCTGCCGGTGGCGTCGGTTTGCCGCCTGCCTGCGGCAAGCGAAATAACGTTAGCATTTAGACGTCTAAGCGTCTTGATTGCCAAATATTAACATCGTGTTATAGTGGCTTCAACAACAGCATTACAATCGGAACAAAGAGAATGAGCAATAAGCCACTGATTCCTGAGAGTAAACTCCCTGCATTAGGCACCACCATTTTTACCCAGATGAGCGCGCTGGCGCAGCAGCATCAGGCCATCAATCTATCACAAGGTTTCCCGGATTTTGACGGCCCGCGTTACCTACAGGAACGGTTGGCCTGGCACGTCGCCCAGGGGGCTAACCAGTACGCTCCGATGACCGGCGTACCGGCGCTGCGCGAAGCCATTGCCGATAAAACCGCTGAGCTGTATGGCTATCGCCCGGATGCGAATAGCGATGTCACCGTCACCGCGGGGGCGACCGAAGCGCTGTATGCGGCGATCACCGCGCTGGTCAGAGCCGGCGATGAGGTGATCTGCTTTGACCCGAGCTATGACAGCTACGCGCCGGCGGTAGAACTTTCCGGCGGGGTGCTGAAACGTATTGCTCTGCAGCCGCCGCATTTCCGCGTTGACTGGCAGCAGTTTGCCGCCACGTTAAGCGATCGCACCCGTTTGGTCATTCTTAATACGCCGCATAATCCATCAGCCACGGTCTGGCAGCGGGAAGATTTTGCCGCGCTGTGGCAGGCGATTGCTGAACGGGAAATCTACGTTATCAGCGACGAAGTGTATGAACATATCTGTTTTGCAGAGCAGGGCCATACCAGCGTGCTGGCCCATCCGCAGCTGCGCGAGCGGGCGGTAGCGGTCTCTTCTTTCGGTAAAACCTTTCACATGACCGGCTGGAAAGTGGGTTATTTCGTGGCGCCTGCCGCCATCAGCGCCGAGCTGCGTAAGGTGCACCAGTATTTGACGTTTGCCGTCAATACGCCCGCTCAATTGGCGCTGGCGGATATGCTGCGCGCGCAGCCGGAGCACTACCGCGAGCTGCCTGCGTTTTATCGGCAGCGTCGGGATCTGTTTATCGATGCGCTGCGTGATAGCCGGCTGGAGATTTTGCCTTGTGAAGGGACCTACTTCTTGCTGGCCGACTATAGCGCGATCTCTGACCTTGATGACGTCAGCTTCTGTCGCTGGCTGACCACTAAAGTCGGCGTGGCGGCGATCCCGCTGTCGGTATTCTGTGCCGATCCGTTCCCGCATAAGCTGATTCGCCTGTGCTTCGCCAAGCAGCCGGAGACCCTGCAGGCGGCAGCAGAGCGGCTGCGTCGCCTGTAGCTATTTCACCGTCCATGCCTGAGAAAATTGACGGTCGCCGAACATCTCGGCCAGGCCGTTAATTTGCTTCAGGCGCAGCACTTCATCGGCATCCATCCCCAGCTCTTTGCTGATTTTGCTATTGCTCCAGCCGAGATTGGCCAGCTCGCGGACAATTTCCGACATCGCGTGGATCTGATGGCGCCCGCGCGCCCGGTTGTGGCGGATAGTCGCGGCCATCAGGGCATCGCGCGGGGGGCTGTTCGCCGACAGACAGGTTACCGGCAAATATCCCTTGAGCTGTTTTTTCAGCGACAGCTTGCTGCCCGCCAGTTCGTGGCGGTGAAAACCGTCAACGATGGTATAGCGTTTTGACTGTTGATTCTGCACCACGATCGGTTGCGTGAAACCATTGGCCTCCAGCGAAGTTAATAACAGCCGCTTTTCCGGCGGCGCAAGGTTATTAGGGTTGTAATCGTTGGGAACCACCTCTTCCTCTTTAACCCATAGCACGCAGTCAACCGGCTGGTTGTGAAAGGGGCTATGGCGGTGCAGAGCCTGGCGAAAGTGATTCAGCGCGTCGATTTTTTCCTCTTCCGGCAGCGCTGCCAGATACTCTTCTATTTGGGTAATTAGTCGTTGTTGCATAGCAGTCCCCATTGTTGGCGTTTTTTACTTATGCGCTTGCAGTAGCTTTTATAGCGGGTGGCTTTAGTTGGGCTAAATGAGAGCTGGCGACACCAGTAATCATTGTTTAATAACACTTTGCAGACGCGCCGCCATGAAGGGATATCCCGGGTGCCGATGTCGCTCTCCTGGCTATCGGGGATATCCTCCATTCCCTGTTTTTGATACCAATGCAGATAGACCGCGATTTTATTACGATAATGCTCGGCGGTTGGCCGCGGCATGCTATCCAGCAGGAACAGGGCGTAACTCTTCCAGCTGTGGTGCCCGGGTTTATCGAGTTTGCGGTGGCCATAAAATTTGTTGTCGTACCCTGCGTAAATACCACCGCTGTGCACGCCGTTTACGCGCTGGCAAATGGCTGCCCAACGTTCTGGCTCCAGCACGTGATACAGCCAGAGACCCTGGCGCTGCTCCGGGCCAAAGGGTTCGCAGATGCGCATATAGCGCAGCGGCACCCCGGCCTGATACATCAGATCGTAAAGGGGGTTATAGGTATGACCGCTTTTGCTAAACCACGTCCAGATATCGGCGGTTTTCCAGTCATAAATCGGGTAGATGTACCAGGTATGGCCGCCCGGCGCCGATGTCGTCCATGGCTTATCATCGGCAAAGCGCAGTTTGCGCTGAGATGAGATGGTCATAAACCGATTAAGCGATTCATCTGCCCGGATACCCACCATCATCGCCGCCGGACGGTTTTGTGAAAACCAGTCGGCGAAATCACGGACGAACTCTTCGAAGCTCATTCCGCTGCTATAAAACGGGAAATAGCCGGGATCGGTAATGGCGTCAGCGGGCGGCTGGCGTACCCAGTTGACACCCGGCTCCCAGCATTGCCACTCCGGCGAAAACTGAGTCAGTGAATTTTGCGTGGTGAGCGGTAGGGCGACCCAATAAAATTTCTCTATAACATCCTGGTATTCGGTACGGATATTTTCGCAATGCTGAATGGTGCAGGAAAATTGCGCCTCCCAATCAATAAACAACACGCTGAATTTTTTTCCCATTTGCCGGGCGCAAAGCGCCGCCAGGTGCAGCATGGTGGTGGAGTCTTTTCCGCCGGAGAAAGAGATGCAGATGCGTGAAAAATTTTCTAATACCCATTGTATCCGCTGCTGGCTAGCCTGAAGAACGGACTCGGGTAATGGAATTTTTACCAAAGACATTACCATTAATCCTTTAATGTGATGGATGCGCTTTCACGGTAGTGTAGAACACATTAATGGTAAGGTTAATATGAAATGGTAATGTTTTAAGTGGGTTCAATGTAATTCACACAAACATATTCACCATGTGAATATGTTTGTAATGGCAAATTAGTTGACTGTGGTATTTTGCGTAATAAATTCGGCAAATTTGGGGTTGTTTAATGATGAACGATTATAAATCATATAGGCCGTTACCGGAGGGATCGGGTCAGGCAAAATGATTTCGCGGAATTTAAATGACGCGCTAAAATAACTTAATGCGTGCTTCGGGACAAAACCAATAAGATCGCTCTGATTGATCATCGTTAAAATAGCTATTAGCGAGTTGCTGCGAAACGCAATTCTTCTTTCAGGCATGAGATCGCTCCCGTGCTGTTGAAAGGCCTTTACATTCGGGTCAGATGAGGTGTAAAGCGTAAATCCTTCCCGAGACACCTCTTCAAATGAATTAAGATGATCTGCACGAGGGTGGCCTTCCCGACAAACCAGCGCAATTTCTAATTCCTGAAAAGGCTGGCAAATAGTACTGTGATTAGAAAGAGGCGTAATACTATAAATCAGATCCGCTTTACGATAGGCCATCAGATCTTCAACGCTTTCTGGCGACAGGAGTAGATCGCGGTGATCGATTTGCAGATTCGGGTCCATGTGCAATTTATTAATTAAATCCATGGTTGCTGGTGATATAAGAAGTTGCGGGCTGTAAATTACAAATCGTTTACTTAATTCAGAATGATTGGCGATATTAATTGTTTTTTCTAATTGGTTGAGGTTTTTTTCCAGGTGATGATGTAAGTTCATGCCCACGGTCGTCGGGGTAATTCCTTTACCGGAACGCACAAATAGCGGATCGTTTAATTGATTACGTAACCGCTGCAGTGACTGGCTTACCGCGGAAGGAGTAATAAACAGCGTTTCCGCCGCTTTACTGATACTAAGATGTTGATAAATGCACTCGAAGATAACCAATAGGTTTAGATCGAATTTTTTTAAATCATAAAGGTTGGCCATGCTTAACGTCCTGTTTATGTTGCAGCGAGGCGAACGGATTATTATTTCTTACCGTTATACATTTGTGGCGATGCTATCAAATATCATTATTATAGCTAAATATACAATTAATCCCTACTAAATGTATACCAACCAATCGCTTTCCGCCAGATCCTTTTTTGTCCTTAAGTACCTGGCGGAAATGCGTTATTTTTTACTGCTGCTTTTCACCCATCATCACCTGCAGTTTCTCTTTATCGGGTAGTCCCACTACCTGCTGCAGCACGTTATCTTTATTCATATAGTAAATAGCCGGCGTGGCGTTAGCGCCAAGGTCATCCATCAGCTGCTGGTTGATATTCAGGGTCCTCATCAAGGCCGCAGGGATATCTGTCGGTACGTTCAGCTTCAGTTTGCCGTTGGATTGTTCGTAATCATGCCAGGTTTGCGCCGGGTCTTTGCTTGCCAGTATGGCCGCTGCGGTGGCCGGACTTTCTGGTTTAATCACGCCGACCAATAGTGTGCGTAGTTGCACTTTACCGGATTCAACCCACGGCCTCGCCTGTTGCCAGAACTGTTTACAGTAGGGGCAGAAAGGGTCGGCAAACACATAAAGGACGATGGGCGCCTCTTTTTTACCTTCCCGTAGCCAGTCAGCGGACTCGAGTTTTTTCCACATCGCCTGTCCGGCCGGGGTATAGAGTTCTTTCTGGAAAAGCTGTTCGCTCAGATTGTTGCCTTTTTCGTCGTACATGTAGCCGGAAATGGCGTGCTTACCGTCGGGGGTGAGATAAATAGCAACGCCCATATCCTGATACTTTCCGAGCCAGCCTTTGACGCCGCCGGGGGCTTCAAAGGGCTTAATGATAGTAATACCCTGTTTTTCTATTGCTTTTACGGGGGCGGGGAGGTCTTCGGCATAGCTACACAACGGCAGCAGGCTCAGAAAAAGCAGTCGTTTTAACATGAGTATTCCTTTTAAATCAGAAGCTAATGTGAAGTGGTGGTGAAACCTATCGCAGCCATAGATAACACCTGCCGGGCGTTTGGTTGCCCTTTAGTTCGGCGAATGATGTAATCCTTCATGCTGTTACATTAAGGTGTAGAGCGCAACATATTGCCAGCCATTCTGGCGCTGAAGCTACCTGCGGGTATTTCAGGTAACGGGGCCGCCTGAGAGGGCGGCCTTTTTACTTTCAGCGAAATGAGGCGAAACACGGGAAAAACCGCGATCGCGACGGCAGGTTCACAAAGTTGTCTTGTTACGGTTGTTAGATAACGCTTATTGATTTGATAATGCAAACGCATTGGTCGAGTCAGGAAAAATTCGTTAACTTAGACCTCAACAAAAACACGGAGGAAGTATCGATGTCTTTAATTAATACCAAAATCAAACCTTTCAAAAACCAGGCGTTCAAAAACGGTGAATTCATCGAAGTTACCGAAAAAGACACTGAAGGCCGCTGGAGCGTCTTCTTCTTCTACCCG
>ERZ1035001.1204-NODE-1204-length-10443-cov-7.416923_pt1 | contig 10443 bp, 8 predicted proteins | sample MGYA00520685_ERZ1035001 | MGnify/ENA primary metagenome ERZ1035001 (study PRJEB33766, sample SAMN09781749) | gut metagenome | biome: gut microbiome | host: Homo sapiens | place: Madagascar | study: EMG produced TPA metagenomics assembly of the PRJNA485056 data... | reverse complement strand
ATGGTAGCGTGTCGGGTCTTTCATCTCGTCTGCCTCCAGCTGATTCAGCCACTTCTTCAGTTCCTCTTTCAGAGCAGAGGTCATGAAGATGGTACGGCAGGAGGATGCCGTTTTGGTGCTTTTCAGGATGAGGGAAGTGGTGCTGCGCTCCAGCTTGTCCGAGAAAATCTTGATGATGCAGCCATCGTCCACTTGGTTCAGGGCTTCCTTCCGTACCCGCTGCATGGACTTGTTGATACGGAAGGTTCCGATACCATCTGCTGCGTCAAAATCAAGATCTTCCGGGGTCAGACCCACGATCTCGCCCTCTCGCAGTGCGCCCACCAGCGTGAGGTGCACCGCCAGATGCAGGATAGGGTCCTCCATGCTGTCCAGAGCCGCCCGCATTTCCTCTACCGTCCAGATGGTGCGCTCCTGTGTGGACTTCTTGGGGCTGTCCACAGGAACAGGGCTTTTAACAAGAATGCCCCATTCTACAGCGTACTGGAATGTGGTGCCCAGCAGCCGGTGCACCTCATGGATGGTGGTGCCGGATAGAAACCGCTGCTTCTGCTTTTCGGTCAGTTCCTGCTTTTTTCCCTCGATATACGAGCCGCAGGGCGTTTTGCTCAGGGTCGTGTAGAGGTTCTCCATGTGGTAGGGCTTGAGCTTCTGCATCTCCATGCTGCCGATATAGGGGATAATCAGGTTCTGGATGGTGGAAAGGTTGGATTCGTAGGTTTTGGGTGCCCACTTGTGCTTGCTGCACTGCTTGGGCAGCCAATCCATGAGGAACTCTGCCACCGTCACCGAGGACGGAATCAGGAATGTGCCAGCTGCCAGTTCATGTTCAATCTGCTTCTTTCGATTCGTTGCCTCCTCTTTAGTGGGAAAGCTCTCCCATTTGTCGCAGCTCTTGCCGTGCTCATCTTCGTAGGTGTATCGGACGCTGTAAGAGTTGCCGCGCTTCGTAATATATGCCATACTGTTTGCCTCCTTATCAAGCTGCCCGGTTGAGCCACGCATCGAAACTGTCCTTCGGTATACGGATGCTTCCGCCCACCCGCAGGACACGGAATTCGGTGGTGCTGTTGCACAGGTTATAGGCAGAGCGCAGGCTGATGGCCAGCATTCGTGCGATCTCTTCCACCGTGTACACCAGCTTCGTGGTTGCCGGGCTGTCAGTCGGAGACTTGACGGCATTGGTTTGAGTGACCACTTCCATTGTAGTCGTGATTGAGTCCTTTTGCAAGGACTTATTCGTATAATCTTTATATTTCACATCTTCGGTCATGTCAGGCCGATTCATATTCATAGGCAGACCTCCAAATCTTTGTAGCCGGGTGACTATTGCACCCGGCAGTTTTTGCTTTCCGTCATTTTCGGTTTATCCAATCAAGAGTTTCAGTCGTTCCAGCTTTTCCTGTGCGTTCTCTTTGCGGAAACTGACCCCAATGCAGGAAACAGGGATGCACATTTCCAGCAGGCGGTCATAGATGCGGGCATGGGCTGTATCTTGTGGGTGCCGTATCTCGTCCAGCGTCAGGTTGGTGGTGACGATCAACGGCTTCCGGCTGCGGTATCGGCTGTCCACGATGTTGTAGATCTGTTCCAGCGCATACTCGGTGCCTCTTTCCATGCCGAAATCGTCAATGATGAGAAGTGGATAGCGGCACAGCCTGTCTACTACCTCGTTCCGCCCGGAAAAGCTGTTGTTCAGCTCGTTTAGGATTCGGGCAAAGTTCGTTATACGCACAGGCACCTCCTGCTCCATCAGAGCGTTTGCAATGCACCCGGCAAGGAAACTCTTGCCGGTGCCCACACCGCCCCAGAGGAGCAGTCCTAGGTTCTCTGAGCGCATGGTCTGCCACTGCTCTACATAGCGCTGTGCGTGGTGCATCTGCGGGCTGCGCCCATTGTCGTTTTCAAATGTCCAGTTGAGCATTGCCGAGTCGGAAAATCCATCGGTTTTCAGCCGCCGCACAAGGTCGTTGTGCTTTTGCTGGTTGATAAGGGCTTCCTGCTTTGTCCTCTCGATGCGCTGGCAACTGCATTCGATTGGATGCTTGTTTTTGCCCATCAGGGCAATGCCCTTTGCAAAGAATGCTTCTTTTGGGGTATGACATTTTCCGCAATAAAGCAGGCCATCCTCGCCATAATAGTCCTCAGTGTTTTCGGGAATAATGGAAATGGACTGTTCCAAAGTTTTTTCAATCGTCTCTATAGGCTTTCTCCTTCCTTGAATGTGTAGTCCGGGATGCCCGGTGCTTGCTTCTGTTCTGACTTTTGCCGTTTTGCCCAGATGCGCAGGGTGGCGGCATGGTCGACGTACTTTCTGCCGGTGGACTGGATATAAGCGGACAACTGCTCGATCAGGGCATCCAGACCTGCAAAGTCGGTTTTGAGCCGCTTGTACTCTTTTTCCGTCAGAAAGACATTGCGATATTCTCCAAAGGTCAAATGAGCATCTGCTGTTCTTATCAGGTGGCTATCTTTCAGGTTGCTCTTATTACGTTGGTTAGTGGAACACTTTTGCTCCATGGAAGGTATCATTTCTGTTCCATCGCATAGGGCAAAACCGTTCCATGCAAAGGAACATTTTTGTTCTGTCGGGACTTTTTGTTCTGTCGGGACTTTTACAAAGATGCTGTTGGGCACAGGAATGCGACCTCTTCTGCGCTCGATCAGATCGGCATCCTCCAGTGAGCGCAATGCACGTTTAATGCTCATGGTGCTGCAACGAAGGGCTTCGCTCAATGATGAAATAGGAAAAATTACATAGACGAAGCCGCGCTCATCCACCCAGTTGTTCTTTTGAGAAAGCGTTGCCCGGTCCAGCAGCAGAGTGTAGAGCAGCTTTGCGGTGTGGCTCAGGTCTGTATCCAGCAGAAAGCGGGCATAGGGCAGATATTGCGGCAGCGGCATATTGGGTTTCAAATAATCTGAAATGGCATTCACCTCCTTGTCTTTCATACGACCATCTGTCGGGTTAGGAGTGTTGTTCTTTGCCATCATTCAGTCTGTCTTTTACAGCCTGAAGATACCGGCTGGCACGGTCAATGAAAATCAGCAGCTTCTCATTGTTTTTTGGTTCGGTAAGAATATCGGGGTATTCACGAAAACACATTTCCCACCGCCGGACAAAATCTTCCTGCGCTCCCTGAATCTCGCACATCATGGCTTCGCCATCTGCCAAACGGCGAGATGAATAGATGCTCTTGACGGCATCCTTGAGATTCTGTTTTTCTTCCTTGTTGAGTCCTTTCTTATGCCCCTGAATGTCTTGCTTGAAGGTCGTTATAAACGCATTATCCTTTGAAGGCGAAGAATACGGATCAGTGATACTGGAATCCCGTTCGGCTTTAGGCTTACGCAGCTCTGCCACAACTTCGGGACGCTTTTCCTTTGGAACCTTTGCAATCGAGGAAATTTCACGGTCGGTTGCCCGGAGCTTTCCACTCAGGATTTCTTCCTGCGCTCCGGGTACTGCCTCCTCTGCAGCTTCCACACCTTTTGCAAATTGCTCTGCACGGTAAACATAACTTTCGGATGTTCCATGTTCCGCAGCGACCTTCGATCGTGAACCGTGCTTTGTGCGGTCTGGTTCATTTTGAACCAGACCACTTTCAGATGCCAAAGTATACTGATTGCCGTGAAACGCTTTGATTTGCTTTTCCGCGTCTGCCTGCTTTCCGATCAGGAACTTTTTCTGTTCTGGGGTCAGGTTTCGCCGCCCAAGCTGATTTTTACAGATCCATACGAGTGCTTCATAGCGGCTGGAAAATTCTTTTTCGATGACTTCAAATGGAATGAACGGATATTTCCGAAGGACTTGATAGCGCGTGTGTCCGTCAACAATGTAGCCGTTCCACGTGATGATCGGATTCAGCACACGTTCCTCCTTGAGGATGTTCATTTCCAGTTGGTGGGTTTCCTCAAACGACGGAGGGTTGATTTGTTTCTGGAACTCCGGATCGATTTTAAGCTGGCTCAGTTTTGTCATAGGCAAACCATCCTTTCTGAAATGAAATAGAATATCATTATTCTTACGCCGTTCTCTCTGCATGGATTTCCTGCCCCCTTCCGGCGGCGTTTTCCGGCTCTCCTTGTCAGGGTCATGGCCGGGTATCCCATGCAGACGGTTATTCGATTTTCAAGGTTCGATGAAGGCTTGTAGAAAGCATATCACAATCAAACAAGTGTTTTTAGAACGTATCAGGTCCGGTTTTGAGGGAGAAAACCGGACTTGGGAGGTCCGGTTCATGTGAACGGCTTTGGAAAGAGCATACCATAAAGTTACTCAAATTTTTAGGAAGCATTACTTCCGCTTTTTGCCTTCAAAACCGGAAGTAATAGTTCCGGTTTGATGCAATATTAAATGAATCAACGACGATTTTTCCGAAACGAATTTTTCTCCAAGAAATTTGCTTATTCAGCGTCCGTTAAGGTGCGGAACTAGCACATTCTTGTGCTGAATATCGGGTTTGGGCAAAGCCCAACAAGCATTTTTGAAGTCGGATTTGAAAAATCTGATTCAAAACTTGTGAGTTGGTACCAACTCGCCCTGCTTGCTGCGGTTGCAAACTCGAAAATTTTTGTGCAGAAAAATAACCGCCCACTTCAAGTTGAACTTGAAAACAGACGGTCTGATTTGCAAAATGATTTTCAAATTTGGGGAGCATGTTGAGAGGTTTCATAGCATCCGCAAGCAATGTTTTCGTCTATACAAAAACACTTTTTGCGTTGCAAAATGCTTGTTGGAAAATCCCAAACCCTTGTACTGCACCGTTCCGGAGCAGGCAGTGCGATTGTATCACTTCGTAAAATAAGAATGCGGTTTTGATAAGGATGACGGTTTGGAAGCCAATGAAGAAATATGCGGACAACAGCAGATAGACAGCAAAAACATGACCTTTTGCTTCAAAGGGCGCTTTGCGCGCAGCGAGCTCTTCGTCTGAAATGCCGAGTGACTCCATAATGACAATTTTACTCATAATGAATTCCTCCAATCAGGTAGCCTTGTAAAAGACAGGATATACTTTATAGCTACTGTAGCAGAAGAACCCAAAGCCGTCATTCCTTGAATTTGATTTTTTACGTTTAAATTCGTTCGGTTATAGTTTTAAAACGATTTTACAGATATTATATCGAATTTTGAAATATACTTTTGCGTGGCAATATGTCATAATCTTAACAACGAACATCGTAGGCGGCGTTTCCGGGACCGGTTTGGAACAATGCCTATGAAATGCAGGCGGAGCGCTGGCTTGCAGGATGGAAACGGATACACCAAGTATCAGGAGGAAATCAAAAATGAGTACAGATAAAAGTACTACCCCCGATGTGAATTCCAATTACACAAGCTGTAAACTGTGGCAGATCATCTGCTATTCTATGGTTCCGGCTGTCGGAAACTTTTTCATGATCGTTTTTACAATGAATGCATACATTGCCAAGGGCGGTTATGGCCTCGCAACTGCACTGGCTGCATCCATTGCATCTTCCGGCAAACTGTTTGATGCTGTTACAGACCCGCTGTGTGCAGTGATCGTGCCGAAGATCCACACCAAGAGATTTGGCGCAGCGCGCCCGATCCTGGCAATCGGTTACCTGATGATGGCTGCATCGGTGCTGGGTATTATGTTTGTATTCCCTGGCATGGGTGTGGTGCCGTACGCAATCTGCTATATGCTTTATGTTCTGGGCCGTACGATCCACAATCAGGGCAAGAACATTGCTTCTAACATGCTGACAAATAATCCGAAGCAGCGTCCTCTGATCGGCCGGTGTTCCCAGATCTACACGATGGTTCTGGCAATGCTGTTGAGCCTGTATCGTGCAAAAGTCCTGTTCCCGATTTTTGGAGGTCTGACGTTTGAGCTTTTGCAGGTTATTGGTGTCACCTGCGTGGTGGCTTGCCTGATCATGGATCTGCTGGCAATGTTTGCCCTGAAGGATTGCGATACTTATGAAAGCGTCATGGCACACTATCGTCCCGGTGTCAAGGTCAAGCTCAGCGATATGATTGGAATGCTCAGACATAACTCCGCATTTGTGACTGGCGTTATTTCGGATGCATCGGATAAGCTTGCCAATGAAGTCGCGAGCGCAGCAGTGGTCAGCACCCTTGTGTTCGGTGTTCTGATCGGCAATTATGGTTTCAGCGGTAATATCAGCATCTACACGACGATTACCTCTGTTGTTCTGATCTTCTTTATCACGGGTGTGGCAAAAAAGATCGGTGCAGGCAAGGCATACCTGCGTTATACATGGCTGGCAACAGGTGTTGCAGTGGCAATGTTCCTGTTCTTCCTGTTTGGAGATTATACACAGATCAGTGTGAAGCCCCTGCCGACCGCTATTTTTGTAATTCTCTATTCGCTGCTGACTGCATCCAAAAGCACTACTAATGCAGCCGTTGTCACGATGTATCATGATATTGCAGACTACGAGTTTTATCTGACCGGAAAGTATGAACCGGGTCTGGTGGTTGCTACCATTACGATGCTGGGAAAAATCGTTTCTGCTGCTGGCGGTATGATCACGGCAGCTCTGCTAGCGACCATCGGATATGTGGACAATGTGCCGCAGCCCGGCGATCCTGCAACGCAGAAGGTGTTCTGGATCACGATGCTGATGTGGCTTGGCATGATGATCCTTGGCTGGGTCTGCTCGATCATTGCCATGCATTGGTATCCTCTGACTGCAGAAAAGATGGTTGAGGTTCAGGCTGCAAACAAGATTCGCAGAGAAGAAAATCTTGCAGCTCAGAAAGCTGCCATGGCTGCAGAAAAGTAAGATCTGGCGTCGGTCAAACTCCTGAAACGGTGCTGAGCTGCTTCAGGAGTTTTTTGATGGCAGAAGCAGGAGGAAACAGCGATGCGAAAAATAATAAACTGGAACGAGGACTGGTACTTTTCCAAGGGTGAAAAAGTTCAGCCGGATTTTTCAGAAACATGGATGCCTGTAACGTTGCCGCATACATGGAATGCTGAGGACGGACAGGACGGAGGAAACGATTACTGGCGAGGAACGGCTTGCTACGCAAAAGCGTTCAAAAAACCGGAACTGCCGGAGGGAAATCGTGTGCTTCTTGAAGTTCAGGGCGCTGCAATGACGGCAGAAGTGTTCCTGAATGGGGAAAAGCTGGCCCACCATGAAGGCGGCTATTCAACGTTTCGTGTGGACCTGACGGAACATCTCCGGGAAGAAAATATCCTTGCCGTTACAGTGGATAACAGCGAAAACGATTATGTCTATCCGCAGAAAGCAGACTTTACATTTTATGGCGGCCTTTACCGTAACGTGAACCTGATAATCGTTCCGGCAGAGCATTTTGAACTGACGATGGATGGAACACCGGGACTGAAAATTACCCCGGTCATAGATCTTAGTGCAAAGAGTGCTGTTGTAAAGCTGGAAGCATGGAGCGTAGGCGGTCAGCAAGTGCATTTTTTCATTGGAGATAAGGATGCAGTTTCTGCAGTCAGCTATGGGTATGCCTGTGCAGAAATTACTTTGGAAGATGTGCACCTCTGGAATGGGACGGAGGACCCGTATCTCTATCAGGCGAAAGCAATCCTTCTGGATGACGGGCAGGAAAAAGATACGGTGTCGCTGAAATTCGGCTGCCGGAAACTGGAGTTTGATCCGCAGAAGGGCTTCAGTCTGAATGGACGTTCCTATCCGTTGCGCGGTGTTTCCCGTCATCAGGATAAGGCGGGCGTAGGAAATGCACTGACAAGGGAAGACCATGAACTGGATATGAAGTTTATCCGCGAAATCGGAGCAAATACGGTCCGGCTGGCACATTATCAGCACGCACAGGAATTTTATGATCTGTGTGATGAACAGGGCATTCTGGTCTGGGCAGAGATCCCGTACATCACGATGCATATGCCGAACGGTCGGCAGAATACACTTGACCAGATGAGAGAACTGATTACGCAGTGCCATCACCATCCGTCGATCATCTGCTGGGGCCTTTCCAATGAGATCACTGCAAGCGGAAAAGTGACAGAGGATCTGATGGAAAATCACCGGGAACTGAATACCCTGTGCCACCAGATGGATCCGACACGCCCGACAACGATGGCCCACGCCTTTATGCTGGAACAGGAACATCCACTGGTCGAATTGGCAGATATCGGAAGCTATAATCTGTATTTTGGGTGGTATCTGGGAGAACTGGAACAGAATGACAGCTTCTTCGACGAATACCACAGCCGTTTTCCTGACCGTGTGATGGGTTTTTCTGAATATGGTGCAGATGCAAATCCGCAGTTCCATACGGACTTGCCGGAGCGGGGGGATTATTCAGAGGAGTTCCAGTGCGTTTATCATGAACATTTGCTGAAGTGTATTGAAGAACGCCCATGGATGTGGGCAACACATGTCTGGAATTTGTTTGATTTTGCAGCAGATGGGCGTGATGAAGGTGGGAAACATGGCGTAAATCAGAAAGGTCTCGTCACAATGGACCGGAAACTGCGGAAAGATGCATTCTACCTTTATAAGGCTGCATGGAACCATAAGGAGCCGTTTGTTCATCTGTGTGGGAGCCGCTATGTGGAACGCTGTGGAGATACCACAAAAATCAAGGTCTATTCTAATCAACAGCAGGTAACCCTTCTGGTTGATGGACGGGAGGCGGGAACCTGTACAGGTAACCGAATCTTTGTATTTACGATCCCTTTGACGGAAGGTGAACACCGAGTGGAAGCGATGGCATCACATTGCAGTGATGTGATGACCATTCGCAAAGCAGCAAGAGAGAACCCTGCATATTGTTTCCGGCAGAAGGGCGATGTCATCAACTGGTTCGACAAGGAAATATTCTGTGAGGATTGCTATTCCCTGCGAGATACGTTTGGAACACTGCTGGCAAACCCGGAAAGTGCAGAACTGGTAAATGCGATTATGGCAAAAGCGCGTGCAGCACGCGGGGATGTGGCCAAGAGCACAGCACAGAACCAGAATCTTCAGAAGATGATGTCCGGTATACGCATGGAAAACCTGCTCAAACAGGCAGGGCCTGCGTTGAAAGCAGATGATATCATTGGGCTGAATCAGGCACTCCAGAAAATCAAAAAATCGTAAAAAATAAACCGGCTGCGGCACCACATGGATGCTACAGCCGGTTTTGTTTATAAGTGCTGGTACTTCTGGCGATAGGCAGCCGGGGTCATGCCAACGATGGACTTGAAGGCTTCTGAGAAAAAACTGCGTGTACCAAAATTCAGGCCATCGGAGATTTCCTGAATGCTTTTCTGTGTGGTCGAAAGCAGCATTTTCGCGCGTTCAATTTTGGCAATTTTAATGTAGGTGTTGATACTGACACCGGTTTCGTCTTTGAATCTGCGGGAAAGGTAGTAGTCTGCATAGCCGACACGCTTTGCCAGAAATGAAAGCGTGATTTTTTCAGAAAGATGGTTTTCAATATAGTCGCAACAACTTTGGACCGATTTGCTCAGGTTCGGGTTGGTGCGGCATTTATGGACAAGCTGGATGAAGTCCTGATACATCGTATGGCCGATGGAGGCTGCCTCTGATACAGTCTTGCAGTCGAGAACATCCTGAATATAGGCGTCGCTCCGGCTGTATGCAACTTCCGGAGAAAGTCCGCCTTCGATTGCAGCGCGGGAACACAAAGTAATAAAAATGATCTGTGATACCTTTGCTTTGGAAAGAGCGGAACCTTCCATGATATGAGCACCGGTGCTGACCATTGCAACAGCGCCGAGCGCTTCTTCGTACTGCAAATCTCCTTCCCGGACCATCCGCAGCATAGCCTGTTCGGCACGATAAACGTTCATCCGATCGCGTCCGACCGTTGAACCCTCATTTGAAAGCGGTGCTTTGTTATGTTGAAAGACAATATCGCTGACCAGCAGCTTTTCATTGGTAATACAGTAATGCAACATCAGAAGCTGCTGCAGCAGACTGCTTGTGCTTGTGACCGGAACACGCTGTAGGATCGCAATGAACTTTGGCTTCCAATGATCGGTGATCCGGCTGGATTTCAGAACGTTGCTGATTTCGGAGAGCGGAGGCTCAGAAGTAAACACCGGGCCGATGACATGGATACGGTGAAGTTTTCCATCAAGATGTTCAAAGGCAGCGCACCATGAAAGATTCAGCGAGGAACTGAGCAACAACGGAGCGGAACTTTCCCTGGAATGTTCCAGAAGATACTGGAAGGAAGAACTTTTGACAAAAAGCTTATTCAGTGCCAGATCCTTACAGTTGGTCTGTTGAAGAAAACCATCCGAATCATAGACCCAGCGGTAAAAATGATTCTGGCAGGACAACAGTTCACTGAAAAACTCAAGGCGGCGGTCGATATCGGCGGAATCGGGCAGCATCCATAACACCTCGCAATCAAACTATATTTAGTGTATCACAAAAATTAGCGTTTCTGTTCTTAAAATAGATAAAAATAAAAAACAAAACGAAAATAAAAAC
>ERZ1035001.1202-NODE-1202-length-10450-cov-18.528523_pt1 | contig 10450 bp, 8 predicted proteins | sample MGYA00520685_ERZ1035001 | MGnify/ENA primary metagenome ERZ1035001 (study PRJEB33766, sample SAMN09781749) | gut metagenome | biome: gut microbiome | host: Homo sapiens | place: Madagascar | study: EMG produced TPA metagenomics assembly of the PRJNA485056 data... | reverse complement strand
GCATCTGCCGCACCTCGCTCGCCGTATCGGCACTTAGAATTATGCGGTATTGCCTAAAATATGTGAAAAACACCCTCTGCCGTCATTTCGCGGCAGAGGGTGTTTTTGTGAAATTGGAGGTAGGGGACATAATCGCTATGAGAGGTCAGACCTTATTGCACTGGACTGACGAATCCCTTATAAGGTACGGGTATGTGGAGAACTGCTGCGGCATACAAGGAAAATCAACCTCGACTGCGTACAGGTTTAGGCCGCTGTGCGCGGCTTTTTTGTGGTCTTTGCCCAAAAACCAAACAAATCGGGACAATCGACCCAATACGGCTTTTTTTGCGGCGGGTTTTATGGTAGAATCTATGAGAACTCAAAAAAGCGGGGAACGAGTGCTGACGGAAAAGCTCTCTCCCCCAGCCGCTGCGGCGGCAGCCCCAGAGGGGGCCGAGAAGGGAGGAACACGGCATGACCAACGCGCCGAAAACCGTATTAGCCATCCATGACCTGCCGGGCTTTGGCCGGGCGGCGCTGTCGGTCATCGCACCGGTGCTCTCGACGCTGGGGGTGCAGACTGTGGCACTGCCCACGGCGGTGCTGTCCACCCATACCGGCGGACTGGGCACACCGGCCAAGCTGGCCGACCCCAGCTACGGCCCTGCTGCGCTGGCGCATTACCACCGGCTGGGCGTGAAATTCGACTGCATCTACTCCGGGTATCTGGCGGACTCCGCCCAGGCCCGGCTGGTGGAACAGGCGTTCGAGCTGTGGCCGAAAGCGCTCAAGGTCGTGGATCCGGTGCTGGGCGACGGCGGGCGGCTGTACAGCGGGCTGGGGGCCGACATGGTCCCGGCTATGTACAATCTGTGCAGTAAGGCTGATTTGATCGTGCCCAATGTGACCGAGGCTGCCCTGCTGCTGGGCGACCCGCTGCCCGGCGTGGGCAGTGCTGAGCAGGCCGCCGCCCAGGCGGCCCGGCTGGTGCGCATTGCACCGCAGGTCGTTGTGACCGGTGTGACCGGGCTGAACGGCGGACGGTACATAGGCTGTGTGGGCGCGGCCCGCGGCGGCGAGGGCTACACCGTCAAAACGCCGCTGCTGCCCCGGATGTTCCATGGCACCGGCGATATCTTTGCTGCTGTGCTGGTAGGGCGCATTTTGCAGGGCAACGTGCCCCAGGCCGCCGTGCAGGCAGCCGCCGCCTTTGTGGCCGAGTGCATCCGCCAGACCCCCGAAGGTGCGGATGAGCGTCTGGGTGTCTGGCTGGAAAATGCGCTGCCGAAGCTGCGGCAGGAGTGAAGCGGCAGACAGGCGGGGCGTCGGGGACGCCGCCCCTGCAACAGGGCGGCGATGTGGCGGCCAGAGGACTGGCCGCCCTACAAAGCTGCCACCACACAAAATTCAAACAAACAGGACTGTAAACATATGCCAACCTTAAACATTGTATTGGTCGAGCCGCAGATACCGCAGAACTCCGGCAATATCGCCCGGACCTGCGCGGTGACAGGTGCGCGGCTGCATATGGTGGGGCCGATGGGCTTTACCATCGACGATAAAAAATTAAAGCGCGCCGGGCTTGACTACTGGCACCAGCTTGATATAACATATTATAAAAACCTGGCGGACTTTTTCGCCCGAAACAAGGGGCCGTTTTTCTACTTCACATCCAAAGGCCCGCGCCGCCATGTGGATGTACATTATCCCGACGGCGCATACCTCGTCTTTGGGCGCGAGGACGCCGGCCTGCCTGAGGAACTGCTGGCAGCCCACGAGGCCGACTGCGTGCGTATGCCTATGCGCCGGGGCGAGCGCTGCCTGAACCTGTCCAACGCTGTGGCCGTGGGCGCGTATGAGGCCCTGCGCCAATGGGATTTTGCCGACTTAGAGACTCGCGGGCAGCTGACCCGCTACGAATGGAGTGAGGATGTAAAATGAGCAAAATCGGTTTTCTGACGGATTCCTGTTCCGACATTCCGCAGGAGCTTGCGGACAAGTACGGCATCGAGGTCGTGGGCTTCCCCATCAACCTGGACGGCGTGGAATACATGGAGCGCAAGGATTTCACCAATGACCAGTTTTACCAGATGATGCGCGACGCCCAGGGCGTGCCCACCACCGCCGCCATCACCCAGCTGCAGTGGTGCGAGATTTACGAGCGCTATGTGGACGAGGGCTATACCGACCTGGTGCATCTGTGCATCAACAGCGCGGGGTCCAGTACCTACAACAACGCCGTTAAAGGTGCGGAGATGCTGGCCGAGGAGCGCCCCGGCCATAAGCTGAACATCCAGCTCATCGACAGCCACACCTACTCGATGCCCTACGGCTGGTATCTGTGCGAGTGCGCCCGCAAGGTGCGCAACGGCGGCGAGCTTGCCACCTGCGTGGAGGAGATGAAGCAGAGCCTGGACCGCGTGGAGATCTGCCTGGCCGCATACAGCCTGAAGCAGATGAAGAAGTCCGGCCGCGTCAGCGCTGCCGCTGCCGTGGTGGGTGACCTGCTGGGCATCCGCCCCATCATCAGCCTGAACGCGGGCGTCTCCAAGGTCGAGGCCAAGGTGCGCGGCGACGCCGCTGTGCCCGCCGCCATGATCAAATGGGTGGAGAGCCGCGTCGATTCCATGAAGGACACCCCCTACATGGTGGCTTACACGTCCAGCACCTCCAAGCGCGACGAGCTTGTCAAGGCCTGCAAAAAGGCATTCGGCCATGCGCCGGTCATTGTGTTCCAGCTGGGCGGCGTTGTCAGCGCCAACACCGGCCCCGACGGCATTGCCATTGTCTACCCCGGCCATCCCCGCCATCTGGAGGCCTATGCCCCGCAACTGCCGTAAAAAAGACTTGCATTTTTTCAAGGGCTGTTGTATACTATAAACAGTTCTTATACCATACCAAGAACTATTATGGTTGCTATGATAAGGTCATAGGACCGTAAAGCTCTGACGCCCTGTCTTAGGACAGGGCGTCATCTTTTTTGTCAAATTTTCGTGGAAAATGTCAGTTGCCGTGTGATTCTTTGTGCGGTATGATAATAGTAAAAAAGAAAAGGTGTGGTGAATATGAAGCACCCCTATGGAATTGGCCTGGATATTGGCATTGCGTCTGTCGGCTGGGCCGTGGTAGCGCTGAACGAAAACGCGGAGCCCTATGGCCTGATCCGCTGCGGTTCGCGCATATTTGATGCGGCAGAGCAGCCTAATACCGGCGAAAGCCTTGCTGCGCCGCGGCGGGAAGCCAGAAGCACGCGCCGCAGACTGCGCCGCCGCAGCTTGCGCAAGGCAGACTTGTATGAGCTGATGGCGCAAAACGGCTTGCCGGGCAGAGCGAAAATAGAAGAAGCGGTGCAGGCGGGCCACCTGCCGGATATCTATGCCCTGCGTGTGCAGGCGTTGGATGGCCCTGTAACGGCGATGGACTTTGCCAGAATTTTGCTGCACTTGATGCAGCGCCGTGGTTTCCGCAGCAACCGCAAGGCAGATGATGCCCAGAAAGACGGAAAGCTGCTGCAAGCAATCGATGCCAACACGCGCCGCATGGAAGAAAACCACTACCGCACGGTTGGCGAGATGATGTACCGTGACCCGGTGTTTGCAGAGCATAAACGCAACAAGTCGGAAAACTATCTTTCTACGGTCAGACGGGATCAAATCGTGGAGGAAGCGGTACAGCTTTTTGCTGCGCAGCGCCAGTATGGTGCGGCGTGGGCTTCGCCGGAAATGGAAGCGGAGTACCTTACGATTTTGACGCGTCAGCGTTCGTTTGATGAAGGCCCCGGCGGAAACAGCCCCTACGGCGGCAACATCGTTGAAAAGATGGTGGGAACCTGCACACTTGAAGGACAAGCCGAACCGCGTGCAGCCAAAGCAACTTGGTCGTTTGAATATTTTACGCTGCTGCAAAAAATCAATCATATCCGCATTATAGAGAGCGGTGCGGCACGTATACTGACGGCAGAAGAACGGCAAGAATTACTTTCCGTATGCTATCAAACGGACAAGTTGGATTTTGCCAGGATACGCAAGGCTCTTGCCCTGTCGGAACAGGCAAGATTCAATATGGTGCGATATCGGGACGGACAAACAACTGAGGATTGCGAGAAAAAAGAGAAAATTGTATGTCTCCCCTGTTACCACAAAATGCGCAAAGTGCTCAATACCTTGCGGAAAGACTACATCCGCAGTGTCAGCCGCGACAGGCTGGATGCAGCGGCAACGGCGCTGACAATGTATAAAAATGAAGCTACGCTCAGAGCAAAGCTGGAAGAAGCGCAGTTTGAACCGCTGGAAGTTGATGCTTTGATGACGCTGCCCAGCTTTAGCGGGTTCGGGCATATTTCTGTCAAAGCGTGCCGAAAACTGATCCCCTATTTGGAACAAGGACTGAACTATAACGACGCTTGCAAAGAGGCGGGTTATGACTTCCAAGGAAATTGTACAGGCGATAAGACGATGTTCCTGCCTGCGTCCACAGAGGAAATGGAGGACATCACAAGCCCGGTGGTGCGGCGTGCAGTGGCACAGACTATCAAAGTTGTCAATGCGATCATCCGCGAGCAGGGAGAAAGCCCGGTCAATATCCACTTAGAGCTGGCGCGGGAGATGAGCAAAAACTTCCAGCAGCGCAATGACCTTGACAAGGCCATGAAAGACAATAACGCCGAGAACGAGCGTTTGATGAAAGACCTGCATGAACTGTTCCCAGGGAGAAATATCACAGGCCAGGATCTTGTAAAATACAGGTTGTGGAAAGAACAGGATGGGAGGTGTGCGTATTCGCTGCAGCCGCTGGAACTGGAAAAGGCCATTACTGTTTCAGGCTATGCGGAAGTTGACCATATTGTTCCGTACAGCATCAGCTTTGACGACCGCCGTGCGAACAAAGTATTGGTGCTGGCGTCGGAAAACCGCCAGAAAGGCAATCGCCTTCCGCTGCAATATCTGCAAGGAAAACGGCGGGATGATTTTATTGTCTACACAAAAGCAAGTGTAAAAAATTACCGCAAGCGTCAAAATCTGCTAAAGGAGAAGTTGAGCGAAGAAGACAGCAAAGGTTTTATGCAGCGTAATTTGCAGGACACACAGTATATTGCAAGTTTTATGCTGAACTACATTCGCAGCCACCTTGCGTTTGCAGATTTCCCTGCGGCAGGTAAGAAGCGTGTGGTTGCTGTAAACGGCGCAGTTACAGCGTTTTTGCGCAAACGCTGGGGGCTTGGCAAGGTGCGTGCTGACGGCGACCTGCACCACGCCGTAGATGCGGCGGTCATTGCCTGCACGACGGATGGGATGATCCAACGGGTGTCGCGCTTCTACACGCATATCGAAACCTCGGACACCCGGGGCGAGCGCTTCCCGGAGCCGTGGCCGCGATTCCGGGATGAGCTGATGCAGCGTTTGTCGGCTTGCCCGCAGGAAAATTTAATGCAGATCAACCCGGTATATTATCAAAATGTGGATATAGCAAGCATCCGGCCGGTGTTTGTGTCGCGTATGCCGCGGCATAAGATGACGGGAGCGGCACATAAGGAGACGATAAAGGGCCGCTTGGATGATGCGCATACGGTTCAGCGCCGGTCGATTACAGATTTGAAGCTTGACAAAGAGGGAGAAATTGCAGGATATTTTAATCCGAGCAGTGATACCCTGCTGTACAATGCTTTAAAGGAACAGCTGACAGCTTTTGGGGGCGATGGAAAAAAGGCATTTGCAGAACCGTTCTTTAAACCGCGTGCCGATGGAACGCCGGGAGCACAGGTGCGCAAGGTTAAAGTGTATGATAAAGCCACCAGCATGGTTGCAGTCCATGAAGGAAAAGGTGTGGCCGACAATGATACGATGGTACGCATTGATGTCTATTTTGTGCCGGACGACGGCTATTACTGGGTGCCGATCTATGTGGCAGATACGGTGAAACCGGAATTGCCCAATAAAGCCGTAGTCGCATACAAAAATTACGATGAGTGGAAGGAAATGGACGAAGAAAACTTTTTGTTCTCACTTTGTCAGAATGACCTGATTCGTATTGAAAGTAAGCGCACAATGAAATTCAAAGTGCAAAACAGTGACAGTACACTGGAAAAAGAAACACAGATGAATTGCGGCCTGACCTATTTTGAAGGCGGAAATATTTCGACGGGTGCCATCACGGTAACTACGCATGATAACGCGTATATTGTAGGAAGTCTTGGTTTTAAAACCCTGCAAAAGGTTCAAAAGTATCAGGTCGATGTCCTCGGTAACTATACCCTCGTAAAAAAAGAAAAGCGTCAGAACTTCCCTGCACAACGGAGGTGACCTATGTCCTACCGCTGCCTGATGATCGTAAACCCGGCGCGTATCCGCTGCAAAAATGAGCAGCTTTTGATTGAAACCGAAGAAGCTCATTCTGTACCTATCGAGGATATCAGCGCCATTGTGCTGGAAAGCCGGCAAAGTACGATAACAACGGCTGCGCTGGCGGCACTGGCGCAAAGCGGCGTGGTGACGTTCTGGTGCGATGAAACACACTTGCCGTGTGGTATCTCGCTGCCATTTGCACAGCATAGCCGCCAGTTGGGCGTGCTGCGCTGGCAGATGGAACTGACACTGCCGACGAAAAAGCGGATGTGGCAGCAAATCGTGACGGCAAAAATCAGAAACCAGGCGGAATGCCTGGCCCTGTGCGGCAAAACACAGGAGGCGGCGTTCCTGTTTGGCCGTGCCAAAGCAGTGACAAGCGGCGATAAGGACAATTTGGAAGCCAGTGCGGCGGCCTACTATTTCCCCGCCCTTTTTGGGGCAGGCTATACCCGCCGCAATGAGGATACCCGGAATGCGGCGCTGAATTATGCTTATGCAATTTTGCGCGGGTACATGGCACGCTGTTTGGCGGTATACGGATTTTTGCCCTGTTTAGGGCTGCACCATGACAGCGAACTGAACCAGTTCAATCTGGCGGATGACCTGATGGAACCGTTCCGCCCGGTAGCTGATTTGTACGTGGCCGCGAATGTTGCCGAGGATGCAGCAATGACAACCGCTTTGAAAGGGCAGCTGGTGAACCTGCTGAATGCAGATGTTCTTTCCGGTAATCAGCACCACAGCGTTGCTTATGCGATGGAACGAATGGTGCAAAGCCTGCGTGGGCAAACATTGCAGCTGCCAAAACTGCTGGAATATAAGCAACACAGCTATGAGTAAATTTATGAGGATGATCGTTTTCTTCGATTTGCCGGTGCAGACAAAGACGGAACGGCGGTATGCGACGACTTTCCGGAACTTTTTGCTGAAAGACGGCTACCATATGCTGCAATTTTCTGTGTATGCGCGTGTATGCAACGGCAATGATGCAGTCAAGAAACACGAAAGCCGCCTGAAGGCATCTCTGCCGCCAAACGGCTCGATTCGATTGCTTGTTGTGACAGAAAAGCAATACCAATCTATTCAAATACTTCTAGGAAATTATCAGCCGGAAGAAGCAGCGTTTGTGTGCGAACAGCTGAGTTTTTTCTAAAACAAAAAGCGCATCGGACCGCAATCCGATGCGCTTTTTGCATAGCCTATTATACCATACCAAGAGCTATTAGGGAACTATGACTGGAATTTGACGCAGTGAACGACAACACCGATTATACCATACCAAGAGCTATTAGGGAACTATGACCGGCCGTAGAAGTGGCGGGTCTTGCCATCAATTATACCATACCAAGAGCTATTAGGGAACTATGACCGCCGAATTTGTCAAGATGCTTGCGCCGGGATTATACCATACCAAGAGCTATTAGGGAACTATGACCGCCGAATTTGTCAAGATGCTTGCGCCGGGATTATACCATACCAAGAGCTATTAGGGAACTATGACGCATCCTATTTGCGGGATGTCCGCTTTTTTATTATACCATACCAAGAGCTATTAGGGAACTATGACCGATATAATACGATTGACTATATACGATTGATTATACCATACCAAGAGCTATTAGGGAACTATGACCTGGTGACGGACACAGACGAAAGTCAACCGATTATACCATACCAAGAGCTATTAGGGAACTATGACGCGATGGACATCTTCGGCAAGTCTGCCACAATTATACCATACCAAGAGCTATTAGGGAACTATGACAAAATCAGCGATCTGCTGATTACCACCCAATTATACCATACCAAGAGCTATTAGGGAACTATGACGGTAATCTGCACCCAGCTTGTCCCCGACCAATTATACCATACCAAGAGCTATTAGTAAATCATCCTCCCCAATAAAATCCCGCTAGCCCCAAAATTTCTTCCCCGCAGGCCTTGAAACGGTCTGCGGGGTTTGCTATAATTTAAATTTGTTGAGCAACTTAGGATTTTAGGCTCCACCGCGGCTTGCTGCGGTGCAAACCCCGCAAGCCTGGCGGTCTTGCGCGCGGTCAAAATCTATCCGCCGGAGTATTGTATGAATCAGAAAAAACTGTCCGTTCACAGCCTTGTGCGCTGTGCTGTCATTGCCGCAGTGTATGTGGTCGTCTGCCTGGTGCTGGCCCCCTTCAGCTATGGGGCTATCCAGGTGCGCGTGGCCGAGGCCCTGTGCCTGCTGCCGGTTTTCGGCGCGGAGTACATCGTCGGCGTTACGCTGGGCTGCTTTTTGGCCAACCTGCTGGGCTCCACCGTCATTGACGTGGTGTTCGGCACGCTGGCTACCCTGCTGGCCTGCCTGCTGACTTACAAGCTGCGTGATATCCGCGTAAAAGGGCTGGCAATTCCGGCATCCCTGCCGCCTGTTGTTTTTAACATGATCATTGTGGGCGCGTTCGAGATCACCTTCTTCTTCTCGGACGGCGCACCCACGGCGGCCCTGGCGGCGTTCAACGCCGTTACGGTGGGCATCGGAGAGCTGATCAGCTGCACGATTTTGGGCGTGGCCCTCGTCAAGCTGATTGAGAGCAACGCGGCCCTGCACAAGTTCTTTACAGAAGAATAACGAGGTAACTTCTATGCGCCCGGAACTGATTTTGTGGGATTGGAACGGTACCCTGCTGGATGATGTCGAACTCTGCGAAAACGCGCTCAACCGTCTTTTGCAGCGCTACGGCTACCCCCAGCGGTACGACCACGAGCAGTACCGGGCAATTTTTGGCTTCCCAGTCGAGGACTACTACGTCCGCGCCGGGTTCGACTTCACCCGCCACAGCTTTGCCGAGCTGGCGGAAAGCTACATGGAGGATTACATCCCGGCCAGCGCCGCCTGCCCGCTGATGGCAGGGGCCGTTGACGCGCTGGAAGCGTTCAAAAATGCCGGGCTGCGGCAGGTGATTCTGTCGGCAAGCCCGGTCACAACGCTGACCCGCCAGGTGGAAGAACGCGGTGTGACGCCGTATTTTGACCGCCTGCTGGGACTGGGCGATATCTATGCCAAAAGTAAGGTGGAGGTCGGGCTGGCTTATTTGCAAGAGGCAGGTTTCGACCCGGCGAAGGCCGTGATGATAGGTGATTCCGTCCATGATTTTGAGGTGGCCCAGGCGCTGGGTGTGGGCTGTGTGCTGCAATCGAGCGGCCACCAGCCGCCCGAGACATTGTGCCAGACCGGTGCACCGGTGGTGGCAGGGCTGCGGGAAGCGGCGGAGTTGATTTTGAGAAAGTGAGCCGTGCGGCGCGGGGCATCAAAGGCGCCGCCCCCTACAACCGTAGAGAGGCATTGGAAATGATAGGCAGAGAGGTACAAAAATGTCTGACCGTGTAAAAGGCGCCTGCCTGACGATGGGCGGCGCGGCGTGCTGGGGTGTTTCGGGCTGCATGGGGCAGTACCTGTTCACCCGGGAAGGGATGGATTCCACCTGGCTGGTGCCCATCCGGCTGTTTCTGGCGGGGCTGATTTTATGTGCGTTCTTTTTTGTCAAAAACCGCAAAATGCTGTTTGACCCATGGAATTTCAAGAAAAATCCGCGCAACGTCGTTGATCTGCTGATTTACGGCCTGGCGGGCGTCAGCTGCTGCCAGTTCACCTATTTCCTGACGATCCAGCTGTCCAGCGCTGGCATGGGGACGATCTTGCAGGACCTCTCCCCTGTCATTATTCTGCTGGTGGTCTGCATCCAGCAAAGGCGCGGGCCGCGGGTGTTTGAGATTTTCTCCATCCTGCTGGCGCTGGTGGGGGTGTTCCTTATTACGACCCACGGCAGCCTGACCGACCTTGCCATCAGCCCGGCGGCGCTGGCGTCGGGCGTTGTCAGCGCCTGCTGCGTCGCCATCTATACGATGTGGCCCAAGAAATTGCAGGAGCAGTACCCCACCCCGATGCTGCAGGGCTGGGCGTTCTTGATGGGAGGCACGATGTTTGCCCTGATCTTCCGCCCCTGGACGATGAATTATGTGCCGACGCCGATGGGCGTGTTCGGTATTTTCACGGTCGTGGTGCTGGGCAATGTGCTGGCGTTCAGCCTGTATATGTCGGGTGTGCCGCTCATCGGCCCGCAGAAGTCCAGCCTGTACAGCTTTGC
>ERZ1035001.1192-NODE-1192-length-10551-cov-5.350038_pt1 | contig 10551 bp, 7 predicted proteins | sample MGYA00520685_ERZ1035001 | MGnify/ENA primary metagenome ERZ1035001 (study PRJEB33766, sample SAMN09781749) | gut metagenome | biome: gut microbiome | host: Homo sapiens | place: Madagascar | study: EMG produced TPA metagenomics assembly of the PRJNA485056 data... | reverse complement strand
CCGCCGGGGTGATGCTCAAGTACGTGCTGGCGATGTAAGCCGGCATCCTTCCCGGGTTGCGGCAGGCGCCCAACCCGGGCAACCACACCAGCGCCCGACTCAATGGCTTTTGATCGGGCGTTTTTCTGAAATTATTGGATCTGTGTGCCATCTGGTAGCACGCAGGCCGCCAAACGAGGAAACTAACTATTTAATGTCTATCGGCCCTATGTCTACCCGCAAAATCACCCACTGGTTTGCAAGGCGATCCTTTCAAAACCGCATCTTCCTGCTGATCTTATTTACCTCTACCGTCGTCATGTTGGCCATGTCCTGGTATCTGACAGACATTACCGAGGAACGTCTTCATTACCAGGTCGGGCAACGGGCGCTGATTCAGGCGATGCAAATTTCGGCGATGCCGGAGTTGGTGGAAGCGGTCCAGAAACGCGATCTCGCGAGAATCAAAGAACTTATCGACCCCATGCGTTCATTCTCTGACGCCACCTACATTACCGTTGGCGATGCGCAAGGCCGACGTCTGTACCACGTTAACCCTGATGAAATCGGCAAATCGATGGAGGGGGGCGATAGCGATGAGGCGCTGTATAACGCCAAAAGCTACGTCTCTGTGCGCAAAGGTTCATTAGGATCATCGTTACGGGGTAAATCGCCGATTCAGGACGCCAGCGGGAAAGTCATCGGCATCGTGTCGGTCGGCTATACCATCGAACAGTTAGAGAACTGGCTCAGTCTGCAGATAAGTTCGCTACTGATCCCGATGGCGATTATCCTGCTATTACTGCTGTATTGCGCCCGCCGCTTCTCGTTGCATATCAAAAAGCAGATGCTCAATATGGAGCCCCAGCAGCTATCGCAACTGCTCATCCAGCAAAGCGTGCTCTTTGAATCGGTGTTTGAAGGGCTTATCGCCATAGACTCAAACTATAAAATAACCGCGATAAATCAGACCGCCCGCCGTCTGCTTAATCTGAGCCAGCCAGAGCCGACGCTAATCGGCAAAGGGATCAGCAGCGTTATTTCGCAAGAGGCCTTCTTCTACGATGCGCCTCACGAGAATAAGAAAGACGCGATCGTCACTTTTAATCAGATCAAAGTGATCGCCAGCCGTATGGCGGTGATCTTAAATAATGCGCCCCAGGGATGGGTAATTAGTTTTCGTAGCAAAGATGATATCAATACCCTCAGCCTGCAGCTCAGCCAGGTGCAGCAGTACGCCGATAACCTGCGCGCCGTACAGCATGAACACCGTAATTTGATCTCGACTATCGCCGGACTGCTGTTTCTCAAACGCTACGATCACGCATTGGATCTGATTCAGCAACAGTCAGAAAGCCACCAGAAGGTGCTCGATTTTATTGCGCGTAATTTCCAGGATAATCACCTTGCCGGGTTACTGATCGGTAAATATTACCGGGCCAAAGAGCTCGGCCTTGAACTGGTGTTCGACCCATCCTGTTTCGTCGATAAACTTCCCGGCGCGCTTTCGCACAGCGAATGGATCTCGATCGTGGGGAATCTTCTCGACAACGCCTACAATGCCACTTTGCGCCAGCCGCTGGGATCGAAACAGATCGAATGTTTGATTAACAGCGATGGTCATGAACTGATTGTCGAGATCGCCGATCAGGGTTGCGGCATTGACGAGGCGCTACGCGATCGGATCTTCGAACGCGGCGTCACCAGCAGCGCCAGCGGCGATCACGGTATTGGGCTCTGGCTGGTACGCAGTTACGTAGATCAAGCAGGCGGCAGTATCGTCGTCGAAAATAATATTCCTTTTGGCACCATCTTTACTCTTTATATCCCCCTGACCCGAGATGAACATCATGGATAGCATTACTACTCTTATCGTTGAAGACGAACCTATGCTGGCGGAAATCCTGGTGGATACCATCAAACAGTTCCCCCAGTTCAACGTTATCGGCATTGCGGATAAACTGGAAAGCGCAAAAAAAATGCTGCGTCTCTACCAGCCGCAGCTGATCCTGTTAGATAACTTTCTCCCTGATGGCAAGGGATTGGATCTGATTCGCCACGCCGTCAGCACCAACTACAAAGGGCGAATCATTTTTATTACCGCTGATAATCATATGGATACCATCAGTGAAGCCCTGCGTCTGGGGGTATTTGATTACCTGATTAAGCCGGTGCACTATCAACGTCTACAACACACCCTGGAGCGCTTCGCCCGCTACCGCAGTTCGCTGCGTTCAAGCGAACAGGCCAGCCAGACTCACGTCGACGCCCTGTTTAATATTCAGGCTCGCGAGCAAACAGAGCCCGCTGAAGCGCCGCTGCGCGGGATCGATGAAAGTACCTTTCATCGTGTGCTGCAGCTGTTCTCTGACCCGAAAGTAGTGCATACCGCTGACTCTCTGGCTCGCATCCTCGGCAGCAGTAAAACCACCGCCCGCCGCTATCTGGAACAAGGCGTTAAAAACGATTTTCTGGAAGCGGAAATCAGTTATGGCAAAGTCGGCCGACCGGAGCGCATTTATCGCGGCAAGCATCCCTATCCGGAGCATGCCTGAAACACTTACTCGAGGTTATAGCTGACGATCATCTGCCCTTTTTTCATTTTCAACTGGCTGATAACAATATTCCCCAGCGCCGCCAGACCGGCAACATGGGTACCGCCGCAGGGATAAGCCGGCAAATCGCCAAATCCCACCGCGCGCAAGCCATTAGCAAAGGTGATGCGGCGCGGTAAATCCTGTCGTTGCCACGCGCTCACCTGCGCCAGCAGTGCGCTGGCTTCCGGTAATACGGCGCCAGCGCCGGCAGCAAACGTAATCCGCCCCTCTCCCGGCCAATGATGCGCCTTCACCGGCCGCCAGCCAAACTGCTCGCCTGCCAGCCCCAGCAAATGACCGGCTGAGTGCTGGCGGGCATGTAGCTGCCGCGCAGAGGCATCGATTCGTATCTTCACCTCGCCCAGCGGCAGCGGCTGCTCAACGATATGCAGTACGCTATCGCCGCGTGTAGCGACCGTCATTACGACCTGCTCGTCGATCCAGCCGCTATCCGACGGCTGGCCGCCGCCCTGTGGATGAAACAACGTACGATCAAGTTCAATGGCGTAACGGCCATCGGCTTCGGCGCGACAGCCGATAATCTGTGCGCGCCCTTCGGTGGCGTCGCTGGCGTAATAAACACGTTCAGTCATGGTTGTTCTCCTCTCTGTCAGCACAGTATATTGATAATATTGACAGCGATAATCTCCTCTACAACCAATGCACTTTTGCTCCAAGGGCACAAATGAATTTAAACCTTCTACCTGACCTCGCCCTCTTTGTACAAATTGTCGAGCAAGGCAGCTTTTCCGCCGTCGCCCGCCAGAACGGCCTTACCCCCTCCGCCGTGAGCCGCAGCGTCTCGCGGCTGGAGCAGGAGATGAGCTGCAAGCTGCTGCACCGAACCACCCGCAAACTACGGCTGAGCGATGCCGGGAAAGCGGTGTATGAACCTGCGCTTGAAATGCTGGAAGCAGCGCGACAGGCCATGGACTCCGCCGGGAGTACCCAAACGGTGGCTCAGGGCAAACTGACCCTGAGCGTGCCGAAGGCCGTCGGACGCTTTGTCATCCATCCGCTAATGATGAGCTTTTTCAACCAATATCCGCAGGTAGACGTCTGCTTACGGTTGGAAGACCGCGACCTTGATTTTATCGATGACGGCATTGACCTGGCGCTACGCATCACCCATAGCCCCTCCCCTGGCCTGCATGGCAAACCACTGATGCCGATCGCTCATCTCATCTGCGCCACTAAGGAGTATTTACAGCGCCACGGTACGCCGCATACCCCGCAGGATCTGCGCGCGCATAGCTGCATCAGCCTTGGCGAAACGCCCGCTGACGCGCGGTGGAAATTTCGTCGCGAAGGCAAAAGCGAAACGGTGCATACGCATGGTCGCTACGCCGCTAACCACACCGCCGTGCGTCTCGATGCTGTTAAGCAACATCTGGGTATCGGCAGTCTGCCGCTGTTTACCGCTCGCGAAGCGCTGGCAAAGGGTGAAATTGTGCAAGTGCTGCCGGAGTGGGAATTTATCAGCAGCTATTCCGGCAATCTGTGGTTGTTATGGGCAGGCCATAAGCATATGCCCGCCAGAATGCGGGTGATGATTGATTATCTTAGCGAGAAGGTGCCGGCGTTGAACGCAGGCAACACATTGTCAGCCGCCAACTAAAACGTGTTCATATTTTCCAGAAGCTCATCTGCTGACAGCAAAATAGCTGCCAGCAGGGATTGGAATCAATTAATGGCCGTTTATTAATTGATTTTTATTATAATTAATAAGGCCACCTGCTTTGATAATATCTTGTTCTGATGAAGTTAATTTCTCCATATACAGCGTTATCTGCTGCACCGGGCGATGGTCGCTAACGACAAAAGCGGTGATATCACTTAACTCGCCCTTCAGCGCGCTTTTTATTGCCGGGATATAGATAAAATCGCCGACCTCGAAATCAGGCGCCTCTTTCATCTGCAGCGGCAGCATTCCCCAGTTAATCACATTAGAACGATAGCGCTTGGTCGCGTACTCCTGACAAATATTTGCCAACCCGCCAAGTACTCGCTGGCAGCTGGCAGCCTGCTCTCGCGCCGAGCCATCACCGGGTTTCACCGCATAGATCATGCTACCGATCTCCGTCTGTGCCGCGGTAATATTTTCCTGACCCGGCAGCAGCCGTATCTGGGAAAATATATTTTCCAGCTGTGGATTTAAACGGCAAAGATCTTCACCATTGACGCGTTGTTGCTCGATGGCGGCAATTTTTTTAGCCCGCTCCACATACTGCGGATCGCGTCGGGAAAGGGTAAATTCCGCCAGGCCTAACGGGTTTGAACGAAACGATGATGTTTCACCTGATGGTATCAGTTCGTCGGTAGTGGTCACCGGATCCATTATTTTTGAAGTAACGGCTAACAGAATATTATCCGTTAACGCATTCATTTCCGGCCAGTCTTTGATATTTGGGCCATAGATCAGCGGTTGCTGCGTAACACCTTTAACGAATCCCTGATAAACCCGGTTTTTATAGGGGGAAACATCAAATTCATATTCCTGAGCTTCGTGCCAACAATCAAGCTCCGCCGCCGAGGTTAACAATCCCCCGTTAGCGGCCGTCGCGGCAATTGAACGCGCATCCATCAGCGCCACCGCTGACATTTGCCCATTACCAGGCTTGGAACCTTCACGGTTCGGAAAGTTACGCGTCGTATGACGGATGCTCAAGCCGTTATGCATCGGGGTATCGCCGGCGCCAAAGCAAGGGCCGCAGAATGCGGTACGAATAATGGCGCCCGCGCTCATTAAATCATTGATCATCCCCCTTTTCGTTAACGCCATCAGCACCGGCTGAGAGGAGGGATATACAGAAAGTGAGAAAATATTGTCGCCACAGGAATGATGCCTCAGGGCATTAGCCGCCTGCGCCACGTTGACATAATTTCCTCCCGCGCAACCAGCAATAATCCCCTGCTGAACGCGTAATTTGCCATTCTCTATTTTGTCCAATAGAGACAGCTTCGCGCGCCCCAGCGAGATTTTCTCAGATTCAATTTCAACTTCGCGTAAAATATCCGGCAAATTCTGATTAAGCGTATCAATTTCATAGACATTGGCAGGGTGAAACGGTAGCGCGATCATCGGCTTGATGGTGCTTAAATCGATCTCAATGCAGCCATCGTAGTAAGCCATCTCTTTGGCTGACAGCGCCCGATAGTCTTTCTCTCTACCATGAAGCCGCAAAAAGTTTTTCGTCTCTTCATCGGTCTGCCAGATGGAGGACAAGCAGGTGGTCTCGGTAGTCATGACGTCAATACTGTTTCTGTAGTCGGTCGACATACTGGCCACGCCGGGGCCGACGAACTCCATCACTTTGTTCTTCACATAACCGCTTTTGAATACCGCACCAATCATTGCCAGCGCAATATCCTGAGGGCCAACGCCAGCGGCAGGTTTACCGGTTAAATACACCGCGACAACATCGGGATAATCAATATCCCAGGAGCTTCCCAGTAGTTGTTTAACTAACTCACCGCCCCCTTCACCGACGGCCATCGTCCCCAGCGCGCCATAACGCGTATGGCTATCCGAGCCCAGTATCATTTGGCCACCGCCGGCCATCATCTCGCGCATGTATTGGTGAATAACGGAAATATGCGGCGGTACATAAATGCCGCCATATTTCTGTGCTGATGTAAGACCAAAAATATGATCGTCGCTGTTAATGGTACCGCCCACTGCACAAAGTGAATTGTGGCAATTGGTTAAAACATACGGCAAGGGGAAGCGCGTCATTCCAGAGGCCTTGGCCGTCTGGATGATGCCCACGAAGGTGATATCATGGGAAGCCATGGAATCGAATTTAATTTTTAATTTCTGTTCATCGCCAGAAATATTATGTGCTGACAGTATTGACCAGGCGATGGTTCCCTTCCGCGCAATATCTTTAGCGACAGGATTTGCGCACTCCTCTTCCGGAATGATCCCGTACTGATGGGATAAATATACCCCACGATCGTGTAATTTGATCATGACTAGCATCCTTTAAGATAGATTAAACAATAACGGTGTTCTTTTATTCGTCACTCTACGAATAAAAAGGAAAGAATATCGGCAGCAAAATAAAACTGACAATTACCGAGATGACAATCAGAGGTAATCCGACTCTGACATAATCCATAAAGCGATATCCTCCCGCGGAAAAAATCATCATATTCGCCGGCGTCCCGACCGGCGTCGCATAGGCACATGAACAGCCAATGACAATAGCCATCAACACCGCTCGCGGATCAGCGCCCATTGAATTTGCAATAGACAGGCCAATGGGAATAAGCAAGGCCGCCGTTGCGGTATTCGACATAAAATTGGTTAATACGCAGGAAATAATCAAAACGGCACTTAACAATAAGAACGGTGAAGCCTGTTGACCAAGCAGATCGATAATTGAGCGGGCCATGATTGCACCAGCGCCAGTGGTTTCGAGTGCTTTCGCTAAAGCTAATGTGCCGCCAAAAAGGAAAATCGTCTGCGAGTCAATTGACTGATACGCCTGTTTTTCAGTAATCACGCGTGTAATAACCAAGAATAAAGCGCCAATTGAACCGATAATCGCAATCGGCAAACCAATGACGTTCTCAAAAATCATCCCCAGTACGGTAAATACCAACACTAAAACAGCAATTACTTGCTTATATTTTGGACAGTCAACTTTCCTGCTCTTTTCTGATTTCCCCGCAGTACTCACAGATTGCGCTGGCAACAGTTTATAACCGATGGTCAAAAAGTAGATGATCCCGCAAAGCAGCATGGGGATACCCAGTTTGGCATACTCGAAAAAACCGAAGCGCTGCCCGACTTGCTCCAGAGCTGACTGGGCGATCAGATTACCCGGCGAGCCAATAAGCGATAAGTTTCCGCCCAACGCTGAAGCAAACGCCAATGGCATCAACAAACGGGATTGCGCATAGCCGGACTTAACCGCGGCACCAATGACCACCGGAATCAGTACCGCAGCGGTTCCCGTATTAGACAGAAAACCGGAGAGTATTCCGCAAACCAACATAATAATAACGATGAGCTGCTTCTCTGAGCGAGCGTAACGGGTAACGATTCCGCCAATTTTATCCGTCACCCCTGTCTCAAATAAGGCGCCGCCAACCACGAACATTGCCACAAATAAAATAACGTTCTGATTAATAAAACCCGCAAAAGCCGTTTTTACATCAAAAACGCCTGTTACGACTAAAGTAATACAGACGATCATAGCCGTAGCGGCCAGAGGGATTTTTTCCCAAACAAACATCACAATTGAAAATAACAACAGTGACAATGTAATTGCTACTGGTGACATAAAGATATAACACCTCTTTCAGTGTGTGAATTTAATAATTAGTCTAAGCAGGTGATGCAGCGTTTTATAAACTTCAAGTTAAATCACTTTCCAGTACATTAATAATTCCCACCACCATACCCCAACGGTGATATGCAGAATAAAAGTTAACAGCGCTAATATACCGCCAACAATCCACCAGGATTTAATATCATTATAACCAACCCCAAATATAACCGGGCCAGCCGCGCCACCATAATGGGTGACCATACCGCCATAGGAATTACTAAACAGCAGCGCTAACGCGGTTAGCATAACTGGCGCACCGGAAACATTCGCCAGCATGGCAAAGACCGGAACCATCGCCACAATATAGGCGCTGCCCGAGGCAAAGAAATAACGAACCAGTATACTCAACGCGACGATGACAACGAATGCCAGCGTGCTATGGCTACCAAATGAAATGTTATCTTTCAGTAACTCGGCCAACCACAAGAAAAAACCAACTTTGGAAAGCAAAGAACTCAAACCAATGATACCGCCGTACCAAATTAGCGTGTTCCAGCCACCTTTATTTTTAATGACATCATCCCAGGTAACAATTTTTAATATCAGCATCAACGCCATGACGCAAATCGCCACCGTTGATTCATTAACCCCAAGAGAAGTGCTAAATACCCAACCCGCTAACGCCATCACAAACAAGCAGGAGAGCATTTTTTCACGTAAGGTCATCGGCCCTAAAGACTCAAGACCTTCTTTGGCAATGGCTTTATTATCTACTTTTTTTAATTCGGGCGGGTATAGCTTATAGGTTATAAGCGGTGTCAGTAACAGCATGATTAAGCCTGGCAATATGCCAGCCAATGCCCATCCGCCCCAGCTCAATTTGATATGGCAAATATCCTCAATCATTTTGAGCGCCAGGATATTACCCGCCATGGCGGTAAAGAACATATAACTGGTGGTTTTGGTAACCATATAGACGTTCATCATTAAATAATGACCAACGCGTTTTGCCGTATGCTCTGGTTCCGATCCTAGCGCGACAGCCACGCTATTGATGATAGGTAATACGATACCGCCAGCACGGGCCGTATTCGACGGTGTCGCGGGTGAAAGAATCAGATCCAGAAAGGCGGTAACATAGCCTAAGCCAAGTGTGGTACTCCCTATCTTGCCAATAAGAATATATGCAATCCGTTTACCTAAACCAGTAATAACAAAAGCGGCACTTAAGGTAAATGCAGAAAACACCAACCAGGTGGTACCTGATGCATAGCCACTTAATACGCTCGATGATTTTATTGAACCATCACCTAAATTGCCAATGACAACCATGGAGGCAGCCACAGCGACTAACAGTATGACTGGTTCAGAAAATGGTTTAATCACTAAACCAACAATTGCAGCCAGATAAATACCTGACAATACCCATGCAAGTTCAGTCAACCCAGCCGGGGCCGGAAATAGACTAATAAGCAATGGAATAGCAACAAGCAATAATAGCTTGCATAATGTTTTTTTATCCATTTTAATCCCTTACCTGAATGAATTTTATAAGTGCGCAGCCGCATTTATTCAGGGAGATAAACCATGCCAGAAAGAATTTTACGTGCGGTACGAATCACCGATGCGCGAATATTTTCAGGAGTTTCATTAGCATTACTTAAATTGACGTCAATACTTCCGCTAGGGTGTTCAACTCTGATTAATCCCGCACCCGATATTCTCGTCAGCTCGTTAACTACGGTATCAGCAATAATACAAGAGCTCGCCAGACCGATAGCGCCCGTTATGGCCAACGATTTATGACAGTTGTGGGGCATGAAATATCGAACACTCAGCGTTCCACCGTGTTGAGGTGGGGCAACCAGCACTGGTTTAGGTATTACCATGTTCGAGACATCGCCAAATCCCATTGCCGCGCCTGCTTGCTTACGTATTGATTCAAGGCGCTGAAAAAATTCCTTATCCTGATCTAATTCCGCCGCCGATTCATACCCTGTTTTACCCAAGCTATGCGCTGGAATAATAACCATCGGCATCGCCATATCGATACAGGTGACGCGAATATCATCCAAAATATCAACCCGGTTGCCGGTTGGGAAAAGCTGGCCTGATTTCGCCCCGGCGGCATTTAAGAATGTCAGGCCTACCGGGGCCGCCAGCCCTGGAACGCCATCAATATGGGTATCTCCTTCATAAACAACCTGGCCGCCCGGGGTTTGAATGTCTGCGTCAACAAAGGTGTTGGTATTGACGTTTCTGATTCGCACCCGCGTTACCGGGGAATTCGCCGCGACAAGTCCTTTTTCGATAGCAAACCCGCCGACTGCGCACAGCATGTTGCCGCAATTAGGCGTAATATCAACCCGTCGCTCATTGACAATGACCTGTACAAATAAGTAGTCAATATCCGCTTGCTGGCTGGTCGATTTACTGACAATAGCCACTTTACTGGTTTGCGGACTCCCGCCGCCAATGCCATCAATTTCCAGTTCATGGCCAGAACCCATGATAGTTAATAATGTTTCATCACGTTTTTGAATATCTTCTGGTAGATCATCTGCTAACAGGAAAGCGCCTTTTGATGTTCCACCACGCATGAGAACACACGGAATTTGTTTCATAACATGTTCCTTACAAATATAAAAAGATTAAATAAACGGGGCGTGAATTTAATGCACTTAATGTATTTAAAG
>ERZ1035001.1186-NODE-1186-length-10588-cov-3.485332_pt1 | contig 10588 bp, 11 predicted proteins | sample MGYA00520685_ERZ1035001 | MGnify/ENA primary metagenome ERZ1035001 (study PRJEB33766, sample SAMN09781749) | gut metagenome | biome: gut microbiome | host: Homo sapiens | place: Madagascar | study: EMG produced TPA metagenomics assembly of the PRJNA485056 data... | reverse complement strand
AAATACTTCCGATCCAAAATTGTCTACCGTTGTAAAACTATCTCGTGCGCTGGAAATCAGCATTGATGAATTGATCGGTGCAGAGACAATTACAGATAAACAAAGAGAAAGTATGTCCATATGTCGAAATTTACCTGAGCACGACGTTTATCTGATACGATGGTTCATTAGATACTTAGAAGATTTGAATAGAGATGCAGACCCAAATATGCGTACCGTGTCAGTCATGAAACTTGAACAGACCATTAATGGCGAAATTAAATTAACATCTGATTATCATAAAATGGATATATCCGAACTTGATCGAACATATTCAAGAAAGATATTTTTTGGCATTATTTTGCCGTGCGACTACTATATGCCTAAGTATTCACCATTTGACGTTCTTTTTGTTGCGAATGATAGAAATCCTACTGCTTTGGATGATTGTCTGATTCGCATAGATAATCAAGTTTTTCTGGCTAACAGGAGAGTTGCGGAAGGTGTTGCACGTTATTATTCGATACGTGACGGAAAATACAGGATGAACGAATCTGAAATAGACGAATTGATTGGATATATTGCATATAAGAAACCTTTGATTCCAACTAACGATGAGCAATAAAAAATTCCCGGCTTTTACACCGGGATTTTCTTTTACAAGTGCAGAATTGCGCTGAATCCTGCTTGTTTCAATTTTTTAATCAATGCATCTGCATTTTTCTTATCTTTGAACACCCCGCACTGAACAGCCCAATCATTAGTACGTTTCTTTACGATAGCTTCAAATCCTTTTTTCTTCAAAGATTTTGCCTGTTTCTTTGCATTTGCTTCTACCGCAAACGCTCCGCACTGGACAGTATATTTCATTCCTGTTACAGTTGGTGTCTCTTCTTTTTTGGTATCTTCTTTCTTGATATCCTCGGTTTTCTTCATTTCCTTAAAAACAGATGCATAGATATCCTTTTTCAATGCATTCAGTGCATCTCCCCACTGGCCTGCTCGTGTCCATCTACCGCCATCATTGTTTCCATACTTCGGATATACTGTATTCAAAATTGATTCATCACTCTTTCCTGCGCATCCTGAAAACTTCTGTGCACCCGTCTGAGTACCAGACCGGAACGACATAGACCATAATGTTCCCTTGACTGCTGGGTGGCACTTGTCCATATCCAATCCATAGTTCTTTAGTACATATTCCTTGGCTGGTAAGTAATACTGCTGGTATGCACAGGTATACTGTAACTGTTCAAACTCAGCTGTATAGTTATCGTACAGTGTCTGCCACAGCTTACCAAGTCCATTATTGTAGATTAAACCACTGTTGCCAGCCCCAAGTGAAATGTAAGGCTTGAATCCTGCATATCTTTCTGGATTGTACTCTACACAGTATTTCAGGAATGGGATAAGACCGTATCTATAATCAAACTGTAATCCATAAGCTTTTCCATTGTCTCCATGAATACATCTAAGACCTGCCGATCCAGTTTCACGTTTTGTCCATCCCATCCAGATTTTATCCGTATCGCCAGAATATGTGGTTTCTTTTTCTGTGTTGGTATAAAGTGCCTTACCATGGCAATCGTACACGGTATAGCCAATCGGACAATTCTTGATCGCAACGTCAAGATTAGTGTAAGCATTGTACTGAGTTTTCGGATCGCTCCAAACTTTTCTGGTTCTGTACCATTCTGGCTCTACGATCTCCGGAGTTTCAATCTCTACTTCTGATCCCAGCAGCTTATTAACCTCTGCCACAATCTCAGCCATTCTTCCATACATATCAGCTCCCGGGCACTCTTTGGCGTCGAACCATCTATGAGCAGTCACTACCATTTCGTCAGATTTCGGATTATATGCAAGCGTTTTGTTTTTATCTCCGAACCACAGCAACTTTTTCTTGCCGTTTCTCTTGCAAATATCAACCATTAACTTGATAAGAGACTTGATGGTAGCTTCTGGAATTGTGTATGGATATGTGGATCCAGACGCGCACTCGATCGTGACTGCTCTCTGATCGTTTGCTGCGCTGGAAGTGCACCATGATCTGTAATCTTCCGGCACGTTCAGGGCTATATCGCCATCTTTACCGATACCGTAGTTGCAACTTGCCTTTACTTTCGGGTTGGTGAAACACCCACAAATGCCAAGTGCTGTTAATCTTCCGACTACACAATGCGGTGTGATCCTATCGATTGCCATTGTTCTTTTACCAGAATGATTTGGGCTTAATAATGTATAATTTACCAATGTACTATTACTCATTTTATCTCATCCTTTCATAAACATAAGCCATTTTTGTTATTTATTTCATTGATTGCCCCGACAATTTCTTTTTTATTCGTATTCAAATCAGATGCCGTTCCAACGCTCAACTTCGCCTTGATATAGGCAATAAATGTACTTATTTTCGTTTTCCTTGTTATCGGAGTAATATCTTCCACGATAAGATCACTTGAATCTGTCAGATTCGATTGTGCTGCTTCTGGAAGATCTTTTATTTTAATTCCTACCACATTATCTGCCATGATCCCTTATCCTTTCCTTGGCATCTTCTCGATTGTTTTACCAGATGCCGCTTGAATCATTTTTCCACTCGATGTCAAAAGAGCATATACAATATCTATGATCTCTACAGATATCAGCAATGACTTCTTTGTTTCTACCGGATTTGGCGTTATTTTTACGCCAGTTATCATAATATTTGCCATGTTAGATTACCCTCACATCTACAATCTCAATTAACGTCTCATCAGCAATGTTGTACGTTATTTTCAGTTTGTATGCGCCTTTATTTTGTGGAGCAATTAGTGTATCTATGATGTGATCATAGATTATTGGTGATCCTTTTGCTTCTGCTTCTTCTTTTCCGTTTTCTGTCAATTCGTATGTTGCATTCTGAATTTCAAAATCTTCATTTTTACAGGAATAAATTCTTAATTTTACATGTTGGATTTCACCAACATTGAATAATACCGTCATGATCTCCTCCAACAATCAGATCAATTCTGCATGATATTCTGACCCTATTATGTTAGAGTAATAGCAATTATCTTCAATTACCTCTGCTCTATACGGATACGGTTCTAGTGATACTCTCATAGCAGATAAGTCAATAGTTACAATATATTTTGTTAGAAATCCAATATTTCCAGCTTCATCTACTGCCGTCAGTTCCACCACATATATTCCACTTAAATTTTGGGGAATGACGGTTTCCCATTCATCCCCAAATTTACGTGTGAATATTATTTCTTGTCCGTCAATCTTTCCTGTCAGACTTACTACCAATTAATCTGTTACCTCAACCGAAATAACAAATGTCTTTCCAGCATCAACAGGATTTGGTGTCATAGAAACGGACTTGATGACTGGTGCAGTGGTATCTAATTTAACGGTTCTTGTTATTGTAGTGCTCTTTCCTGCACTATCTGTTGCGACAACTGTAATTGTATTGGTACCATCGACAAGCGTTAATGTCTTACTGAATGCTCCATCAGAACCAACAGATACAGTCTCCGCTACCCCTGTATTTAATCTAACAGTTACGGTTACAGGACTACTTGTTGCATCGTTTGTAATACCTTTAACAGTAATGGAAGCAACATTAGTAATCATTTCATCAATTGGAGATGAGATGGTAAGTACAGGTGGAACAGTATCGATTTTGAATGTAATACTTTTTGTTGATGCTGCATTTCCGTCATAGTCAGAAGCATCCACTTTGATCGTATGTGATCCGTCTGCAAGTGCAGATGTAGGTGTATAAGAGCACTCATATCCACCAGTAACCGCAGTTTTTGTTATTGCGTCCCCTGTAATCTTTGCTCCGGTATCAATCGTGATACCGATTGTGCTTGGATTAACGCCGGAATCATTATCTGTAACTTTCCACTTGATTACTGGTCTATTATTTGTAATCAGTGCGCTTGTTGTTGGGTAAGTAATTGTGATGATTGGTGCAACCTTTTCTTTAACTTTCAGTTGCAAAGATGATCCTAATGTTGCATCTGAAGCATCCTTTCTTGTTGTATTACCGGCATCATCCGTTGCCTGTACTTCGACATTGTAATAATGTCCAGACTGTGTATAAGATGTTTTGGCTGGTGCTGTAATCGTTGCTTCATACTTACCAGTGGAAGTATTCAGTGTCAGTGTATAAGACTGACCATTGATTATTGCTTTAACTTGTTTGACACTCATTATTATTTATCACCTCACTTCAGTCCATCCATATATTCCAGGCTCCCAGACATTGCCATCTGTTGTGCTTTCCCATGTCTTACCATTATGTGTAACTTTATCCCCTTTGGCGTATGGATTTGTACTCTCCGGTTGTTTCCACTCTGGAATCGTATCATCGTTCTCATCAATCAGTAATTTCGTCCATAATGACGGTGCTACATCTGGTTTCCAGTCATCCTGACTGGTATGATCTTGTAAGCACTTATACAGTGTATCATTGTATCTACATCTGTATCCTGTCTTCATTTCTTTTCCAGAAAGCCATTCTGGATACAGTACTGCAACTGTCATTGCCTGCTCATCGGTCAGATATTCCATAGCACTAAGAACCGAATCTTGATATATTTCTTCTTTTATCTTTTTTCTCAGACCGAATACGCACTGAATTGTACCGTTCTCAAGTGTTGTAACATAAAAGTTTGGCTCTTTTAGTGCCATGTTTTCTTCCTTACTAATTCGATCATCTGTTTCGAATTGAATCTGCCTAAGATTTTTGTCTGTCAGTTTTAGAGCTAGTTCTCCAATACCAGCATAACTGTCCATTAGTACGATGACGCTATTCAATGTTGCCCCATCTTGGATCTCAATTTCAGATCCATCAGTTAGAATCAGTTTTTCCATATATTTTTCCTTTCTGATTTTTATTTATTTTTGTTTTTGGCAAAAATAATAACCTGTGAACACTACAAATATGAATCAGCTATGCTGCATATTTTCCATATGCAGTTCTCACATTATTTCTGTTCACATAGCAGTACAACTGTGTTGTTTTTAAATCCGCATGACCAAGAATCATTGCCACATCCTGTATATTCATTCCTCTGTCCATCAGATTAGTTGCAAGAGTTCTTCTAAACCTATGTGGATGTACCTTGTTTACTCCTGCTAATTTTCCTATTCTTTTTACAATATTTTCTATCCCGTTTTTTCCAATCCTCTTTCCTTTTCGTCCATCAAAAAGATGATTTTCGCAATCATCACGGCCGTTAATGTATTCCTGCAAATTCATGGCTGCTACCGGAGTCAAATACACAATTCTTTCTTTGTTCCCTTTGCCAAGTACCTTGCATTCCAATCTTTCAAAATCTATGTCTGATATATCCATTCTGGCAACCTCTGATACCCGGTATCCGGTAGAATATAAAAAATCTATCAGCGCAAGATCTCTTAATGTCCTACACGACTTTCTCATTTTTTCTAATTCCACTGACGTAAATGGTAATTTTACCTGTTTGCGTGATTTTATTTGAGATACAACAGCACATGGATTTTTCTTGATAATTCCCTCTGCTGATAGCCAACCAAAAAAGCTACTGAAGCACCGTCTCATTCCATCCAATGTACTGTTGCTAACATTTCCATTCTCGCGTTTCCATGATAGGTAAAATCTGATATCATCTGCCGTGATCTTATCCAGTGGCTTTTTCAAAAAATCAATCAATTTCAAATCCACATCTGAATACCTCTTGATCGTACTTTCCGCAACCCCCTCTATTCTTTTTGTCGCAATATATTTTTTCAGTATTCGTTCCGCAGTATCGTCTTGAACTGCAAGTTCTGTACATCTTTCCTGTAATTCGTACCGATTTAATTCAATCGTAAGTATATCTCTTACTACATCCATTGTTTCCGTATCTGCTCTTCCAGTCAATGCAGTCATAACTTTCTGAATAACATCTTCTCTGATTTCCATGTGAAAATACCTCCCAGTTTTTTGTATATTGTAAAACTGAAAGGTATTTTTGTCTCACATAAATTAATTAAACACGAATAGAGATAACGCAACTCCCACATTTAACGCGCAGTGGACGTATGCTTTTAACATTGAAGGATGGGGTATAGCTATACCAATTAATACCAATAATGATATAATTGCGACGGCTCAAATCTATGATGACACCGGAACATGGGTAGCAATAACATATAGTACAAACGCCGCTGTTGCTGGTAATATCATAATGTTATACGAAAATACAAGTTCTGCAAAATTAACAACTGGAAGAGTATACCTCGTAAGGATATGGAATTAATATTAATTGATTTTTGTGCCATCAAAAAACAAGCCTTTGGCGTTTATCGTGAAATAGTGGTATACACTACTATTATCACCAATGCGTACATTAAACGTTCCATCTTCATCGGTATAAATATAGCATTTATCCAAATAAATTGATCCAATAAGTATACGACCGTATTTATTATTCAACTTCGTGTTTAGTTCATCCACACCTTTTTGTGCCATTTCGATTCCATCTTCCATATGATTGAAATTTTCTGCTGAGCATTTTGTCACGCCAGATACCCATTTTCGTTTTTCGTAAGCCATATTCATTCCACCTTTCAACAACAATAAAATGCAGTTGCCCGCATTCCATCACTTGATATTTTTACTTCACATTCATTGCTTTCTTTTCTAGTAACAATGTCTACTTCACCTTTATTCACATTTACTGCCGCATAGGTATCGGATAGCGCATTGATTTCTTGTTCTGACATTTCACGCCATCCATATACTCCTTCGGTATTTTTCTCAAAAACGTAATATTTTCCATTTGCTTCATTTTTAGCAATGTTGCTTAAATGAGCATCATAATCATTTATTCCACATATCAGATCTTCTGAGCAAATCAATTCTTCCGAACAGACATCAAAAATAAAGAAATCCGTGATTGTCGGGTAGTTGTCCAATGTTGGAATTTCCTGCACGTCATAATCTTGGATTTCACTATTGTTTGAAATATTTTTCTTATTTGAAATAGATTGAACCTCAAGTTTCAGTCCATCCAATGTCTTTTGCAATGACGAATTAACTTCAATCATCCGGTCGAAAAACTCTATGATGTTCTGATTATCGAAAATAATCTTATTCGTTGTTATCATCTTTGAAAATACTTCATCAAAATCAGCTTTTTTAGCCACAATTTCATTCATTACTAGAATGTCTGATTCCAACTGTTCCAATCTTTTATTTGTCGGACTTTTTGCTGATGCTGTTTCCTGTTCTGTTCGCCCGTGTGATGCAATTTCTGTAATAAAGCCGCCATCGTACTCTTGGCTGATGTACATAAGTGGAAAACTCAGTTCCGTGCCATCCATCTTTATGATCTTAATAATGTCTCCAAGATCCAGTCTCGGATCTCCAAAGAACTGTGTCTTAATCGGATAATAGGAAATTCCTTTTACCTTTTCATATACATCATTCAATTTATCCTGTGTCATTACTGGATTTTCCATCTGAATACTGGAAATTCCATTTCCAATTCCCAGTGTTTTTGTTCCGACAACACAGGTAATGGACTTTACAGCGAATTTATCTTCCGATATGGAAATATCTTCATAATATCGACTGCTATCAAGTGTATAATCTGTATCTGTATACCATCTGAATTCAATCGTACCAGTCCGGTTAACTGTGATAAATTTGCAGTAGAACTGCGCCAGATAAGACAGTGCATCTTTGTATGAATACCCATCATAAGGATTCTCATACTTGATAGCTGTAACCACATTTCCGTTCGGATCTGTAGTCATTTCCGTACCGGATTGCTTTTTCGGTATCATGATTCCATCTTCCAGATTGCTTGTATCAATCGGTACTCCGGTCATTTCAGCTATTTCTGCAATAACAGTTTTTCCATCAGCCGGATATTTCAACTTCGAAGTGTACTTTCCATCCATTCTGGTATTAAGACGATCATACGCAGTAAAACTAATGATTCCTACATTCTCAGTTGGTTTCTCCGGTGTATACAATCCGATAGGTACATATTCAATGCTTTCATCGTCCAGATAAATTCCTATGCTTAATTCAAATTCAGAATCGAACGTAAAATTATCCGGTTTCCAAAGCTGGATCTGTACATTGGAAGATACTGCATCACCAATACTGATATTGTTACCGGATGTGGACTGGCAGTATTGTTTAATGCTCACAAAACCGGATGTAACTTCTTTATCTCCGGTTCTGATTCTCGCACCAAACATCCTGCTATCTTCCAAAAATTTCAATTTCGCTTCACTTGATACTTGATACATTTTGTCTCCTACTTCTCAATCAGATCAACTGCCACTCCTACGTACCGTGGCAAGCCGTCCACATAACTGTACACCGGATAACTACCAGATCCAGAATACATTCTGTGTGTCTCAATCTTTCCGGTACGTGGATTTTTAAATTTTGCATTAAAAAAGGCTTTAGATATAGCTATATCTAAAACCTTTGCCTGTTCATCTGAGAGAGGTGCAAATCCGAATGCCGCTTTCAATTTAATTGCCACGATATCACCTTTTAGCTCCCCATTTGCTGACCGAGTAGTATTTTTTGACCAGATTTTTTCTGATGTTACCGTAAGGCTCTGTACAGGAGGCATAACCACGTTATCTATTTCCAATACACTCATTTTTATACCCCCCTATGTCATTAATGCCGGTTGTCCGGTAGATGTCACAATCCGATTATTCTCCTGTTGTACGATACGGAAAATTCCTTTGGCATCTCCCTCAAGTACGACAGTTACCTGTATCGGCTGTGAGTTACTGTTGTTTGATGCATTTGCCGCTCTTACCGCACGGTACACTCCATCGGATACAGATGATACGATCTGGTTATTATTAATAACCCCTGTCCCACCACCCGGCATTCTTCCGACAAGTTCCGGTCCCGCTTCACGTGCTACGAATAATTGCCCTTGATTCGGCAATCCACCGTTGGCAAATGCCTGTACAGGTGACCATTTTCCGTTTTTGTATACGCCACCACCTGCGAAATGCCTGCCTGTTCCACCACCATATTCGTTCTGATATTTATTGATATGTGTAGTTGTTATTGTACTTTTTACATCCAGGCTTTTCCCTCTTGTGTAGTTTCTCCACCAAGAAACTATATTGCTCCACCATGTAGATACAGTATTTAAAACACTTACTCTGAAACTTCCAGCCGTTCCAGTCTTTTTGTCCCACCAGCTCTTTACATTGCTCCACCATGTTCCAGCATGATTCAAAACACTTACACTAAAGCTTCCAGCCGTTCCAGTCTTTTTGTCCCACCAGCTCTTTACATTGCTCCACCAATCAGATGATTGATTTTTCACTGATGTCGTAAACTCTTTTACAGCTCCAACTTTGCCAGACCACCATGTTTTTGCATTGCTCCACCACGTAGATGCTTGGTTTTTTAATGATGTGGTAAATTCCTGTACCGATCCAACTTTTTTAGACCACCAACTCTTTACATTGCTCCACCACTTCTTTGCATCATCCTTAACTTCCGCAGTGATTTTTAATGTTTTTCCTTTTAGTTTGTTCCAGCCTTTTTCAATTGCCTTCCATATTTTTTTGAAAGGAATTCCAGGTATCGCAGCGGCAAGTCCTCCTACAATTGCTCCAGCAAGTGTTCCGATTCCGGGTATTGCGCTTCCAAGTGCTGCACCGCCAGCAATTCCAGTTACTATTAATGCTAATATATTGGTTGCTTTTTTTGACATTACTTCCGGAAGGCCGTACTCAATTCCTCCAACAATTGCACCAGCAACAGTACCAATCCCAGGAATCCAACTTCCACCAACTGCTCCTGCAACTATACCAGCTCCAATTTTGCTCAGCAAATCAAACGCCTTAGTTGGCATCAAACTTTCCAATGCATAAGAAATTGCTTCTATAATATCATTTCCTATAGCTATAAACGCTGGCGAGCTTAGATTTGATAATGTAAATCCTTTTACAAGTAATAATATATTTGGTATACTAAGACCCCCAACTAATGATCTTGTTAATCCACCTGCTATCTGTGCCGCAATCCATTTTTTGGTATTTTTTAGCAAAAGTGCTCCAATTACAACTTCTACTGTATCAATGTTTAATGTTCCTAAAAAATCAGAAGTTGCACTAAGTATATCTTTCCATGTAATAGTATCAAGGAATCCAGCAATAGTATCTTTAATTCCTTTTGCCCATCCGTTTATAGCTTCTGCCAAGTTTTTAAACTCAAAATTTTTGAAGAACTGATTTAGAGCATCTGCCAAGTTTACACCAAATTGATAAAAATTAAATTCTTTTGTAAACGCAAGGTTTGTTCTGATTACAGTGTTAAGCGTCTTTGCAATGGTTTTTCCTACTTTTCCAAGAAGTGTTTCACCCTTTTTTCCCTTAAAAAGTCCATTTAAGAAATCTGCCAATCCTGTGCCAAACTGTTCAGCTTTTTGATAAATAGAATCCCATGGGATTCTATCCATTGCTGTTTTAAGTGCATTCCCTATATATTCTCCAAGCCCCTCAAGATCTTTGATGTCGCTCTTATATTTTTCAAAAATGCTCTCGGTTTTTACCAGTGATGCTGTTCCGGCAGATGATCCACCAGCGCCAC
>ERZ1035001.1178-NODE-1178-length-10643-cov-8.473272_pt1 | contig 10643 bp, 10 predicted proteins | sample MGYA00520685_ERZ1035001 | MGnify/ENA primary metagenome ERZ1035001 (study PRJEB33766, sample SAMN09781749) | gut metagenome | biome: gut microbiome | host: Homo sapiens | place: Madagascar | study: EMG produced TPA metagenomics assembly of the PRJNA485056 data... | reverse complement strand
ATCATAATCTTCCATTGTTGCAGCTTTTATCCGCATAAGCAATCACACTCCTCTTTCACTGATATTTTCCCTAACTTACATCATCTTCCAAGGATATGCAACAGACATTCTACAGAATCTTTCAAATAAAAATATAAAGGCACTTTCGTTTTTATATTTAACCAAAAGCGCCTTTATTCGTTCTATTGTAATTAGAAATTGCCGCCGTTCCAGCCCCAGTTTGCAACCGCCTGATACTTCACATACACATGATCCGGTGCAATTCCGAGCACATCTTCAAATATCCGGCATATCTCGCCAGTCAGCTTAGAAAATGCGGACGGATTCTCGCTTCCGTATACACTTACCTCCACCATCGCCATCGGCTGATCATTGGAACCCCGGAAATACAACTTATACTCCGGCTCAAAGCCAACCATAAGCCAGCTCTCCGACTTCCCCGGAATCGCTGTAATCGCCTGTCCCAGTCTTGACTTGATTTCCTGCTCCTGATCCTCACTCAGTGCTACACTGATTTTTGAATTGATAAATGGCATTTGTTTGTCCTCCTCTTATTCGTCCTCATCCGGTATTCCCGTATGAAGAAATTCATTCCACTTCGTATTGATCTCTTCCAGTTCCTTCTTCTCCATGATTCGGTTCCGGTCATCCAGAATCGCCAGCATCTCATCCGCCACGTCCTCCAGTCTTGGATTCGAATACCGATACAGATATCCCATCATCCGTGTCGCCGTAAAATCCGTATTCAGATTCTTCGTCACAATGTCTGCAAATTCCTCTGGGTATCCAAGACGAAGCATGATGTTATAAAGTTGTATGCTTTGTGGAGATTTTGGTTTCATTGTATGTTATAGTCCTTTCCGTACTTTGTCAATTAGTTTGTTGCTATATTAACTTTTCCTTCCACTCCGCTTCCTTAAATCCAACCAGCACCTTATCTTCATCCACAACCAATGGTCGTTTCACCAACATACCATTCGTCGCAAGCAGCTTAATCTGTTCATCCTCGCTCATCGTTGGAAGCTTGTCTTTCAACTTCATTTCCTTGTAAAGCATACCGCTCGTATTGAAAAACTTCTTAAGAGGTAATCCACTTCTCTCATACCACGTTCTTAACTCATTCTCCGAAGGATTTGCCTCGACGATATGACGTTCGGTATACTCAATCTTGTTTTCATCTAACCACTTCTTTGCCTTCTGGCAGGTGGAACATTTTGGGTAACATATAAATTCCATTGTAGATCTCCTTTTCTGCGTGCGTATTTATAACTTCACGCCTTTTTATCATATCTTATTTTATTTCTTACATTCTGAATTTACCGCACAAACCGCAGCTTGCCCCTGCTCTCCCAGATAATCTCGCTCACCTGGTATGGCGTCTCACCATCCATATGTATCCACTGCGGTGTCTCCGTCACCAGACGCATCTTCTTACACCTGTGATTCGTAATGTTCTTAAACAACAAATGTTTTTTGAAATAAACAAGCACAACTGCAAGAAGAAGCTTCAGCCTTGACATGCCTTTTACAAGGCAGACATCCAATCTTCCATCTGTCGGATCTGCGTTTGGGCAAAACGGGATTCCACCGCCTTCATACATATGGTTCATCCCGACGACGAAGAACAACTTCGGAAGCTTCATCACCGGCGCATCGTCCAGGTATAGTTTTGCCCGCACCGTTTTCTTTGCAAATATCTGCTTTACACCAATCATCACATACACCAATTTGCCAAGGTGAATCTTATTTAACACCGTTTTCAGCCGGCTCCGGCTGACCTCTTCGCAGATATTTGCATCATAGCCAACACCGGAACTAATTAAAAACCGCATTGCACCGCTCCCCTGATGATTCGTTGTCACTTCTCCATAATCAAGGGCAATTTCCTCCGGATTTTCAAGCAGATGCGTAATTGCACATTCCACATCCTTTTCCAGATGCATATTTCTGGCGAAATCATTTCCGGATCCTGTCTGAATACATGATAACGTCGTATGATCAAAGTCCTGAATCCCATTTAGTACTTCATTTAATGTTCCGTCGCCGCCAATCACCAAAATATTGATGTCTTCCTCATTTTCCCGAACTACTTCCTTGCTTTGATCCATAACAGCCGTTTCGTTTAAAGCCATTTTCATTCCTGCTGTAAGTTTCCCTGCAACCATCGTTGCTTCTCCCGGCTTCCGCAGTACATACACCTTATACGCCACGTTTTTTCGGTCTAATATGTCTTTTATCTCCCTCCATGCATCCATTCCTTTTCCAGAAGATGAGGTCGGATTTACGATTATATGGTACATTCTTGTTATCCTTTCCACACGCTGCTATCTCTCGATAGCAGGCGTATCTTCATACAGCTGATACTGCAGCTTCGTGCGTGCTCCACGGTAGTCGTTTTGCACAACCAATGTGTAACGGGCTCCCTGGAAGGCAACATAGTTCCTGCCGTCCCTCGCAAAGAACGATACCAGCACCCGCTCCTGCCAGATCTCCTCTGGCAGTTGCTTCTGCAAAACCCGCTCCACAAAACGGATTGCAATATCCTCAAAGCTGTACTGGCGCTCCCGCTTATTCTCCACATAGTAGAGATACAGCTTCTGGACATAACACTCGGACACAGCTTCCATCTGCTTGAAGTAGCTGCCGAGCATCATATAAACTGCATAATTAAATGCATTCTGGTTATTTGTTGCCTTATCGATTGTAGTTGTTGTATTCATCATACATACCTCCTTGAATAAAAACAATAGATTTTTTGATAAAAATAGGCAGACTTGTAGAACTGTCTATCTTCGTCCACAATCTGCCTTCTTCGTTCTATTTAGTTTCATTCAAGAAAATACTCTGATTTTCCGAAGCTGCTGTTAGTATAACGCATTCCGTTTAGATATACAAGACTTATTTCACCATTCCAGTTAAACTCATAGTTCAATTACCTATACCTAATAGGTTTTATTTGCGCCAACCAACGTCATGATACCATTTATTACCAACAGCACACCCGTTGCAATAAATGCCCACGCAATCGTTCCACTCTGATTGAAGAGCAGACATGCTCCGGCAACAACCATCAGTCCCGGTTTAAAATACTCCTGAAACCGTTCTCCCACAGTCAGATTTACAGGCATCGTTTTCTTGATTGACGATATCTGTAACAGTCCCATCAGAATGATTCCTGCTGCCAGAATATAGAATGCAAGACTTGCAAATACCCAGCCAAATACCAAAATACAGATTCCGGCAACCGACTTCACAATTCCATAATTTACGAGCCCTGCCACAAAATCCATAATGGCTCCAACAATTACAAATACTGCCAGAAGCGTAATGGCTGCGGTAATAATTTTTCCTTTCATAACAATCAGCAAAATTCCAAGCAATATGGATCCCAAAGCTGACGCTACGTTTTCTTTCTGGTTCATATGTTGTTCCTCCTTATCAATTATCTCCTATAATAACTCATCCAACAGATTACTTCATATCTGCCTCAAATGCAACGGACAATTATGAATCTCTGTATGATATAAGCCATTCAACCAGATCTTCATACCCGATTGCCCGGCTGTAATAAGCGCCCTGGAATACATCACACCCCAATGCTTTCAGCTTCTCTAACTGTTCTTTTGACTCCACCCATTCTGCAATCGTTGTAAAATGAATCGACTCCCCAAGCTTGGTGATCGAACCGATAATTTCCGCATTGGTTTCGTTTTCAAGCACATTCCGCGTCAAAGATCCATCCAGTTTCACGACTGCAAAAAATCCTGTCTGCAAGTAAAGCAGGGAGGTATGCCCCATCCCAAAATCATCAATCAAAAACCGGTGTCCGTGCGCTTTCAATTCTTCTATTTTATGTACCACATCCTCTGTCGAAGATATCGCGTCCTGCTCAGTGATTTCAAGACACAACTGGCTACAGGAAATTCCATGTGTCTTCACACTGTTTTCCACCGCTTCCACCAATCCATCCCACTGCAGAGACGCATTGGTCAGATTGACAGAGATATCAAAGCTTTCGTCTACATAATCAGTCAGTCTGGCTCTCGCCGCTGCCGCTTCATCTAAGATTGCTGCATCAAGCGCATGCATAATTCCAAGTTCTTTTGCAAGCTGAATGATAAGTGGTGGGTAAATATTTCCAAACACGGGATGATTCCACCGAATCAAAGCCTCCGCACCAGAACAATGCCCATTCTTGTCCACCTGTGGCTGATACATCAGAAACAGACTGTGATTTTCAATTGCCTCCTTCAATTCGCCGGCCAGCAGCCGTGCCGTATTTCCACATACATCTTCCCGTTTTGTAAATGCGAACAGAACTCCACTTTCTTCCTGCTTTTTGTATTCTTCTACCAATTGGTTCACATTCTGTATCATCTGCTGCCGGCGCTGCATTTCAAACATCCGGATAAACGGACGATATACAAACACGCCGGTCACAATGCATATAAGCTGAAGCACTACTCCTTTCCACGAACCAGTTGCCTGATATCCACTCAGAAGAACTGGCGTTGTCCACTCCACCGATGCTACCACATGTGGAACAATGCCAAAATACATTGCCGCATATGTAATCAGGAAATTCAGAATCGGAACTACCAAAAATGGTACAATAAAGATCGGATTCAAAATGACCGGAACTCCAAACAACGCAATCTCACTGATATTAAACAAAACTGCCGGTGCCGCCATACCCGCAACATTCCGCAGACTCTTCATCTTCGCAAACAGCAAAACCGCGATTACAAGGCAGATCATCACGCCGGTTCCCCCCATGATTACGAACACATCCTGAAAAGACTTGCTGTATATACCAACAGATACATCTGAGAAATTCTGTTTGATCACAACATCCAATACATTGTTTCCATGCACCCCAAAAAACCAAAGTACATGTGTCTCCACAATGATTAAGATTCCAGACCAGAAATTATTGTCAATCGAACCAAGCAGATGATTTACTCCAAGCTCAAACAATTCCTGTACTCCATTTACCCCGCTCGTCACATATAGTACCTGATGAAACAGGTTAAACACGAATAATATCCCCAAAGTACAGCCAATTCCATTGATTGCATGCATATAACCACTGTCAGTATCTATTTCCTTGTCTCTCACTGACATAAAATTTATATCCTTTAATTTAAAATACAAAAATCCTGCACCAAGGGATACAAACAGTGCAGTGAATGTATTCATATTGCTAAATGCCTTTATCGAAAAACTCCCATATTGGATTCCGGCACATCCGGCAAAACTGGCAAGCGTGACAACCGCCAGTACAATCGCATCCCCCGTCTCCACAAATCCACTTTTCTTTCTGGATTTGATCAGCGCATAGCTGACACTCGTCGTCACTGCAAGCAAAACCGCAAAAATATCATTTACACCATGATATATAAATTGCAGCATATCCATAACATGACCTGACCAGATATGTGCAATAAAATCCTGATAGCCTGCTATCGGCAGACTCATGATCATCAATGCGCCATAGCCAACAACAAGCAGGGGAATAAGCATAATCATCCCCTGGCGGATCGCACCAAAGGCACAGCTTTTTTCTATCTTATTCGTTGCTTTTAATACTCTGTTTTCCATTTTTTCATTCGTATATTTCCTCAATTCATGATACCTTATTGTAACATGGATACAGCACAAGCTCAACCACATCCGAATTTACATATTTACCAATTCTTTCACATTCACCCCAGAAGGAAATACATTTTCTGTAATTACATTTATAACAATACTATGCTATAATAAAGTTTACGACAGATGTATTTACAGACACCTTAGAAAAACGAATGAAACTGATGAGCAACAGATTGCCACGGATATATATTCCACGAAGGAGAAAAATTATGAATTACGACGAATCTGTTTTTAAGGAAAAGGCGAACCGGAGAGCCAGACGGATCTGGATCATCTTCGCCGCATTGCTTTCTGCAAACTATGGTGCCGATGTGGCGAACCATCTACGTGGCACTACCTATTATATTATCTTTTTAGCGCTCTGCTGGCTGCCAGTCATCACCGGGGAGATTCTGCTTCGTGTGAAGGGCTTCGATACTGACCAATACAAATTCAACCTCGTGATCGGCTATGGCATTTTCTATACATTTGTATTATGCACGACAGAATCACCGATTGCATTCACGTATATCCTGCCCGTGACCAGTCTTCTGGTCCTCTATAAGAGTATCCGGTTCATGGTAAGCTGCGGAATCACAAACTCCCTGATTATCGTCGGAGGTGCTGCCTATCGTATCTCACAGGGATTCAACTCCGCCTCCGATATGAAGAATTATCAGCTCGAGCTCGCCTGTATCATACTCTGCTATATCTGCTATGTCATGTCCATCAGGCACCTGATTGAGTCTGACGGTGCCATGACAGACAGCATCAAGGCAGACCTTCATCGTGTTGTCACGACTGTGGAACAGATAAAGCAGGCATGTAACACGATCACAAACGGCATTACCGTTGTCCGTGAGCTTGCATCCGAGAATACACATGGTGCCACGATTGTTGTAGACAGCCTGAACCGGCTCAGCGATCATAACTCTGACTTGCAGAGCAGTACAACCTCGTCGAACGAAATGACGTCCGACATACACGCACAGGTCAACCATGTTGCGGAGATGATTGAGCAGATGGTCTCACTTACGAGCACTTCGGTGCAGCACGCGAAGGTAAGCTCCGAAGATCTGGCAGATCTTGTAACAACGACGAACACGATGGCTTCGCTCTCCGGGGAGATCGAGCAGACATTGCAGAATTTCAAATCTGAATTCGCCATGGTGAAGAACGAAACCGGTGTCATCGAGAATATCACATCCCAGACGAATCTTCTTGCATTAAATGCATCGATTGAAGCTGCCCGCGTCGGCGAATCCGGAAAGGGATTTGCAGTCGTAGCCGAGCAGATCCGTACATTAAGCGAGGAAACCAAGTCCTCTTCCAATCAGATTCGGCAGGCTCTCGAGCATCTTGAAGAGACTTCTGAGCGGATGACCGCTTCGATGGAAGAAACCCTGAAGCTGATCCAGCTCACATTGACCAAGGTCACGCAGACCGGTAAGAGTATGACGGAAATCGCTTCCGATACGAATAAGATCGGTGAGAATATTCAGGTCATCGACCACGCCATGAAGGAAGTCGAGGCTTCCAACATCCATCTTGTGGACAATCTGAATCAGGTAACGGATATCGTGGGCGACATGACAACCTGCATCAGCGACTCCAACGAGATCAACAGCCGTATGCTCAGCAAATACGATGAATCAGCCAACAACATCAACTCCATTGAGACCGTCATCGAATCCCTCATGTGCGAGCTTGGAATCGGTGGTTTTATGGGAACCGAAGATGTACAGCCTGGCATGAAACTGAGTGTGGCACTGAAGGACGGAAAGAACTATTACGGCGAGGTACTGACACGTGAGAACAATACGTTATCAATCACCCTTGCAAATGCACCGAAGCTTACGGAGGTGACAGAATGTAAGCTGCAAGTAACTGTCGGCAACGTGCTTTACTGCTGGGATCCGGCTAAGATTGTCCATACCGCGCAAGAAGCGGATTCCCACTTCACGATTCAGATTGAATCCCGTCCGAAGATTAACAACCGCCGGAAATACCCTCGTCTGGATATCTCCAATGCCTGCACGATTACTCTGGCAGATGGCACAACAACCATGGAAGGCAAGCTCGATAACTTAAGTGCAAACGGCTTTGCGTTCCTGACACATGACAACTACTTTGCTACCCATAAAGGCGTCGACATCCGTGTGAAAATTCACAACTTTGACCTGCCTCAGCATGACGTACTGGAAGGACGTGTTATCCGCTGCTCTGATAATGAGGGGCTTTACATCGTCGGCTGCCAAATGCCGGGAGATGATTTCTTTATTCGGGATTATGTGAAGAGTCGGTTGTAATTGGAAAACCTGCATACATTACATGAATGCGATGAATATTGTTGTATTGTTGCAAAGCAGGGTGCTAAACAAGCTGTAAAAAATGGTCATAAAAAACGCATGTCAAGTTGATTGACATGCGTTTTTCGTTCGTATTCTGTTGAGTTAAGTCTGCAAAAATCAAGCTACCAAAGGACATCAACAATGCTAATATCCCAATGAAAATCGAAATGATCTCATAAGCCGTCATCGGCGCCACGTCTACACTCCGTTTCGGTCGGTGCCAAACAAGTGTCCCCCGGACGCTTAACGCCCTGTCATGGGTACTTTCCTTAGATAGTATCCTAACATAAGAACTAATGCTTCTGCAAGGATAAATAAAAGTTATTGATTATCCCTCTACGTCGCAAAATACTATTTAGCATCGGTTACAATCGGAAAGTTCATTTCAACAATAAACTCTTTTTTTTCTATTTTTGCTTCAATCTCTCCATCCATCCGACTAACCAACTCCTTTGCAATAGATAGTCCCAATCCAGTAGATGTTTTACTTCTGGCAACATCTGCTTTATAAAATCGCTCAAATACCTGATCTATATTAATCTGTTCTGGATGTGTAACCTGATTGCTGATTCTAAGCACCGCCTGATTTTGATCACGTTCCAACACAATGCTAATCTTCTTTTCTCCATGATCCAGCCCATTTTTTATCACATTCTGGATAACACGGCGGAGTTCCTGCCTGTTTCCATGTATATACAACTGTTCTTCCGTAATCTGAATATCCGGCTGAATTTCCATTCTTACCCATTCATCATAGTATGAAAAAACTGTTTCTTTCAAAATCCGGTTCATACAGCACAATGTCAATTCCAAACTGTAAGATTCGTTTTTTAACTTTGTAAACATAAAAAGTTCTTCCAACATTTCATTCAGACTATGAATTCTTTCGTAAATAATGCTTAAATAACGTTCCTGATCCTCTATATTTTCACATTCTTCCATTAGCTGGAAATATCCGTCCAAAGATGTCAGTGGTGTGCGGATATCATGAGAAAGATTTGTATATGTGTCCGTAATCAGAGCTTCTTTCTCCTGATAATGCTGCTTCTCTTTTCTTCGCAGTTCCAGAAGCTCATTCAACTTGTCAGAAAGCTTTCCTATTCCACCCACATCAAATTCATGGTTAATCAACATGTTACTGTCATGTTTCATCATAAACGCCAATTGGCGGCAGATGTCTTTCACCTGCCGCTGGTATTTCCACATAATAATAAATTGTAAGATAATAATTCCTGCTAATATCCCAATTACGATATACATCCGTTAAATATCCCTCTTTTGAAAAACAACGTTGCTTACTGATATCATCATAACGATGAACACTATTGCCACACCAAATGCCGCCAAACACTCATTTCCACTCGGATTCATAGGAAGCAGTGATAATTTTCCTGTTATCGTATACTTATAAATCTGGAAATCCTGAATTCCTATTTTTTGAATAGCACTATTGATCACCCCATACACAATGGTCATTACATTCATGCTAAGACAGACAGCAATGACCATGCTGATTACATTATTTTTCAAAACAATTGCAATCGCCATACAAATCAGCACAAGTGCATAATGAAGAGCCAGTTCAGTCACAAAATAAGATAAAATTGCCTTTGTATTTCCCCATTCCAATTCCCCGAAAACAATACCATTCGCCGCTGCCTGAAATAAGAATGCACCTGCCATTGTCAGTACCGTAAAGACAGCCAAGGCAATTGCCCTGGAAAAAATCAGAGTTCCTCTATTTCTAACCTGACCTCCTATATTCTTAATATATCCGCTACTGATATCCGCTGTTGAAAACAGAACAGTAAAAATCACCAAAAGCAGTGCATACAATTTTCCTTGGGAATTGGCAAAAAAGATATCATATACCGTCACCTTTTCTCCTGGCTCCGTAGGCAGCGTTACCATCATTCCCACATTAATATTATCCACAGCAGGTTCAGTAACCTGCTCCTGTTTCATGGCATCCTTTTCAGTCAAAAGCTCATAATCTGTCTTGCATAAAGATGTTGTAATCAATAATATTGCTGCCAGTACGATCCAGATTACATACATACTTTTGGTTTTAATCATCCGGTATAAATCCATTTTTATTATATTAAGCATGATCCGCACCTCCCGTCAGATTCAGAAAATAAGTTTCCAGTTCTTCACTGGTTATGGAAATCCCTTTTACCGGAATTCCTGACTTTGCAAGTTCCATATTCAACGCTGCACTTTCATTCAATCGTTCAAAAATATGAATATGCTCTTTATCTGTTACCTGATAGTTGGTAAATCCCATAGAATCCATCACCGGAATCGCCTGTTTCGGATGATCCAATGTCAACTCTATCCGTTCACTGCATCTTCTTATTAATTCTTCTCTTGTAATTTCCTGTAATAAACTTCCATTATGAATAATTCCATAATCAGTAGCAATCTTCGATAATTCCTCAAGAATATGACTGGAAATGCATATTGTCATATTTTTCTCTTTCTGAAGTCTCTGAATCGTATCCCGGATCTCTGCAATACCCTGTGGATCCAATCCATTGATTGGCTCATCAAGAACTAATAAATCTGGTTCTCCAACCAAAGCAAGACCAATTCCCAAACGCTGTTTCATTCCAAGTGAAAAATGTTTTGTTTTTTTCTTTCCCACATCCTCCAGAC
>ERZ1035001.1171-NODE-1171-length-10672-cov-24.964303_pt1 | contig 10672 bp, 9 predicted proteins | sample MGYA00520685_ERZ1035001 | MGnify/ENA primary metagenome ERZ1035001 (study PRJEB33766, sample SAMN09781749) | gut metagenome | biome: gut microbiome | host: Homo sapiens | place: Madagascar | study: EMG produced TPA metagenomics assembly of the PRJNA485056 data... | reverse complement strand
AGCCGAAGATGCGGGTGGTGCCCTCGTCCTCGTTGGTTTCTGGGGCTGGGGTCACAATGCGGGTCGCGTCGTCGTCCGGGTATTCTGGTTCAGACACGGTGGCAGCCTGCGGTTTTTCCGGAGCGGTTTCGGCAGGCTGCGGCGGGATAGGGGCATCCTGTCCTACGGTTGCCGGGGTCGGTTCAACTACCGGCGCGGCGGGCGTTTCCGGCTCTTCCGGGCGCGGGGGCACGGGCACCTTGAGCGGCTCATTGGCCGCGTCGGGCTGGACGCGCACCGGCGCACCGCAGGCCGGGCAGAATTTCGCATTGGCATAGGCAATCGGCTTGCCACAATTTCCACAGAACATAACGGTCTCCCCTTTTATCAATACAATTTTCCGGGCGCACATATGTAGGGGTCGGCGTCCCCCGACGCCCCGGGAACCGGGCGCACACACAGGTGCGCCCCTACGGATTCTCAAAACAAAAAACGCCCGCTGCCCTGCCCCTCGGCAAGATCGTTGTCCTGCGTGGCAGGCGATCTTCCCAGCTGGATGCAGGTCAACGGACGCTTTCCCGGGCTGCCCAGGAATTTGAAACGGCCCGGATGATGGATGGATATGGATATAATGAATGGCGTAAGTAAAGGCGGCTTACAGGTACTTGACGACCAGCTTGTCCACGAAGGGAACCGCCACGGTGCCCTGGTTCAGCGCTTTCACGCCCAAAACCATCAGGAAGATCTTCTCGGCCAAGTAAATCAGATCTTTGACCAGGGTCACAATATCGTTCAGCACAGGCACGCTGATGTAGGCGTTGAACAGATTGCCAGCGTCGCTGATGATGCCCAGCACGTCCGGCACATAGCCCACGGCCTGAATGACAAAGGTAAAGAACAGGTAGACGGCCACCGCCTTGACAGCGGACAGGCGCAGCCACTGGTTATCCTCGACCAACAGCACGTAACCGGCCAGCACCAGCAGGCCCAGCAGGCTGCCAGACAGGGCGGTCAGGTAGATGGCGGCGCCCAGCAGGCCCACCGAAATGCCCAATTTTGCTTTTTGCATCGTTATTTTCCTCTTTTCTCTAGCTTAGAAGCGGGTGCCGCACTCGGCGCAGAACTGCGCATCGGCGGGCATTTTTACGCCGCAGTTGGGGCAGAATTTGACAGCCAGGGCCGCAGGGGCGGACTGTACCGGAGTCGTCGGTGCTTCCACCGGGACAGCGGGTGCCGGGGCCACCGGGGCGGCCTGGACAGGCTGCTGCGGGACGGGCACAGCCACCGGCGCAGGGGCCGGAGCAGCGGGGATGGGTGTACCGCAGATGCCGCAGAACGCAGCGCCCTTGACCAGCTCGGCACCGCAGTTCGGGCAGTGGGGCACGGCGCGCAGTTCCGTGATTTTTGCACGGCAGGCCGCGATATTTTGTTCAGCCTCGGCCACAGAGGCGACCAGCCCCGCAAAGGCATCCTCGGCGTCCTTGCGGTGCAGCTCCATGTACTGCTTGCCGATCATGCCGTACAGCGTATTGATGCGGTTTTCCTCCGCCGAAATCTGCGAGTTGAGCCGCGCGACGTCCGTCAGGTCCTTGCCCTTCTGGATTGTTTTCGTGCTGGCATCGGTGATTTTCTTGCTCAGATCATCAAAAAAAGCCATGTCATTTTCCCGCCCTTTCTGGAAATTCTCTTTACCTATTATAATACAAATTGCGCCTTATTTTGTCAATGCTTATTGGGATTTTCTCAAGGGGAAATGCAGTTGATTTTATACGGCCCCAAGCTCCATTTTGACGATGGGCATCTTCATCATGCCATCGCCTGCAACGCTCTACACAGTTAGCGTTATCTAGCTCAAGTATGCCTACCCACGACAAAATGTCAACTGCCTCTTGACAAATCGAAAACGCCGTTTATAATTACCTTTGGTAATTACCTTTGGTAATCATCAACCTACACAGAAGGAGCCACCCTATGACCGTCAAGCTCATCAAGCAGATGATCGACGCGTGCCGTTTGGGCAAGCGGGCGTGCGACATGATGCCGCCGCTGCCAAAAGACGTTCTGCCGTCGTATATTCATGTTCTGGACACTGTCCACACGCTGGAAGCGGCGGGCGGGCCTGTGCGTGTGTCCGACATCAGCGACGCGCTGGGCCTGCCACGGCCCGGCGTGACCCGTACCGTCAAGGAGATGGAGGCTAAAGGCTACCTGACCAAATCGGCCAGCCCCGACGACGGCCGCGTCACCTACATCACCGCCACCGAAGCGGGCCGCCAGCTGTGGGATAAGTACGATACACAGTACTTTTCCGAGCTTTTACCTGCCTTGCGGGACATCCCGGAGGAAGATGCCGCCTGCATGATTCGCACCATCGAGACGCTGTATCAGGTCTTAGCTGAAAGGAGAAATAACGTTGGTAAGCAATAAATCTGATTTTACCCAGGGGAACATCCTGCACAAGCTGACCCTGTTCACCGGAAGCTGGCGAAGCAGGCACAGCTGTAACAAAAACACCACCTGAAGGGTTCAATCCCCTCGGGTGGTGTTTTTCTGCGCTATTCAGCGCGGATTACGCTTTTTTCGCGGCCTTCTGGTCTTTCAAAAAGCCCTTGTATGCCTTGTATTCTTCGGTCTTGCGCAGTTTTCTTACGCCGAAGATCCACAGCACGATGCCCAGCAGGCAGAAGAACGCTGCCGCGCAGGTGATGATAATGACCATCGTAATAACCGTCGGGCGGGTCAGCTTAATCGTCGTGTTTGCGCCGACACCGTTCATACCGCAGCTGTTGGCGATGGCGTACAGGTTGTGATGGCAGGCCTCACGCATGGCACTGACGATGACACCGTCGTTCTTGTACTCAGGCAGTTTGTCGGTGACATAGGGCATCATAGCGTCGTAGATGGACACGCCCGCCAGCACGCCGTCCGGGCCGTTGACGTAGACGTTCAGCACGTTGTCGGTAATGACCATGCCGTCGCAGCCCCACTCGCCGCGCAGGATGCCGTTGACCAAGCCCGCGTTGCCGCCTGACCAGACCGCGCCCCAGCGGGTGTAAGCAATCATAACGCCGTTGCCGTTGCCCACCTCGATGGGAGCCTGGAAGGCTTTCAGGTAGACTTCGCGGGCAGCCTGCTCGTTGATCCAGACGCCCAGACCGATGCGATCCTGCTCGCAGTCGTTCAGCGCAAAGTGCTTCATGACGACGTGAACGCCCTTTTCCTGGATGGCGGCAACCTCGTAGGCGCTCATCATACCGGAGAGGAAGCCGTCCTCGGAGTAATACTCAAAGTTGCGGCCGCCGTAAGGGGTGCGGTGGATGTTGTTGCCCGGGCCGTACAGGCAGGCAATGTTGGCGCTCAGGCAGTTGTTGCCGATGATCGTGCCGACCGCAGTCATCAGGTCGGTGTTGAAGGTCGCAGCCATGACGTCCTCAGACGTAAAGGCCGTGGCAGTCAGCTGGGTAGCACCGCTGCCCAGCAGGCTGGCGGTCAGGCCCTGGGGGCCGTTCTCATCGCGGGTGCCGGGGGCCTCGATGCTCTTGACCGGCATCGTCCAGTGGAACGCATCGCCAATGAGGGTGTTCATCTCGTCGAAGGTCAGGTTGTCCAGCAGGTCGTCCCACTTCGGGTCGTCGTAGTCGAGGCCGATCATGTCATACAGGGTGACGCCGTTGTTCTTGCCCATGGCAGGCAGGTTCACGGCCTCGTAGTCGGCGGGGTCGTAGCGGATATCCTGCAGGTCTTTCTTCAGCTGCTCGGTCAGGGCCAGCTTGACGGTCTCGGTGGGCAGGGTACCGTTCCAGTCGCTGCGGCTCAGCCAGGTCACGGTGTTGTCCTCGCCGTCGTACAGATTCGGGTCGGCGCAGGACAGCTGGTTGGTGATGGCGGTACCGGTCTCACTGACAGAGTAGGTCGTGGTGTCGAGCTTGTCCTCAGTCCACGCATAGGTCAGGTCGGCGTCGCCGTCGGCGGTCATCTTGCCGTTGGTGGAAGCCACCGTGTAGCCTTTGGCAGCCAGGATGTTGTTCACGGCCTCGTGGGCGTCGTTGGCGGCAGTGAAATAGTAGTCGCCGGCATCCAGAATGTAGGTGCCCGCGCCGTAGGTGTCATAGCTGGCGATATCGCGCTTGTTGACGTTCATGGTGACGATCTCGGAGGTGCCGGGGGCCAGTTCGCCCGTCTTGCCGAAGCCGACCAGGGCGACAGCGGCCTTCTCGACGCCGTTCTGCTTGTCGTAGTCGGTGTAGGGGCTCTGCACGTAGAGCTGCACGGTGCGCTTGCCCACGACTGCGCCGGTGTTCGTGACCTTGACAGCAACGGTATAAACGTCCAGCGCGTCGTTGTAGTTGACGGTCATATCGCTGAACTTGAAATCGGTGTAGCTCAAACCATAGCCGAAGGGGTAAGCCACAATGTCGCCGTAGGCGTAGTCGCCCGCGTTGCCCGCGCCCATGACGTAATCCTCATAGCGCGTCTCGTAGTATTTGTAGCCTACATAGATGCCCTCCTGGTAGATCATGTAGGTGCTGCCCTTGGCAGGCACATCGCCGCCCTCGACATAGCCGTCGTAGACGCTGGGGGTGAAATTCCACATAGCGGGGGCGCTGTAATTGTCATAGCAGTAGGTATCGACCAGACTGCCGGAGGGGTTGACGTCGCCGACCAGAATCTGGGCAACGGCGTTGATGCCGGAAATGCCCACGTCGCCGATCCAGAGCGCAGCGTCCACGTCGTAGTCGTTGTTCTTCAGGAAGTCGACCTGCAAGGCGTTAGCGGAGTTGATGAGGACGATGATGCTCTTGATCTCGCCGTTTTTCTTCATGGAGGCGAGGTTTTCCAGCATAGATTTCTCGTTGTCGTCCAGTGCCAGGTAGTTGACCTCGCCGTAGCTCAGGTCCGCACCCTCGCCGCCGACGCGAGAGAGTGTGACGATGGCTGCGTCGCCGTACTGAGCGACGCTGGACTTGACATCATCGGTGTAGACGTCCCAGGGTACTTCCGCCGTGGTGGCGCTGGCGGTGGATACCGTACCGCCATTGGCGCGGGTGTAATCCTTGCCTGCGCCGGTGGCGTAGAAATCCCACAGCGTAGGGTTGACGGTGACACCGACCTTTTCCAGGGCGGTGCGCAGGGTGTCGGCGGTCGAGGCATCGATATTGCCGGAGCCGGTGCCGCCGTAGACGAGGTTGACGCTGGAGGAGGAGAAGGTGCTGACCTTCGCGTCCTTGGCCAGGGGCAGCGCGCCGTTGTTCATCAGCAGGGCCGCGCCCTCAGCCTCGACCTGCTGGGCGACGGTCAAACCGTAGTCGACCATCTCTTCCGGCGAGGAAAAGTCGGTGGTAAAGTACTGTGCGTTGGGATCCTCGTTTTCCAGTTTCCAGAACGTGCCGCCGACAAACGCCGCAACTGTGTTGTCGAAGGTATTCAGGATGGTACACAGGGGGATGAAAACGACCATGAGGATGGCGCAGAGGATCGTCAGGATCTTCCACCCCAGGACGGTCTTACGCTTGGCCTTTTTGTATGCCTTTTTCAGCGCTTTCTTTTGGGCTTTGATTTCGTCCATGATTCTCTCCTTGTTTTTATTTTTAACGGTACAACGCCATTGTACACGATGTAGTAACACTACTGCAACACTTTGCGAAATTCGGTCGTTTTTCTGCGAAATTCGGTTTTGTAGCTACAAAATCAAGGAGCATTCTTTGTGCAGAGTACACAAAAGAAAGAAAAAACCGTCCTTGTCAAAGGGAGTCTTTAAAATTCAACCCCTTCTCTCGCTGCCACGCCTTTACTATATGGGTGTTTCTCGGCGCGCATCTCGGTCGCGTAGTCAGCCTGTTCCAGCATCCAGGCAGCGGGATTGCGGCCGGTGAAAACCACCTCTCTCCCCTGCCCGGCCAGCGCGGCGGCCTGCTGTAACAGGCTCTCGTCCACCAAGCCAGTGCGGCAGGCGGCGCAGGCTTCGTCGAGGACCAGCAGGTCAAACGGCGCGGCCAGCGCGGTGCGCAGGGCGGCGTTGTTGTGCTCCCTGGCTTCGGCCTTCTCGTCGGCGGTCATCAGCCAGGTGAATTTCGCGTTCGGGCAGGCATGGACGTCGGCCCCGCAGCGGCGCAGCAGTGCGATTTCGCCGCTGGAACCGTCCTTTAAAAATTGCAGAATCGTCACGTGTTTTTCATGGCCCAGCGCCCGCAGCGCCAGCCCCATGGCGGCGGTGGTCTTGCCCTTGCCGTCGCCGTAGTAGATATGCAGCATGGTATAGCCCCCTTTGGGGGTATTATAGCATATTTTCCGCAAACAAAAAACCGGGGCGAACTTTTCTCGTTCGCCCCGGGGATGTTAAATGATTGGAGTCATAAGCCTCATACCCTTTATCGTTGGTTGCGGTCTTTTAACTCAGTACATTGGAGTATCTCCTATGGTATCAGGTAAAGTTCCACTTACTTAGTCGGGTGGTGTTTCTGCGGTCATATCTGTACCGCCCCTCTCCTGATATATATGTGTCAAGGGTCTTTTTGTGACGGCCCCTGGGTCTCTCTAACAAAGTGCCAACCTACCGTGCATCATATTTTTTCAATCTTTTACAAGTTATGACTTGCGGCTTCGGATGCGGTTTGTTCAGCACTTATAGGCGACCCAGGCCCGCCGGTGATGAATAGGATCTTTAAAGTTTGCCATTGGACTTGAGCCTCCTTCCTTCCGAAATCCGACCGGCGCTTGGAACTTTTAGTTCCTTATCTCCGGCTGTTTTCTTTCTGTGACTATACTATATCACACCCCCGGCTGTGCGTCCATTCGCAGAGTTCACAACGTTGCGGCGTCAGATTTGTGCAGGTTCGGCCCTTGCGCGGCAGCGGTGTGCGTGGTATAATAGAAGTGTTGGGGCCGCGTCGGAAAATGCGGCTTTTTTGTTGACAAAGGAGAATCACCATGAAAATCGCAGTCACCTATGCTGACGGCCAGGTCTACCAGCATTTTGGCCACGCCGCACAATTTAAACTGTACACTGTCGAAAGCGGCATGATTTTAGACACCGCCGTTGTGGATGCCACAGCCAGCGGCCACAGCGCCATGGTCAGCTATTTGCAGCGCCAGGGCGTAAACACGGTCATCTGCGGCGGCATCGGCGGCGGCGCGGTCAGTGCCCTGGCCGGGGCAGGCATCCGGTTGTTTGCCGGGGCGATCGGCAGCGCCGACCAGGCCGTGCTGGCCCTGTTGGCCGGGAAGCTGGTACACAACCCAGAGGCTGCCAAAGGGCATTGCGGGGGGCACCATTAAAGCTTCCCTTGTTAAAGGGAAGTAGACGCCGTAAGCGGCCGGAGGGATTTTTCCCCCAGAGCCGCCCACATGGCCGCGCCCAGCGTGGCAGCGTGAAGATTGGCGGCTGCGAGGTGGAAGTTGTAAGTAAGGGGGCGGCGTCCTCGACGCCCCGCAAATCGGCACACACCTTCCGGAAGATTGTAGGGGCCCGGGCGTGCCCGGTTCCTACTCTGCTATATAAAAATGGCATTTTCCAACGCTCGGGGGATGCCCTTTTTTATTTTCCAAATACCGCGCTCGCCTTGCTCATCCGCCCGGCGATCTTCACCCCAAAGGGGCACCGCGGTTCGCAGGCGCGGCAGCCGATGCACTCCGACGCGTGGTGGTCCAGCGCCTCGTAATGGCTCTGGATCGTCTCGGGCAGGGCGGGCTACATCGTGGCCAGGTCATAGAACTTGTTGATCATAGCAATGTCCAAATTTTTGACGCAGAGCTTGCGGTGTATGCGCTCCGCCTCCGATGTCCAAGCGCCCCAATTCGACCGCCGCTTTCGATGATCCTATTTCGTTCGACAGCTTTACAGCCTGCGCCTTATATCCCGTGTTGTATTTCCGTTGATTCCGAGCCATCTTTTCTTGCCTCCTGTTTCTCCTTTTCTATATATTGGCTATATTGGCTCTTTGAGTTCCCTATGTCACCTTTTATTGTACAACACCAGTCGCTAAATTTTCAAAACATCATTACAACCGCTGCCAGCAAGGCTGGCAGTAAATTTGAGGCCTTAATTTTTATGGCTAAACGCTGTGACCGTTGTCTACGCATGGGTAAAGCCTTGTTGCGCTTTTGTTCTATTTATGATAAAATGTGTACACACCTACATCACATATTATCGCACAAATTCTTGTGAGGATTGTAGCAAGGAGGTATCTATATGAATTATGAAATCAGACAATTCGATACTCCCCTACTGCGCTTCTCCGCAACTGAAGACACATCGTATCCTGAGATTGAGATTCTTTGGGTAAACAACGCCCAGCGCAATCTATTGCCCTTAGACTTGGATGTCACTGCAGAAGGCGTCTCAAGATGGCTGCGGCATCGTACCATTCCAAAAAACCGCGCCTATGTGCGCAATTTCCTTAGCAAGTGCGGATTGAATTTAAACCGGCCGCTCAATATCATTAAAGTTTCTAAAGGCCTTTCCTTAAACGACTGCTATTGGGTAGTTGAAGAAGGGTTTTCTGGAAAATTTGCAGACTATAATCTATACGATAACAGATTCAGCCGAGTTTTGGCTCTAATTGCTTTTACCGGCTATGGTAGTTCAGTTCGTACCTCTCTGGCTTCTTGCCCGGAGTTCACTACCAATGGTATGCTTCCAAAATGCTGGCGCCGTGAAAATGGTATAATAAAATTATACAAAGGCGGCACATCAGGCGCTTCCAACACTGGAAATGAACCTTACTCTGAATTCTATGCCTACCAGGTTGCGCAGGCTATGGGCATTAAAGCAATTCCATATGGATTGTCTAAATGGAAAGGCGTTCTTTGCTCTACCTGCGATCTCTTTACCAATAAAGACTATGCCTTTTTACCCGTCGGACATGTTGTCTTGTCCGGTGGCATGAATGCGGTACGAGAATACTATCACCACTTAGGGCATGAATTTGAGCAAGCCATGGATGACATGCTCATTCTGGACGCACTGATCTTTAATACTGATCGACATTTCGGTAATTTCGGATTTCTCGTAGACAACAAGACAAACCGAATTGTTGCTCCGGCGCCTCTGTTTGATCACGGGAATTCGTTGTTCAACTACGCAGGATCTGATGATTTGTCGTCTGTAGAGACACTTAAATCATACGCTGACACCCTCTTCCCCTGCGTTTATGATGACTATGTGGGTACTGCAAAACAAGTACTAACCTCTGCGCACAAAGAGGGGCTTCGGCATTTACTAACTTTCCATTTCAAGAAGCATCCCCGTTACAATTTGCCGAACGAAAGACTAAAGCTAATTGAGAAAGTAGTTGCTCAAAGGGCTATGGATCTTCTGACCGATTGATATTCAGCATTAATAGAAAAAGCAAAGCGGAAGCTGCTTTGCTTTTTCCGATTCGCGTCTTTATTTATGCGTTATTCTCCGCAACCGCCCCAGCATTATCGACAACCTCAGTCTCCTCCTCAGCCACCTGGCCGGACACAGCATCCGGAACATCTAATTGTACGGCGCTTTTGCCCAAAAAATGAGGTACCTCCTTTAAGCAGTTTGGCTAAAAGGGGGTACCTCATTTTTTGGGGGCAATGCCGCATAATGCTAAGTGCCGATACGGCGAGCAAGGTGCGGCAGTTGACCGTTTCTTTCTGTTTTACTTCTTATGGGTCTTGCGTTTTCTCTGTCCGCGGCGGAAAAGAACCACCACCAGAAAGAGTATTACAGCGGCACCGATGTACAGTGTGTAAGTGCGTTTGAAAGACCGCACTGTATAATGAATGATCGCTTGTACAGTCTTGGCTGGCGCGTCATCCTCGCCGTTATAAGCTACTCGTCTGGCCTGCACGATCCGGCGATGGGTATTGATACCGTAGGGGGTGCAGGTCATCAGAGAATCGGCCATCCTTCTTGTCCTTTACGCCTTATTCAAATTTGGTGCATTTATACGATTGATCATCCGCGTTGCTTACTGTGCCGGCGTTGTTAAGATTCGGAATTCGGCAACAGCACGCGCGCTACATCACTTTGCTATGAACAGCACCCCGAGCGTGCCCGGGCCGCAGTGGCTGGAAATCACGCCGCCGGCTCTTGTTTCAAGGATCTCACAGAATACATTAAGCTCTTTCAGATAAGAGCGTACTTCCCCCACTACCTCACGGCTGCAGCCAGAGTGGGTAATAAAGACCCTCTCCGGTCGGGCTGCCTTCAGGTCAGCTTCCATGTCCTTCACATAGGCCATAATCACATTGTCGATTTTCCCGCGGTACTTCTTTGTTGCCCGCATGGCGCCGTTTTCCACCACGATCTTGGGGTGCAGCCGCAGCGCACTGCCTGCCAAAGCGGCAACGGCATTGCATCGCCCGCCTCGCCACAGGTATACCAATGTATCAACGACAAAGCTTGCCCGCACCTTCGGGATGAGTTTCCTGACGGCAGCGGTGATCTCTGCCGCCGTATGCCCCTGCTCCGCCATGATGGCAGCTTCCAACACAAGAAGTCCGATCCCGGTAGAGAGATTCTCGGAGTCGATGATCGTGACCTGCGCGGCGGCATCCAGCTCCTCGGCGGCAAGGCGCATGACATTGCCGGAGGTGGACATGCTGCCGGAGATCGAAAAGCAGATCACCTCACGGCCGGCCTCAACATACGGCTGCAGCAGCACTTTGGCATCCTCCAGAGACGGCGCAGAGGTTTTCGGCGTTGCCTTGTTTGCATCCG
>ERZ1035001.1161-NODE-1161-length-10748-cov-4.337323_pt1 | contig 10748 bp, 14 predicted proteins | sample MGYA00520685_ERZ1035001 | MGnify/ENA primary metagenome ERZ1035001 (study PRJEB33766, sample SAMN09781749) | gut metagenome | biome: gut microbiome | host: Homo sapiens | place: Madagascar | study: EMG produced TPA metagenomics assembly of the PRJNA485056 data... | reverse complement strand
TCCGACCAGCGCAGGGCGCATATCTCGCCCCGGCGGGCACCTGTGAGCAAGGCCAACTGTGTGATAACGCTGTACCGTGCTGGCGCGTCCTGCAGGGCTTCCAGCAGCTTTGCAACGTCCTCTTCCTGCAACGCTTCCACTTCGATTTCTGCCGCTTTTGGGGCTTCTGTACGCCGACAGGGGTTTTCATCAATCAGCTGCCACTTGACCGCCTTTTCAAACACGCTGGACAGGAAGCGGTGATAGTGCAACTGCGTGTTGCCGCCCAGCTTACCGCCCGCCCTGACCTTCTCGGTGAATGCTTTGGACAGGGGCAGCCCGGCGGCATCGGCCACTTTTTCGGCAGTCTTATGACTGACCGGCTTGCCGCTGCACAGCCCCCGCATGGTTTCCTCACCCACCCCGGCGGCCTCCCTGATCCTTGCCCGCCGGCCTTTCGGCAGCAGCTTCAGCAGCGCAGCCGTTGCCGTATAGGTGGAATCTTGACGCACTCCGTCCTCGGACAGGTTCGTATAGAACGCCATGAGGTGCGCCGGGCGTATCTGGTTGACCTTCATGTGCCCCAGAGCCGCCGACACACGCGGCACCAACTTCCTGTACTCTGTGGCCGTCTTGGGCTTCAGCTGGCGGTCTGCGTACTCGGTGAACCAGCGTTCTATCAGATCATCCAGCTTCATGGACGCATCCAGCGAAATGCCGCTGTGCACTTCCCGTTCAAAGGCATCTGCCTGACGCTGCAGTTCCTTTTCCAGCTTCTTCCCGGTCAAGCCCGGCGGGGGAGTGAAGGTGCGGTTTACCATTACCTGACGGCCCTGCTGGTCGTAGCCGTTGGAGACCCGGATGCAGTAGGAGCAAGCGCCGTCCTTCTTCATCCGCTTTACAATCTTCGCCATCTGTCACCCCTCCTTTGTGAGTGGGAGTTCTGCTCAATATCCATTGATCCAGCCTATTTGGAAGGCGCATCTGAATCCTCTGCCGTATTGTCTGAAGTATCCTGTTCTGTCGCCTCGGTGCCTCTCATCCATGACAAAACGTACCCATCGGGCAATTCTCCATGGCTGGAATAACTTTTATACGCCTTTTCAATATTTCCACGCAGTTCATCACCTTTTGAACTCTCAAGCAGCATCTTATTGCGTTCTTGCGCTGCTTTTCGTGCGGCAGCATCTTGATAACGTGGAATCTCAGCAAGTTCTCTAATTCTTTCTACTGCTACCTCTTGCCCTTCATCGTTGAGTTGCGACAAGTACTCCTCAATTTTTGAAACTCGCGCCTGACTCCTTAGTTGTTCCACCTGTTTTAAAAGTTCATCATCGCATATTTCCATCAGCTTTGATATCGGCACATTCAGCGCATCTGATATTTTTTGCAATGTTTCGATTTTGGGCGTTCTCAAGCCATTTTCCCATTGAGCAATTCCAACAGGTGAAATGCCCAACCGCTCTCCGAGTTCCTTTTGTGTCAATCCTGCTTTTTTTCTTTCTGCTCTAATATTGTCACCAACAGCCATGCTATCACCTCTTTTTCATTATAGCATAGCTTTCGACCGAAATAAAGCAAAAGAATATGTATTGACATATTCAAATGACAGTGTTAGACTAAAGCAAACGAATAAAAGGAGGCATTACAAATGCGAATTGACCGTGTGAAACTGATTGCCGAAATGGCTCGGCGTGATATTGGAGTTCAGCAGCTGTCCGAGAAAGCCTGTGTTTCCCGCGCAACGATAACCGCCTTGCGTGGTGGTAAAAGCTGTAACGAAAATTCAGTGCGCCATGTTGCCGCTGCATTAGGCGTACCCATCGAGAGCCTATTGGAGTCTAACGAGATTCATTCATCCGCTTTATGAATCAATTTCATCAATATTTTTTGATGTGCAAAACCAGCAGCAAAAGTCCATTTTTTTTCGAGCATCCCTCTAAAAACCGCTGAACTGTAGGGCACAGGATGGCATTAGATTACACCAAACGACATCAGGTGCATCTAAGTGGATTTCGACGCAAGGGATTCTATTCCACCAATGCTCCATCGCGTCAATTTTCAATCGAATTTTAGCGGTATTGCATTATTTTTCGATTTGTGCTTTACTGCTGACACGGCATCAAAAATCAACTTTCAAGCAACACCAAGGAGGTGCAATCGAATGGGAAATTTAATCCGATACCCGCAGATGGCCACCGTGAAGGTGGCCGCTGAAACCTACGGTCTACCGCCGACCTACATCCGGTCTCTCTGCCGGACAGGCAAGATTCGGTACGTTGTGGCGGGTCACAGGTGGCTCGTGAATATGAACAGCTTGGCCCAGTATTTTGAGCAGGGTGATCCAGTCCCGGCGGAACAGGATGAAGCTGTGGGTGGCATCCGCCGGGTCGCTGGGAGGTAAGAAAATGGCAAAAGATAGAACGTATTTTGCATTCTACTTCTCATTCCGCGATGCTGCTAAAACTATGAAACCCAAGCAGCGGGATGCGTTCTACAATGCAATCATAGAGTATGCTGCTACCGGAGTAGAACCCACACTACCAGCAAGCATCTCTGGCTATTGGCCAATAGTAAAGCCAGCACTAGACACATCCAAGAAGCGATATGAAGCAGGAAAAAACAACGAAAAATCGCAAAAAGAGTGTGATTTTGCTTCTACAAATGGGGAGAGCAATGGTTCACACAAGGAAAAGGAAGAAAGAGAAAGAGAAAGAAAAAAAGATAAGGATGAGGGAAGAAAGAAAAACATCTGTACACAGACCTCAACTGACACTTCCACACCTTCAAAAAGCCCGCCATTGGCAGTCATCGGGAAGTGCTTTCCATGCGAACCACTTCAAAACCCTGACACCGAAGAACTGCGAGCCGCGGCAATAAAAAGAATAAACGAAGCGGCTCATGCTCTCTAAAATCCGATGCAGCCGAGCATGGCTGCATTTCCATATTTCACACAAAAGGAGCTTATCACATGAACGTTTTTCAGCCATCTGATTTGGAAAACCTATTCGATTATCTCAAAGGAGCACGCCTATCCACTCTATACGCGGACAATACTGGAGGTGTCGGCTTGCATTTCGAAGGAGGCGTAGATGATCATGCTGGAACCATCTTCATCTCACCCGGCTTAGAACCGGATGGCTCTCCCTGTTTGACCGTTCATCTCATCAAGCAAAGTGCTTTCGATATGTTCTGGAAGTGAGGTTATACTATGGTGAAATCGAGTTCTCTTAAGATTGATGTTTCCAGTATTCCGCCGGAGGTCGCAGAGCGAATCGGCTGTGTATTCCTCGGATTCCACAAGCGTTTCCAGCAGAATCCCGAACTCATGGCCGAATTAGAGGCATACCGATCTGCACGCCATCTGAACCATAAAGGCAGCGAGAGTGAGGTCACCCCATGAACAATCCCAATTCCGGCACACCGCAGCAGCCCGGCAACGCCCCGCCGCAAGGTATCACACAAGAGTATGTTGCACAGCTGGTCGTTGCCTTTATGCAGCTGTACGCTTGTATCCTCGCTCTGCCCGGCGGGTATGAGGCTCTGCAAGCCGCCCAAGAGATCATCACATCGGACGCAAAACGGCAGGCAAACAGCATCGTCTTTCCGTTCCGGCAAACGAAGGGCAAACCGTGAGACAAAACAAAAGGCCGCCATGCAAGCAGCAAACTCGCAAGGCAGCCAAGCGGGAGCGATTGACAGACCACATCCCGCAACCATTCTATCACACCCGGCAGCCCATCTCAAGCCCGGCACCCCCTTAAGGTACTGTGAACGGGTACCCTAGTCCATAGCGGGCTCGCTGACCCCGGCTTGCAGCTACACAGCAAAAAAATTTTTCGGGCATTTCGTTACCGTTTTTTCTCAAAAAATCATCATATCAGCAAGCAAAACGAAAAGAGGATGCAGCAATGAGCAACAATGTTCACATCCACCTTGATGAAATTTCACCAGAAACAGCCGCTATGCTAGCGCGAGGCTGCAAGCACCTCTATCTCAACATCATTGCCATGCCGAACGGGCGGGCGATATTAGATGCCGAGTGGGCCGCCTACCAGCAGAGAAAGGAAGGGGGTGAGCCCCAAAAGGATTCTGACCGCACTCCCTGATAGAACTATGCCCCTCGCCGTTCTTGCCGCGGTGAGGGGCATAATTGCACCCGCCGGGTGCAGCATAATCGAATATGGCAAGAGAAAGGGATTTTATGGCTCTAAAAGAATGGGAGTTGCTGTTCAACCTGTCCGCCAAACAGAACAGCAACTTCTCCAGCACCTTCAAGGCTGCACAGTCTGCTCTTGTGGAAACGCAGAACAGAATCCAGCAGCTGAACAAGGTACAGTCCGACATTTCTGCGTACCAGAAGCAGCAGCAGGCCGTTGACTCCACCAAGCAGCGGCTGGCCGTGTTGCAGCAGCAGTACGACAACATCCAGAAAGAGATTCAGGAGACCGAGGGCTATTCCTCTGCGCTGGAAAACAAGCTGATCTCCAAGCAGGCGCAGATCGACAAGACCACGACCTCCCTGCACACCTATGAGCAGCGTCTGGCTGCTACCGGGAACACCCTGCGGGAAGCTGGCGTGGATACCACGCAGCTGACGGCAGAAACCACCCGGCTGGAAACCGAGGTCGATAAGCTGAAAGACCAGCAGGTTGACCTCAAAAAGACCATGGACGAGGCCGGAGAGGGCGCAAAGGGCTTCGGCGAGAAATCTGTCGAAGCTATTGACGCTGTCGAATCTGTGCTTGCTACGGCGGGCATCGCAAAAGCCCTTGACGAAATTAAAGACGCATACATGGACTGCATCAACACCGCAGGTGATTTTGAGGCATCCATGAGCAACGTCGAAGCCCTGTCCGGCGCATCCGGCGATGAACTGGAAACCCTGTCCGACAAGGCCAAGGAGATGGGCGCAACCACCAAGTTCACGGCTGGCGAATCTGCGGACGCTCTGTCTTACATGGCTCTGGCGGGCTGGAACACCCAGTCTATGCTGGAGGGCATCAGCCCGGTGCTGAATCTGGCTGCTGCCGCCAATATGGACTTGGCGCAGGCGTCTGATATTGTCACAGACTATCTGACCGCCTTTGGCCTGAAAGCCTCCGACACCACTCACTTTGTCGATGTGATGGCCTACGCTATGGCTCACTCCAACACGGACGTGATCCAGTTGGGCGAGGCATACAAGGCGTGTGCATCTACCGCCACCTCCCTTGGCTACTCTGTTGAGGAGACAACCGCAGTTCTGGCTACCATGGCCAATGCCGGTGTTAAGGGCGGCGAGGCTGGCACAGCCCTGAACGCCATCTTCACCCGCCTTGCCACCAACACAAAAAAGTGCGGTGACGAGCTGGCGAACTACGGCGTGAACATCTACGATGCACAGGGCAATATGCAGTCCCTGTCCAGCATCCTTACCGGGATTGCCGGGGTCTGGGGCGACCTGACCGACCAAGAGCAGGCCAACCTTGCCAAGACCATCGCTGGCACGAACCAGTATTCCAAGCTGCAAACCATCATGGCCGGGTGCAGCGAGGCCGCCGCCGAGGGCGGGCAGTCGTTCTCCGACTACACCGAAGCCCTGAACAACTGCGCCGGATCTGCCGACAAGATGGCAGGCACCATGCTCGACAACATGAACGGCAGGCTGGTTCTGATGCAGTCCGCCGCTGACGGCCTGAAAATCGCCATCGGCGAGGATTTGACCCCTGCCATGTCCGGTCTGTACGATGTTGGCGCGCAGGTTCTGGGCTGGATGCAGGGCTTTGTCGAGGAAAACCCCGGCGTGATCAAGGGCATTGCCGCCGGGACAGTCACCTTGGGCGGTCTGGCCGGAGCCATCACCGCCGTAAATGCTGCCCTTAAACTCAGCAAGGTACTTGCACCCACTCTGACTACCGTTGCCCCTGTGTTGGGCACCGCCGCGCTGGCTGCCGGCGGTGTGGCGGCAGTCGTGGCTTTGCTTTCCTCTGCTGCTAACGATACAGTTCCCTCTGTGCAGGAACTGACCACCGCGGCTCAGAACATGGGCAGTGCCATGAAAGAGGCCGGCACAGATTACGACACCACCTTGTCCAGCATGGAGGCAACTGCCAGCGTTGCCGACCAGTACATCGGCAAGCTGGAGGCCATCGAGGCGGCTACTGGTGGCAACACCGCCGGGAACACCGAGTATCACGATACCCTTGCCCGCCTGTCTGCGCTGGTGCCCAGTCTGGCCGATGACATTGACCTTGAAACGGATTCCATCAAGGGCGGCACCGAAGCCCTGCGCCAGCACACAGACGCTTATGTGGCCGATGCAAAGGCGCAAGCCCGGCAGGACTATCTGAACACTCTGTATGAGAAATACCGAGATGTGCTAAGCGAAAGCGCAGAGAACGAGGTCAAACTGAACGCTGCAAAAGCCAAGGTTGAGAAATCCAATGCCGGCATGGTTACCAGCTATGATAAGCTGCTTGCCACCCTCGGCATGACGGACGAACAGTTTAAGCTGACCTATGGTACTGTTCAGGATCTTCCGTGGCGCACCATGAGCGAGGATGTGCAGCAGTTGCGCAGCGAATACCTCAGCTATTCGGCAGACCTTGTGACTGCCCGGCGAGAGGTAGAGAACTACACCGAGGCGATGGCGCAAGATCAGGAAGCGGTAGACGCTGCCCAGACCGAGTATCAGGAAGCAGCGGCCGCAATCAACGGCATGGCAGATGCACAGGATTCTGCAGCAGACAGTGCCGAGGATGTTGCCGCCGCCCTGTCTGCTGCCCAAAATAATATTCAGGGCATCATCTCAGCCTATAACGAGGCCTATGATGCAGCCTTGAAGAGCGTCAGCGGACAGTATGACCTGTGGGATACCGCTGAAAAAATCGTTGCCACCTCTGCGTCCAGCATCAACTCCGCACTGGAAAGCCAGATCACCTACTGGGACAGCTACAACCAGAATCTTGAGAGCCTGAATGCCCGCGCCGCTGACATTGACGGTCTGAGTGCCGTAATTGCCAGCTTTGCCGATGGCAGCAAGGATTCTGTAAACGCCATTGCCGGCATGGCATCGGCCTCTGACGCTGACCTTGCCAAGATGGTTCAGAACTATCAGGAACTGCAAGAGGCGCAGAAAACCACCAGCGAGAGCATGGCCGACCTCGAAACCGGCATGAGCAATGCCATGGACGAGATTGCGCAGAATGTGGCGGACAGCGTGGCAGACATGAACCTCAGTGACGAGGCCATGAAGAGCGCACAATCCACCATTCAGGGCTTTGTGGATGGCGCAGAGGGGATGCTCCCCCGTGTTCAGACCGTATTCTCCAAAATCGCCTCCGCTGCTTCCACCGCACTGGCAGGAGCAGGCGGCAGCTACAGCGGCAACATCCCCGGCTATGCAGTCGGTACGGAATCTGCCGCGCCAGGCTTTGCCATTGTTGGCGAGAACGGCCCGGAGCTGGTCTACTTCAACGGCGGCGAAACCGTGCTGACTGCGCCGGAAACCCGTGCAGCATTCGATGAAGCGCAGCAATTCACGCAGATCGTCAGCAAAAACGCCCTTGACTTTGCAGCCATTCAGCAAGCCGCCGGGTTGTCCGAGGATTCAATGCAGACGCTCTGCCATGACTGGACAGTGTACAACGAGTATGAAGCACTCACCGCGAACACCGCTGCCCCGGCGGAAGTTGTGCCGGCATCCAGCTTCACACCTTCCGACTTCACACCTTCCGAGGGCAGTCCGATCTCCATCAACTTCGCCCCGGTCTACAACTTCTCTGGCGTGTCTGACACACAACAGTTTGAAAGCCTCTTGACTTCCCACGATAACGATATGCGGGAGTACATCCTCGACGTTGTCGAAGAAGCGGAGCACGATAAATTCCGCAGAGCATACGCATGATGTGCCTTGCATTCGCAAGCAGTGCGCCGTGGTACCACCATAGGCGCTGCAAGCAGTGTCTTTGTATGTACAAAGCCCCTTGCCTTGCAAGGACTTGTTGGGCAGCATCCCAAACCCTTTGAACGTGCAGCACCCGCCGGGCGCAGCACTTCAACTACACGATTCTGTTGACCTCAACAAAATCGCTGCATGACAAAGCCCCCAGACCGCGACAGCACGCGTCTGAGGGCTTTTCTTGCTGTTTGTGGAAACTTCCTTGCCGTTGGTTCGTCCTCGCTCAGGCAGCCCCGGCGGGCTTATGCTGCACAATCAGGAAAGTTCACAACTGTGATCTCCGCCACAGCCTTTTCGACCGTCTGCAAGATGTGCTCTATCCTCGCCACCGTGTCAGCCGACAGAACCGCCTCGCCGCACTGTTCGCACTTCAGACAAGGCACGTTCTTGATAATCACAACACAGTTCTTCAGCTGAACCGTGTGAATGGTCGTGCCGGGCTTCATTTCGCCTTTGCAAAGCAGACAGGTCATGTACACCCTACTCCTTCAGCTTCTTCTTTTCCTGTTCACGTTCCAGCTGCTGAATGCTCTTTTCAGGTGTAGGAAGGTTTTCGGGCATCGTACCTCCCAGTTCCTTGATGGTCTGGCGTACCTTTGCGCCTACCTGATAATGCACCTGATTGGCTGCTGCCTTGCCCTGAACATTGTCCCGGCGGAGCTTTTCGTCTGTCTGCGTGGCACGGAAAAGATTGGCCGCAAGTTCTGTGCTGCCCATGTGGTCAAGAATATTCTGGCTCTTCTTCAAACCTTTCCGCGCCTTGATGTCAGCTGCTTTCAAACCGCCATACAGACCCATGTACCCATAGTTCTGGAATGTGGCATATTCCAGCTGTGTTTCCACCCCTGCCATTTTCGCTGCATCCGCCAGTGACTTGTTATGCTCTGCCATCTCATGACGGATTGCAAGCCGCTTTTGGTTCTCCGTCAGTTCATCGTAACCTTCAACCAATTCTTGCTGCCGGGTCTTGACTGCAAAATAGGTCTGACCAACTGCAATAACCTCTTTGCGGGGGTCACCATTCATGACGGTAAGGTAACAGGCATAACGGGAAAGTGTATAGCTTGGGAACCCACGTTCCGCGCCTGAACCGATTCTGACCATCTCGGTGACGTCACCGAAATGGTCTGCAATATCGTAGCCGCTGTTTTTGCAAGCGTCCATTGCCTTGAAAATACTTTGCTCAAAATTGCGGAAGTCCTTATATTCAAGAACTCTTGCAAGCTCTCTCGCATACCAAAACTCTTGCCCATATTCGTTGATATGCTTAATGCTCTCGAACGTCTGTTCACTGTACTTCTGAATGTCGGCCATTTTCACACATCCTTCCTATTCATTTCCCGGCGGGCTATCAGTCGCGGTAGAATTTGCCCAGTGCTTTCAGCAGGGGCAGGAAGTCGTTGCAGATCTGTGCAGCCACATCCTCAGCGGTCTTTTCATCGTAGACATGGGAGGTGATGTTGCGGGCTGTGATGATTTTGTTCCATTCCTCTGCGTCCTGAATCACTCCGGCGGCAAAGGCTTCTTTCAGCACAGCGCGAGGGGTGGCAATGGGCGTTGTACTGCCCTGATCTTCCAGATACTCCTTGATGGACTTCCACGCCAGCTCCACCGTGAACTCAAACCGCTGGATCAGGCCGTCACGGTAAAGGGCATCCTGCTGGCTTTTCTGGTAGATGGCCACAGCCTGTTCCAGCTGTGCCAGCGCGCTGATATAGTGTTCAATCTTCTGCAGCATAAAGGGTTACACCGTCCTTCTTGATATTTTCGATAAACACCGGGTTCATACCGTCCGTGATGTGCACGATGTCAAATTTCAGCAGCGTGGGCAGGTCCTCGCAATCCATCCAGAAGTTTGCCCGGTTGCCCTCTGGCATCCCATACACGGCCAGATCCACGTCACTGTTATAGCGGTTGTCCCCTCTGGCACGAGAACCGAACAGCACAAGCCGCCGGGCTCCATGCTGGCGGGCGAGTGCTGCCAGCTGCTTATACAGTTCTTCCATGCTCATTCCTCCCCGGCGGTGTCCTCTGTGGGCACATACTCCAGCAGATCACCCGGCTGGCAGTCCAGTACAGTGCATATTTTATCCAGCACTCCAATGGGAAGTTGCTTAACGCTTCCTACACAGATTGCCGAAATCGTAGGTGCTCGAATTTTTGTAACCTCAGCGAGTTCTTTTTGTGTCATACCCTTGTCGGCCAACATTGCTTTAAGATGATAGCGAATAGCCATTTTTTTCACCTCGTTCCTTACTTTCATATTACTACGACATTCGTTCACAGTCAATACGATTATCGAAATTTTTTCACAACAAATTACGCAAAACGTATTGACAAATTACGCAAGTCGTAATACAATAAAGACACAGCAAGGGAAGCACGACCGGAAGGCAAGGGGCGAAAGATGTACCGGGAGCGCAAGAGCAGAACGCCAGCTAAGACAGTAACCCACTTCCTGAAAGCTGTATATGAAAAATGGCCCGGTGTCCGCTACCAACGAAACCACCGAGCCAAACCCAACAACAGGGTCAAGCCCATTATACAGGAGCTGACCCGCAAAGTAAAGCGAGGACAGTATGAAGAAGTACAATCTCTCCGAGATCATGCACAAGGCGTGGAAGCTGTACCGCAAGGGCGTGAGCAGCTTCGCCGAAGCCCTGCACCGGGCATGGAACAGTGCAAAGGCCGCCCCGGTCAACGCCCAGCGCATCGAGGAAGCCCAGCAGGCCGCCGGGATCACCGAGCCCGTGAACACCTGGGCGGGCTGGAAAGCCGCCGGGTACATGGTGGAGCATGGTGCAAAGGCTCTGTTTCAGGCGGTGCT
>ERZ1035001.1159-NODE-1159-length-10768-cov-7.643517_pt1 | contig 10768 bp, 9 predicted proteins | sample MGYA00520685_ERZ1035001 | MGnify/ENA primary metagenome ERZ1035001 (study PRJEB33766, sample SAMN09781749) | gut metagenome | biome: gut microbiome | host: Homo sapiens | place: Madagascar | study: EMG produced TPA metagenomics assembly of the PRJNA485056 data... | reverse complement strand
CCTGCGCCTGTGGCTGATGAGCTGCCGTGTGCTCAAGCGCGGCATGGAGGATGCCATGCTGGACTGCCTGGTTTCCGATGCCAAAGCCCGTGGCCTGACCGCTTTGATCGGCTACTATTACCCCACCGCCAAAAACGGCATGGTGCGTGATTTCTACGAGCGCATGGGCTTTACCCGCGTTTCGCTGGCCGAGGACGGCAGCAGCGTTTGGCGCTGCGAAGTGGCCGACTACCAGCCCAAGCACCCCCACATGACCATTACACGATAAAAAAGGAGCAAAGAAACAATGGAGCGCAGTGAAGTTTTTGAACGCCTGAATCAGGTTTTCTGCGAAGTATTTGATGACGATGCCATTACCGTGACCGAGGAAACCACCGCTGCCGATGTGGCCGGGTGGGACAGCCTGATGCACATCACCCTGATCGCCGAAGTCGAAGAAGAATTCGATATGAAGTTCCCCATGAAGAGCGTGGTGGGCATGAAGAATGTGGGCGATATGGTGGATGTGATTCTGGAGGCTGACGAGTAAGCGCCGCCATGAGCTTTACAACAATCACTTTTCTTGCCTGGCTGGCACTGGTAGTGCTTTTGTATTACCGGGTGCCGCCCGCCCGCCGCTGGTGGGTGATCCTGGCAGCCAATATCTGGTTCTATGTAAGCCTGGATGCAAAGGGCATTCTGGCACTGGCGGCGGCTTCGGCGCTCAGCTGGTATGCTGCGCTGCGCATTGGCCGGCTGCAAACCATGGCCGCCGACTGGAAGCGCGCGAATAAAGCCCTGCCCAAAGAGGAACGCCGCGCAGGGCTGGCCGTGTATGAAAAGCGCGAAAAACGCTGGGTGGCACTGGCAGCCCTGGCGGCGCTGGGCGTTTTGTTCCTGGTCAAATACCATGGCGAATTGGTGCAGAGCCTGAACCAATCAGCAGGGCTTTCACTCTGGCGGGCCGAAAATCTTTTGATCCCGCTGGGCATCAGTTACTACAGTTTTTTTCTGATCAGCTATGTGATCGATGTGTACCGCACCGTGATCGAGCCGGAAAAAAATGTTTTGCGGGTCTTTTGCTTTGCAGGCTTCTTTTTGAGCATTACGCAGGGGCCGTTTGGCCGCTATGGGGAACTGATGCCTCAAATCGATCAAAGCCCGGCGTTTTCCGGGCAGCGGTTCTGGCGCGGGGCAAAGCGCATGGCCTGGGGCTACTTTATGAAGATGGCCGTGGCCGACCGCGCAGCGATCATCACGGCGTATGCCTTCCAAGATCCCATGCGCTGCACGGGCGTGCAGCTGGCGTTCGCCATGGCGTGTTTCGGTGTGCAGCTGTATACGGATTTCTGCGGCTACAGCCATATCATGCTGGGCGCGGGCGAAATTTTGGGCCTCACGCTGCCCGAAAACTTCCGTCAGCCGTTTTTCTCACGCAATATGAGCGAATTCTGGAACCGCTGGCATATCACTTTAGGCGCATGGCTCAAGGATTATGTGTTCTACCCGGTTTTGCAGTCTGACCCCATGAAGGCTTTGGGAACGGCGCTCAAGCCAAAACTCGGCAAAAAGAATGCCGCGCAGGTGCAAACCTATTTGGCGCTGCTGATCCTTTGGTTCAGCATTGGCCTTTGGCACGGTGCGGGCTTTAACTATGTGTTCGGTGTGGGCCTGCTGCAGTTTTGCTATATTGCCAGCGGTATGCTGTGCGCACCGCTGCTCAAAAAGGCAAACGAGGTGCTGCACACCGAAAAGTTTCCGCTGGTATGGCGCATATGGCAGGGAATCCGCTGCACGCTGCTGATGATTTTTGCCTGGGTCTTTTTCCAGGCCGACAGCTTTGGCGAGGCACTGGTATTTTTGCGCCGTATGCTCACGGGCTTTGCCCTGAGCGATGTGAACCTTGGCTCTTTTACGGCCATGGGGGTGAACCGTATGGGGCTTTTGATGCTCTTTTACGGTGTTTTGCTCGTATTCATGGTCGATCTTGCCCACGAAAAAGGGCTTTCGCTGCGCGACCAGCTGCAAAAACTGCCCCTTTTGCCCAAGGTGCTGTGCTATCAGCTGGCCATGTGGAGCATGGTGATGCTGGGCATTTTTCTGAGCACCGGCAGCGGAACATTCCTGTATGCCAGATTCTGATAAGATATCAAACAGGGCCTGAACAGCCAAAGCTGTTCAGGCCCTGTTTGCGTGATACTTAGGGCAATACCGCATAATTCTAAGTGCCGATACGGCGAGCGAGGTGCGGCAGCTGCTAAGCCAAAAGCGCAGATAATACTTTGTGTATTGTCGAGCATTTTGGCAACGCAGATGCCGTGCCGCAGCCACCGGAGCGGTGCTTAAGCTGTCAGGCGGGAATTGTGCGGGATTGCCTTACATACTGTGGTGCGGCGGCTCGGGCATGCTGCCCTCGTCGGCCGAGCCGAAGTTTTCAAAGAAATCCTCGCCAAAATAATCTTCCCAGTCATCCCACGGCAAAAGATCGTCATACGGCTCGCTGTAATAATGGTCGCCGGAATAGGGATTCGGCATATAGGGGCTGGAATCCGTGTAATATTCTACAGGAAACAGCTTCCACAAAAAGAAAATGCCCACAAACACCAGCGCAAACACAATGGCAGCCAAAATCAGGCGAAACAGCAAAAATCCGCGTGCCAGCTCGCGCCGGGGATTGCCCTGCTCGGAAAAGGCATAAAGCAGCATGGCCACAAGCCCCACCACCGGAACAGAAAACAACAGAAAGGTGAGCATATACTGCACGGCAGAAAGCTTTTCGCCGCTTTGGTGCGAAACCGGTATTTTGCGGTAGCGCGGGCCGCTGGGGCCCGGCTCTTCACCCGGCATGGTAAAGGGGGCTTCGTCACCCGAAGTATGCCCACAGGCGCTCTCAGACTCGTTTTGTGCGGCATCCTGCCCGGCACCGGGCGCAGCGCTGCTTTGCGCGGGCGCTGCGGCATAGGGCGTGGGCGCGCCGCAAGCCGGGCAATGGCCGGTGGGCTGGGGCAGCGGCGCACCGCACTGGTTACAATACATCATACATTTTCACCTCGCTGCCGGGGCGCTCAGCATGTGGGCGGGCGGTCCAGCGGGGTGGAAAGGATCACCTGCGTATTGGTGCTGCCGATCTTCTGGAACTTATTCAGCAAATGCTCCAGAGAATCCACACCGTCACAGCTCACCTTAACCACAAAGCTGTAGGTGCCGGTCACACGATAGCACTGCATGGCGTCGGGCTCGTTGCACAAAAGCGTCATCAAATCATCATGCTGCGTGGGGCCCAAAGCCAGGCTGATAAAAGCCTCCACGCGGGAACGGCCCTCGGGCGGGTGCAGCACCACGGTGTAGCCGCCGATAATGCCGTCCTGCTCCAGCTTGCGAATACGGCTGGAAACCGCAGGACTGGTGAGATTGATCTCCTGCGCAATGTCCTTTACGGGAATGCGCGCATTCTTAGCCAAAAGGCGAATGATCTTGCGATCGAGTTCATCCATACAAAACATCTCCTTTGTGCAAATAATACAAAAAAATATAAAATAAAGAAAAATGATTATCGAAAACGATTAAAACAGGTTTTCCGAGGGAAAAAAATTCCTTTAATTTATTATATAAAGTTTGCGGCAAATTGTAAAGAGATATTTTAAAGTTGCGGCCGTTTAAAATATTTGACAGAAAAGGAAAAATGAATATACTAAAGATACTGCAACTGCACAGGCTGTGCAGCGTATCCAATTTGTCATTCTCTTACCTATATATACTTTCCCACCCCTCTATGCAGAAAGACCCGCCCAAAAGGCGGGTCTTTCTGCGTTTACAGGAAAAATCAGTTTTCCAGCATATAGGGCTCGTACAGGTGCAGATCGTCCACTTTTACAATGCCCTCGTAATACACGCCGTCCTGGCGGTATTCCTCCTGGCAAATGCTGCCGCGGGTGCGCATGGCATCCGCAAGGCCCAGCTTATCATAGGGCAGCAAAATTTTAATGCTGCGCACCCGGTGTGCCAGCAGCTTGTCCAGCGCGGCCAAAAGCTCGGGCAGGCCCTTGCCGGTTTTGGCGCTGGTCAGCAGCACATCGGGGTCAAAGCTCAGCGCCTGGGCGGCATCACACTTGTTGTATACCACCAGCTGCGGAATATCGGCGCAGTCCAGGCTTTGCAGCACCTCGTCGGTCACCATCAGCTGCTCCATGCGCTCAGGGTCACAGGCATCAGCAACCTTTACGATCACATCGCTGAAAGCAGCTTCCTCCAGCGTGCTTTTAAAAGCCTCCACCAGATGGTGCGGCAGGCGGCTCACAAAGCCAACCGTATCCACGATCACCACATCCAGCCCGCTGGGCAGGGTGAGGCGGCGTGCAGTGGGGTCCAGCGTGGCAAACAGCATATTGGCTTCCATCACCTGATAGCTGCCGCACAGCGCATTGAGCAGGCTGCTTTTGCCCACATTGGTATAGCCCACCAGCGAGATCACAGGGATGCCGCTTTTCTGGCGGGCACGGCGGTTTTCACCGCGGCGCTGCTCCATTTCCTTCAGCTTGGCCTCCAGCGCTTCAATGCGGCGATGCACATGGCGGCGGTCCAGCTCCAGCTTGCTTTCACCGGCACCGCGGCGCGCACCGGCCGCACCACCGCCGCCGCCGCCCTGTCGGCTGAGCGCTTCGCCCAGCCCCTGCAAACGCGGCAGGCGATAACGCAGCATGGCAAGCTCGGTTTGCAGCTTGCCCTCGCCCGTAACCGCACGGCTCTGGAAGATCTCCAGGATCAGCATGGTGCGGTCCAGCACCTCCACGCCCAAACGGTCGGTGAGATTGCGGATCTGGCTGCCGGTCAGCTCGCCGTCAAAAATGGCGGCATCAATGCCCAAATTGGCGCACACCAGCCGCCCCTCGGCCAGCTTGCCCTCGCCCAGCACCGTGCCGGCTTCGGGGGCCTGCTTTTTCTGCACCAGCGTGGCGGCGGTTTCCATGTGATTGGCCTCGGCCAGGGCGGAAAGCTCGGCCAGGCTGCGCTCACAGTCCCATTTGCCAAGATCCAGCGCTACCAGCATCACCTTGGCAGGGGGGAGTTCTTTTACGATTTCAATGGTTTCGTTTTCCATAATGCGGTCCTTTTTCTCAAAGCAATATCAAAAGAAAGTTCAGTCGGCCCTGTTTGCGGCAAACTGACTGCGGCAGCGCAGCAGCAAAAATGCCAGCATCAAAGCGGCCTGCACAAGGCGGGAAAGCACGGTGGCCCAAGCAGCCCCCGTGGTGCCGAAAGCGCCGATCATGGGCCCGGCCAGCACAAAGCTGGCGGCAATGCCGGCAAGATTGCCCAGGATCAGGCCCTTCATCTCACGCGCTACGGTAAGCAGATGGCACAGGATCAGCACCAGCGTGGTGATGATGGTGGCGGCCACCAGGGGCTGCAAAAGGGTCATGTAGGGCAGGATCTTTTGCCCGTACAGCAAACTGAAGGCCCACGGTCCCAGCAGCGCAGCCCCCACGCTGCCGCACAGCCACAAGACCCCCAGCGCAGCAAAGGTGATCAGCAGACCGCGCAGGAATTTTTTGTCCTCACGGTCGGCCCACCAGTGGGCAAACAGTGTGATGAAGGGCACAAAAATATAGGCGGCACCCACCTGTAAAATCTGCACCGGCGCAAAAATGCTGTTGAAGTTGCCAAAGGCCTCGGTGCCGCACAGGCGCTCGCAAAAATGCTTTACCACCGAGCCCACACTGCTGTTTAAAAAGCTGTACACGGCCAGCGGCAGGCATTCAAGCAAAAGCGCCGCCACAGTGCCGCCGCCCGCAAAGGCAAGATCGGCATTTTTTCGGCCAAAGGGAATATCCACGGCAAAAACATACAGCCAGTTCAGCAGGCACATCACGGCCAGCGTAAAGATCAGATTTTGCGTAAGGGCCAGGCCTGCCGCAAAGCTGACAATGCTGGCAAGGCCGCGCACGCCGAAGCTGATGCCCACAAGGTCCATGCGCTCGGCCTTTTGCAGATAGCCGTGCCACACATCCACCAGCCCTTCGCTCAGGCGGCACAGCGTGTACAGCAAGATCACAATGCGCTGCTCGGCGGTGTAGCTTACGGCCATGGCAAAGCCGCAGCAGCCAAGGCCCGCCGCCAGCACGGTCACATAGCGGCTGTGCAGATAGGTGCGGTCACTGTACTGCGGGGTGAAATCGCTCACCTGAAAGCTGCGCATTCCATAGCAGGCAAAGCTTAAAATCGGGTTGGCCAGATTCATGGCGGTGCTTAAAAGGCCGTTGGCATAAGCGCCGGAAAGCCGCATCACCAAAATGATCAGCAGATACTGGCTGGCAAAGAAAACCAGATTGCCCGCCGTGTTGAGAATCACATTCCGGCGCAGCTGGCTGGCATTATTCATGGAAAACCTCCTTAGGGCGCATGGCACGCCGCAAAACAGAGTAAAGGGCATTCAGTGCCCGGGCCAGCGCCAACGCGGCGCAAAGCCCCAGCAAACAGGCCAAAGGCGTGGGGGCAAACGAGCCGAACAGGCGCACAAGCCCCTGCTGAAACAGCACATGATGCACCAGCAGCAGGGCATAGGACTGCCTGCCGATCCAGCGCAGCGCTGCCGTTAAGCGGCGGCAGGGCTGCAGGGCATCGCCCAGCCCGGTGAGCGCGGGAAACGCCCCGGCGGCCCCGGCCAGCATGGTGTAAAATGGGTTGATGCCAAGGGGCACAAACACCGTAACAGCCAGCAGCGCAGCCCCGGCAAGGGGCAAAAGCCGGTTCAAGCGCACAAAGCGGGCATGGGCTTTTTCCAGCAGCATGCCATACCAGAAGCAGAAGGCGCACAGCCACAGGTTGTGCAGCCCGTAAATGCCGTAGTAAATGCCAAACCAGCCGTGGCGGATCACCAGCACACTGGCCAATGGCAAAACGGCGGAAACCACGGTGCGGGCAAATTTGTTTTCCAGCGCCCATGCCAGCAGCGGATATAAAAGATACAAAAGCACGATGGCCCCCAGAAACCATTCGCCCAGAATATAGCTTCCGGCACAGCGATAGCTGAAGTAGCCGTCCATTCCCAGCGCGCTCAAAAGCAGGGAAGCAGGGGTGGCCGCATTGAAATAACCCGGGAAATAAAAAAACAGCCAAAGTGCAGCCAGCGCATACGCCAGATAATACAGCGGATATAAACTCAGAAATCGCTTTTGGTAAAACCGGCGCAGCGTAAAGTGCCCGGCGGGATAGCCGCAGGTGAGCGCCGCCCCGGACAGCATGAGAAACACCAGGCTGGCAAGCTCGCCCCATGTGCCGCCGGGATAGGCGATCAGTTTGTCCGAAAAGCCGTGCAGGCCCAGTGCCTCGCAGGTGGTGCCATAGTGGAACAGCGCCACCGTGAGCGCGCACACAGCGCGGGCACAGTCATACCCGGCGCGCCGCGGGCCGCTCATTGCACATAGGGGCGGATTCTGTCCGCCATGGCCTTCACCTGTGCTTTGGAAACATAGGCTTTGTCGATATAGCCGTAAATGCGCTGGGCAAAATCGGCCAGCCCCTTGTGAAAGAAAAACACCTTTTTGGGTTCAAGCTTAAAGAAATACAGAATATGCACGCCCCACAGCGCAAAGAATTTCAGCCAGTTGAAATGCGGCGTAAAGCCCGGGCCCATCGGCCTGTCACGCGGGGGCTCTTTGTACACGGTTTCCAAAAGATCGGCCATGCGCTTATAGGCCGGGCGCGGGTCGGGGTCAAAATAGCCTTCAATGATCTCCTTTGCAATGGGGAAAGGCGGCTCGGCCTGCGCCATGGCATCCGAAAATTCTTCGTAGTTGGTGATATAGTGTGCGTCTTTATAGATCACGGGGTCATACTCATGCTCAATGGGCACCGGGCGCAGGATATGGCAGCTTTTCCCGGCCATATACACCTCGGCAATGGCGGTGCTCATCCAAATGGAAATGCTGTCGGCGGCCATGATCCAATCTTTTACGCTGCCCGCAAAGATCACATGAAAATTCGGGCGTTTTTTCGCCAAAGCCTCCAGCGCAGGGCTGTTCCATTCGCTGGGGTGGCGGCGGTATACCAGCTCCACCTCGGGGTGAAGGGCAAGATAGCGGTCAAACCAATCCAGCGTTTGCTGCATGGAAACGCGGTTGGTTTTGGCAAATCCGCGAAAATCCGTACCGGCCATGCGGCTCAGCTCGTCCACCTCGGCCTCTGTCATGCTGGCGTAGCCAAAGCTGCTGATATACAAATGCAGCTTGTGGGAAGAATCCAGCCCAAACTGACGGCACAGAGTTTCTTTATCCGCAAAGTAGCCCTTGAATTCCGGGCGCAGAAAATCCATCATCACCGCGCCGGTCACGGGGGTGTTTTTGGCCTCCATGCCGTGGGCCTGCAGGCGTTCGGCTGTTTTTTTGCCCCAGCAGGTCTGCACGCATTTTTTGGCGTTTCCGGCCATGTTGAACCAGTCGCCTTCCTCCTGCGTGTCGCTGAGCATCTGCTCCCAGTGCAGATTCACCACCCGGTCACATCGGCCGATGTTGTTGTACACATGGCTGTTTAAGCCCTCGTTGTCATACAGATTGCTGCTCACCAGCACGCGGGGCTTTTTCCAGGTGAAATAGCGCAGCTTTTTGCGGTCCAGCAGCTGGCGAATTTCGCACGAATAGCCCCGGCGCTCCAGCTCCAGCTTTAACAAAAGGTCGCTTTCATATTCGCGCACCGTGTGTTCGTATAAAAGTAAAAAATCCAGTGCCATGCTTTACTCCCTCCAGGCCTGCGCCATATCGCCCCAAAGCTGCTCGGTCCACTGCGGCAGGCCGTAGCGGGTGTCCAAATGGAAGCCATCGTAAAATTGGCGGTCATCGTCCGTGATGCAGCTGCCGCCCCACTCATAATCCAAAAGCACAAAGCCGTTTTTCCGGGCGGCGGTGTGCAGCGCGGGCAGAACCTCCCCCTGCATCAGCTCGGTGATGCCGAAGCCGTCGCACACCTCGGTTTTCACAAGGCCCGCCATGGGGGGCAGCACCACGGTAAGGCGCACGCCCTGAGCGGCGCAGCGCGCGGCCAGCGCATACAGGCGGCTCAGCTCGGCATGGTTTACGCCGTAGTTTTCGCAGCGGCCCAAAATGGCTTTGGGATACACCGCCAGCACGGTGTGTACATCATACACTGTGCCGTCGGCATCGGTGTAATCGGCAGGATACTGCCAGTCGCCGGTTTCCTCCACATCGCCGCGCCCGGCCAGCATATCCGAAAAATTGGTCAGGGCGTTGATGTTGTATTCCAGATTCAGGCAGTAGGCAAACGGGTTGTGCAGGGTATCCTCCAAAGCGCCCATGCGGTCAGTGTTGTAATTGGCGCTCAGGGTGTAAAAGCTCAGGCCAAACAGCACCTGCTGCAGATCGGGGTCATTGTCCAGCACATACTCCAACAGATCGTTGGTTTCCTTCAGGCTGGCCCCGCCGAACGCCAGATTCTGCCATGCCTCGCCGCTCACCTGCGAAATTAGTGCATCGTCAAAATGTGCCAAGCGGCTGTCACCCAGGATCACGCGGCTGCCGGGGGCCTTTTCAAAGGCGCGCAGCCGGGCAATGGGGGCTGTGGAGTGTGAGGCCTGCCTGATGCCAAAGTAATTGTTGGGCTCAAAGGCTGCAAAAAACGCAAACCAAAGCGCCACGGGAATGGCCAAAAGAGCCAGTTTTTGTAAAATGCTTTTCATAAAGCTTGCATCCTTAAAAAATCAGAAATTGGCGTAGCTGAACGAAACTCCGCCGCCGAAGCCGCCGTTTTGAATGATAAGCCCCACCAGAATGCTTACCACCAGAATGTAGTAGAGCAACCAGCGCACAGCGGGCTTTTGCGCGGCCAGCACCTGCTCGCTGGGCTTGGATTTGAACTTTTTAAAGCGCAGCCAGTCCAGCCGGAAGGCCAGCGCAATGCCGAAAATGACAAACAGCATATAAGCGGCAATCATGCGGGGGTCGGCGTAAAATCCGGCCGAAACGGCGCGGATCAGTTCGGAAGCAAAGCGGTGCAGCCCCCAGCCACAGCCCCAGCCGCGAATAATGGCAAAGGCATCGCCCAGCCCCTTGGTGTCGGGGCCGCTGCCCACCCGGAAAAACACCATGCTGAAGCTCCACAGCACAAACACGCCGGCGCGCTTGGCCCACTGCACCCGGGCGGGGGCCTTCTTTTTGGGGCGGCCCAGATGCTGGTGCATCAGTTCTTCGCCCACACGGTAGGCAGCCTGCAAAAAGCCCCACACCACAAACGGCAGGGTGCTGCCGTGCCAGAAGCCGCTGAAAAAGAACACGCAGAATACACAAAAAAGCGGGCTTAAATGGCTGCCTGCAAAGGGCAGGCGGCTGGTGTCGGCCCAAACCAGGGGCGTGAACAGATAATCCTGCAGCCAGCTGGAAAGCGAAATGTGCCACCGGCTCCAGAATCCGGAAAAGTTGGTGGCAAAAAACGGGGTTTTAAAGTTTTCGGGCAATTCCAGCCCCAGCGCAAGGCCGGTGGCACGGGCCATATCGCTGTAGCCCGAAAAATCAAAATACAAAATCAGCGTGTAGCCAAACACGGCAAACAGCAGCATGGGGCCGCCGTGGCCGGAAATATCCGCAAACACCTGATTGCAGCAAAGGGCCAGCACATCCGAAATGGCCATTTTTTTCCAAAGGCCCAGGGCAAACAGGCGCAGTGCGTTTACAGTGCGCTCGCGCTCAAACCGGCGCGGTGCGGCCAGCTGCGGCATCAGGCTGCCTGCGCGGCAAATGGGGCCGCTGGTAATGGTGCCGAAGAAAAACAGAAACAGAAAAAC
>ERZ1035001.1148-NODE-1148-length-10895-cov-4.481827_pt1 | contig 10895 bp, 10 predicted proteins | sample MGYA00520685_ERZ1035001 | MGnify/ENA primary metagenome ERZ1035001 (study PRJEB33766, sample SAMN09781749) | gut metagenome | biome: gut microbiome | host: Homo sapiens | place: Madagascar | study: EMG produced TPA metagenomics assembly of the PRJNA485056 data... | reverse complement strand
ATACTGGCGGTTTATCCCCGCTGGCGCGGGGAACATGTCAAGACCAACATCAATTTCGACCATGCGGTCCGGTTTATCCCCGCTGGCGCGGGGAACATGGAGGCGCTGAGCGATTTTGAGGCGATAGCGGCGGTTTATCCCCGATGGCGCGGGGAACATGATTTTTTCTTTTGCGGCCAGATTGCGCACGGCGGTTTATCCCCGCTGGCGCGGGGAACATATCGAGGTTAGTCTGTCAGCCCCTTTCCATTGCGGTTTATCCCCGCTGGCGCGGGGAACATTTATTACAAAAAGGTTTGAGAGGATCTATCCACGGTTTATCCCCGCTGGCGCGGGGAACATTTCCCGGTGTCGCGCCACTGCCGCCATTGAACCGGTTTATCCCCGCTGGCGCGGGGAACATGGAAAGCACCATTCAGGCCGGTTGAGGTCTGGCGGTTTATCCCCGCTGGCGCGGGGAACATTCTGTTCACTCACCACTGCATGTCCATTGAGTCGGTTTATCCCCGCTGGCGCGGGGAACATCATCTACATTACCTGAAGGGTCGGTAAATAACCGGTTTATCCCCGCTGGCGCGGGGAACATAAACTGGCCATGTCCGTCAGGTATTTGTGATCCGGTTTATCCCCGCTGGCGCGGGGAACATTCCTGAATCGCGTTCAGCTGGTCTTCGACGCGCGGTTTATCCCCGCTGGCGCGGGGAACATCCGGATAGGATCGCCAAGTTTTGCCGTGTTCGCGGTTTATCCCCGCTGGCGCGGGGAACATACTAAACATATGCTACTGTTTTATAATGATTTTTTAAGACAACAACAATCTACCAACTTTATTCCAACAATTTCATATTATTAAAGAACATGCAACTCACTGATTTTCAATGGGAAGAAATGAAACCAGTCGCAAGCCATCCAAATCTACCGGCATACGGCGGTTCTCTCCCCAGGTTTGAAACTCAAAACCTGATTCACTATTCGTCGCCCAAGCCATCACGACATTTCCGCCATCACTGAGCTGTATCACCTGTTGCCAAATCATTTCCCGGATCCGCTTTGAAGTATCGCCAACGTAGACTCCAGCACGAACCTCCAGCAACCAGATGGCAAGCCGCCCCCGCAGACGAGGAGGTACGTTTTCTGTCACAACAACCAACATGCTCATTATCAGTTGCTCCGATGGCCGATATCTCCCAAAGAGACGGGAAGTGGGATCGCAACAGGTTGTGCATCTTCAGGGGGCAGAGGAGGCAGAATTTCGCCTGCAGCAAGAACATCTTCAATAAGCGGAATCAATTTCGCCAGCGTTTTCCCGGTGCGGAAGATATCCCGGCAGGCAAGTCGTACCTCACGATCGGGTTCGGAAGGGTTACCTCGCGCAATTTCAAACGCTTTCGGTACTACAGTATCAAATTTGATAATATCAGCGATGTCATAGACAAAAGAAAGCGGCTTCCCGGTATGAACAAAACCAATCGCAGGTGCATACCCGGCAGCCAATACCGCCGCCTCCGTCACGCCGTACAGGCAAGCAGTCGCCGAGCTGATACATTGATTAATAACATCACCTTTCTCCCAATCCTTTGGATCGTAGCGGCGCCATGCCACTTCACACCATATTGCTTTGCCAGCAGTGCGTAGGTTGCCCGCACACGACTACCTTCAATACCACGCAATTGTTCAACAGAACGACGGCTCGGCGCTGGTTCGCCAAACCGCAATTCAAACATTTTACGCACCACCTTCAGACGTAAATCCTCATCTAGTGCAAGTTTCGCCTGATAAAGCAATTTGTCCGACCGCGCTCCGCCCGGCTGGCCTGAAGCATAAACGCGAACGCCAGCTTCCCCCACCCACACCAGCAACGTTCCCACCGTAGCAGCTAGCCGCACAGCAGCATGGGAAACCCGAGTCCCTGGTTCAAGCATAATGCAGGCCACTGACCCGACAGGAATATGGGTACGCACACCTGTTTTATCGATAAGCACAAACGCCCCGTCGATAACATCTATCTGTCCGTACTGGAGAAATATCATTGAAACACGATCTTTCAACGGAATGGGATTCAGCGGAAGCCAACTCATTAGCGTTTCCTCTTCACCATCAGCATCCCACAGCCAAGAGCTTTACTTTTACCTAGACCAGAAAATAGCGCCTGTTCAAACAATGATGCATCGGTGATACAGAGCGTTCCGCTAAAATCAACGCTACTGAAAGCAATCGGCTTTTCCTGGTCGTTACGTACAAAACGATGCTGCTGGTACGCTTGCACACATCCACAATGCGCCTGCATTTCACTGTATTCTGCACCAGTCCATTGAGCGAAATCATCAGGCTCCGGTTCAAGCAAACGGAAACCATGCTGCTGCCCTTGCTTTTCCAGCCAGGTCTGCGCCGCCTGCTGTTGAAGCTCCCACCACCGTTCTTGCGCCACATCATTCTCTTTTGCCTGATACTTCGCATTCATCATCACATCACTACGTTTGCCATTACGGGTAATCACCGGATTAGCGCGTAACTGAAAATCAAGCTCAAGGCCATTTATCAGTTGCGGATTAAATGGCTTGGTCTCAATGAGAAACAGTGAATGCTGAGTCAATGGAGGTATCGCTGAAAGCATAAAAAAACCGCCGTGCGGCTCTTCGCGAAAAAGAAACTGGCGCGTTTCCTGCTCCGGAAAGAGCTGCCATAGCCACTGATGGCTAGCATAAGGACGGGCTGAATCCCACTTTTTCAACATCTCCGGCCGTAGATTATTGAACCGAAGCTGGATACGAGATAAATACATTATGCCCTCCCTTGCAGCAAGCCGCTAAACAGTGTATAGCCGCCAAACTGCCAGCGCTGACGGCTAACAGGTTGATTATTACTATGCTGTTTTTGCTGCCGAACCAGACTCGCCTCGTCAGGGTCATCCCAGTAGCATACGCCCTCATCCAAAGTAAACTCACTTAATTCTACGGCGGAGATGTCTTCCACGGCTTGGGTAAATACCTCTTTTAAGGTGCCAGCCATTAAGCGGGGCGCCAACGGTAACGCCAGAGGACAGGATTTTCGCCCGAGATAAAGCGGGAAATGTGGCGTCAATAACGCATCGCGCAGGGTAGTAAGCGTATACGGCGAATCGGGCGTTGTGCTTAATGCAACATGCCAGTAGCCGTCGCAACGATATTCCCGCTGCGAGATAAGCGTACTCACTTCATCCGGCGCGAGGGTAAGTTCATCCCGACGCGTGTAGTAGCGATACTTTTTATTTTCTCGCGGCGCGCTAACCGTATGATAATCCCGCAGCCAGCGATCTTGTGAGGCCAGTGCATGTACCGCCAGATGATAATGCTGATTAAAGTTATTCAGCCGTTCTTCTTCGTCACGACGAATCCCCAGTGCAGCGGCAAGTAGCCCCAACAAAGCGGATCGTGTAGGAACTGTCGCAGAGTGGCGGATCTCACCAGAAGCCTCTTCTCCCCACGATGCCAGCGGCGCATAAAGCTGGAAAACCAGATATTCCTTCATTATTCATCCTTACTGACTGACAAAGGCCAGTAATTCCGCCATGGAGCCAGTACCTTCCTGAACGTTCAGTTCCCGATAATCGTCAACACAATTCCCATATACGCTATCGAAGCTCTCACGCTGCTTTTTCAAACGTATAATTGCCGCAGGAATTTGATCGGTATCGCGCACTGGCTGGAAAAACGCCGCCGCCAGAGAACGCGGTTGTTTTTGGCCGATTTCCGCCAGCGCATAGATGGCGTAGGCGCGAGAAGCGAAGCTGTTTTGCTTCCCGGTCGGAGAGACCGTTAATGCCGTTTCGGTAAGCGCGGCGATAGCGCGTTTGGCCAGATCGTCATTGCCACTAAGATTTTCCACCAGCAGATCGCGGCTGATACAGACATAAGTATAGAAAAGCGCGGAGGCAAAACCCTGTTCACCCATATGACCAGAACCAGCGTCTTCTTTATTATTCAGGTCGTCAACGGCGGTGAAGAAATCTGACTCAACGGTCACAGCGCTGACACCCAGCGCGTGGGACACCTGGCAAGCAGCCTCGACGTTGAATTCCGGCGATGACGCCAGCATGCGGCCAAACAGCGCCATATCCACGCTACGCTGTTCTTTTCGCAATAATTTTACTTCTTCATCATTCGGTTCGCGTTTATCGGCAATCAGCGTGTCAACCAGATGCTTGATCAAACTAATTTCATGATTACTGACATGAACGATCTGCTCAATTTCGAGATTCTTTTCATCGGAGGCGTTTTTGTCATTTTTCAGTTTGCCGAATTGTGCAGCAATTTTCTCCGCTGCGCTTTTCGCTGTTTTACCAATAACCCCAGCGGCAATCATCGGACGGTAAACATAGTCCACGCCAATTCGGCGGGTACGCTTACCCATAAACCCATCCATCGCACCTTCAAACGTTTCCGATACGCGCCAGGCACGCTTCAGGCTTTGCGATGATACGCGAAGGCGTTCTACCCCCCCCATATACGCCGTTTTCGGTCTGCCGGATTCATCACGGTTCAGGTTAGCGGGCGCATAGGCGGTTAATAAATGCAGTTGAATAAAAGTGGTCATCGTTAAATCCTTCTAAAAATGATTATTTGCCACGCGATGTGGAAAGGTATTCGTTCGCCCAACGGGTACGATTTCGTTCAAAGGGATTACGGGATTCCGGCTGATGATTTTCGCGCCGTTGCCACTCTTCCATCCATAAGATAATGCCGTCGGCCAGTGACAGGACGTTAACACCATCCGTACCGCGAATTTTCACCGCCTGAATCAACAACGAGCAAAACGTTTCCGGGTCGGACGCTTTTTGTAAACGTTCAAAACGCAGAGCAGAAACGCATGACGTAGAACCGTTAAGCTTTTCCCCCAGTTGTGCGGCAAAACTGATTTTTTCCTTATGATTTTTAATATGTACAGCGACGCTGACAAACAGCGCTAGCGCCATCTCATCAAGAGGTTGTAGTCGCATATGTTTAAGCAATGCCTGACGGAGAGCGTCATACCCCTCACACATCATCACGCCATAAGGCGGCTCCATTCTTTTCAACTCCGCCCGCCAGGCACGACCGTTGATCCGTTTATCGTCCTTACGCTCATAACGTTCCGACAACGTTGCAAACCAGTCAAGCAGCGCTTTCTGTGCATCAGGATTGAGAATTCTGCATAACGCCGCTGTATTGCTATTCAGCATATTTGGCTTCCTTCTGTTATTCGACCAGCGCCAACACATCCTTGCGCGCTTTATGTTTAAGATAGCTGCTGGCAAAGTCCTGTCTGGCCGTCAGTTGGCGCAGCAGAACATCATTAGGGCTATCGGGATCGGTCAGGGCATCACGATCAAAAACGTGAAATAAATAGAGCATTAATTCTCGCTCCCACTGGCGCACAGCACTCCCAGTCAGCGGATTCCGACGCAGCGGATCAACAACCAGAGCCTCCTGTAGCGTCCGGAAAGCAGGCTCGGTTTCCTGCCAGAAGGCGATGTCCACCATACTGAAATCCATTTTGGCTTCTTTTGGGCTATCAAATTTGGCGCTTTTTAGCGCATTCCTCAGCTGCGATAGCGCCTCTGAAGCCAGCACCAGCACTTTGTTAAGCACATCGAGAAATTGCTCTTCATAGGGAACGCTAATTAACGGGATACGGTGCTGATACCAACAGCGGGCTTTGGCGTTATCCATATCCCATGCAAAGCACCACAAACTCATTTTGTTCCGCTGACCAGCAGTGCGAACTACCTTCGCGGGCTGCATTTTGTTGAACTTATCCTCGCGATTGAGCATAAGCCCCAACCAGTCTTTATAGCTGAGCCCACCAGGTTGCCCTTTTAACGCCAGCCAGGGCGCGGAAGGATCTTTTAGCACCTGCCGATATGGAGAGAAAGGATGCCGCCAGCTGTCATACTGAACGCCATAGTTTTTGCTGCGCATTTGCAGCAACAGCGCTTCATGATGCTCCCCACACAAATCGCAGATACCCGCCACAGTATGAGTGAAATCCAGTTCAATACGCCGAGGCATTCCCCAATACGCTTGCAACGGATGAGCATTTTCAGGGGTAACAATACCCCCAGATTTTCCTGGTTCACTCGTAATGGTCGGCGCAATCCAAGGAAAAATGAGCGGATACTGTTCAGTTGCCGGCATACCTTCCTGCGGCAACACATTGAGCCAGAGTTTTTTCCAGAGTGGGAATTTATCTTCTTCCTGCGGCACCACCAGCGTAGTCAGCGGACCGCCGCCGCGCATCCCTACCCGGTAGCCCGCCCCACCAGCGGGAGAGTTAGTTTGAATCGCAAACAGCGCTATTGCCGCACAGTAGGGGCAGATTTGCTCTACCTTACCGCGTTTTACAAAATGATCTTTATTGAGCTTTAGGGTATTACCGCCAGGCGCGTCAACCAGTAGCCCGGATATAGAACCATAATCGCTATCGAGGGGATCGTAACTTTGCAGGAAGGAAGGCTTTTGCTCGCCGAACTGTAGAGCGAAAGATAGAGTCTGTAACGCCGATATCCAGTTTTCAGAATCGATACCATCCTGCCAGATATCCCCCCAATCCTCTTTATCTTCCGGTGCGACAGTACACTGTAAAATACCAATTAGCATTTGCCATGCCGCCCCCTGAAAATCGGCCCGGGGATATGCAAGGTCCTGAATACGATTATCCAGAAGATCGAGTAATGAGATCCTCGTTTTTTCACCGCTTGAGAATATGACGGGAAGCCATTTTTCCGTAATTAAATCCATCCAGTGTCTCCAGAAGAACTGGCCCAAAAGGGCCAGTGCATTACAAACGCCTCAAACCGGCCAAGAGAAATGCAAACATCAACATCATTTCCTCATGACTGAGCGTCAAAGAAACCATCATTTATCGCTTCCTTTACAGGCACTGATGATCTGAACGCCCATTCCATAGTAAGATGCAGTTGTCGAAGCTGCCCCGGTGTTGGACGTTCTATATCCAGAAACCACCTAAACACTGGGGCCTTTCTAAGGCTACATGGTACCTCATACAATAACTGCACCACAGACTGCTTTTATAATTTGTGCTATCCTTCTTCCTGTGAGTTCCCCGTCGCACGGGGATGAACCGGCTACATGGTAGCCTCACACGACGTTCCCCGCGTCAGCAGGGATAACCTTAGCCAAATCCAAAAAAACCTAGCCAACCTCTCTTATCCCACATTAAAATTGACGTGATTGTACCTTCCTCTCTACAGGAAAAAGATGACGCAGATAGAATATCTGGACTACCTCCGGTATTGGGGGAAAACCAATAAATCAAACAAAGATATAACCCCCCCTTATCATTTACTGGCATACCATTGCCTCGATGTTGCCGCATGCGGCTATCACATAATTAAAAACAATATATTTGGTTCTAAAGATATATTACAAAAATGTGGCATTACGGGAGTAGATGCCGAACACTGGATAATCTGGCTCCTTGCCAGCCACGATATCGGAAAGTTCGCCAGGGGATTTCAAAAATACGCCGAATTCCCTGACTCTCCCTTGGTTTCTCCTATTAGCGGAATTTCCGCATTTGAGCGACATGATTCCTTAGGATTCTATCTGTGGGGCAAATTGTTTGAAGCATGGAGTGAAGGCCATAATGAAATTATCGCAGGCATTGAACCTGAAAATCGCGCCAGATTTGAAAGCGCCTTAAATGTCTGGATGCTTATTAGCACCGGGCACCATGGTATTCCTCCCGATACGTTAAAAAATAGTAGCGCCCTGGCATTCGCTGAAGAAGATATTATTGCCGCAACGCATTATCTGGAAACATTAAGCCAGTTATTCCCCTTTACCCTCCCGCAGGAATGGAAGGCTAAAGCAGGTAGAAAGTGTTTAAAGCAAAATAGTTGGTTTTTTGCCGGACTTACCACCCTTGCTGACTGGATGGGCTCAGATGAGACACAGTTTCCATTCCTCAGCAGCGCCCTTCCTCTGGAAGAGTATTGGCCCCATGCCTGTGAAAAAGCCCAGAAGGCTATCTTAAAAATTCCACCATTATCAAAGCATAGCCATTATCAGGATCACCAAGCGCTGTTTCCATTCATTCACAAACTGACCCCACTTCAAAAGCGAGCAAGCACGCTGGATATTTCAGCGTCAGGCCCACAGTTGGTGATTCTGGAAGACGTTACCGGAGCAGGCAAAACGGAAGCAGCGTTGATCCTGACTCACCGCCTGATGTCAGCTAATAAAGGCCACGGTCTCTACGTTGGACTGCCGACAATGGCAACCGCAAACGCCATGTATAAGCGTCTGGCTGCGGCCTACCGCGCACTATTTGCCGATGATTCCAGACCATCACTCATCCTGGCGCACGGTGGGCGAGAAATGTCGGACGCCTTCCGACACTCAATCTGGCAACCAGCAGAGAGTACGGTGGAAGATTACGCTCGTGACGATGGCAATGCGGCCAGCGAGTGCCATGCCTGGTTTGCAGATTCGCGCAAAAAAGCGCTGCTGGCGGAAGTTGGCGTGGGTACTCTGGATCAGCTCTTAATGGCGGTAATGCCTTTTCGCCACCAGTCTCTCCGTCTGTTGGGGATGCACGGCAAAATTCTGCTACTGGATGAAGTTCACGCCTACGATGGCTATATGGTGAAATTACTGGAAGGGTTACTGCGATTTCATGCAGCCCAGGGCGGTAGCGCCATTATTCTGAGCGCCACTCTTCCCATCAACTTAAGAGAAAAATTACTCAACGCCTTCAATGATGGAGCCGGTTTTGCAGCAACGGAAGCTAACGAGGATGCGGGCTATCCGTGGCTAAGCCATCTCTCTTCCACCGGCTTGTTGGAACAACCGCTAACCACGCGCCCCGAAGTCCAGCGTACAGTAACCATTAACTGGATACAGCAGCGCCAGGAAGCACTAGATATTATTCATCGAGTTGTCGCCGCCGGGCAGTGCGTTTGTTGGATCCGTAATACGGTTGATGATGCACGGGAAATTTATCAGCAGTTATTACATGAAGGAATTATTCCAAAGCAGAATTTATTACTCTTCCACAGCCGCTTCGCCTTTGCCGAACGGATTGCCATTGAAGATAAGACGCTCAATTGGTTCGGTAGCAACGCCCCCGCATCAGAACGACGGGGTAAAGTTTTGATCGCTACACAGGTCGTTGAGCAGAGCCTCGATCTTGACTTTGACTGGATGATCAGCGACTTAGCGCCTATTGATTTATTAATCCAGCGCGCTGGTCGCCTGCAACGTCATATCCGCGATGCACATGGACAACGCAAATCTTCACTCCCCGATGGTCGGCAACCGCCAGTATTGCATATACTGGCCCCGGAATGGCAAGCGCACGCAGAGTACGGTTGGCTGGGGCTGGAGCTGAAAGGAACTGGCTTTGTTTATTCCGACCATGCATGCTTGTGGCGCACTCAGGCACTGCTGCGTCAGTATGGTGAGATCAGTATGCCGGAAAATGCCAGGACATTGGTTGATGGCGTCTACGAACAGAAAATAGCTGCGCCAGAAGGGCTACAAACACTTTCTGATATTGCTTTTGGCAAAGTGCTTAGCCAACGTTCGATTGCAGCACAGAATCTGCTTCGTCACGATCTCGGTTACGACCGCGAAGCCAGCGATTTTTTATGGGATAAAGACAGAGAGTTTTCTACCCGCTTGGGTGAAGAGAGCGTGGATGTTTACCTGGCCTGGCTGGGTGAAGCAGGGGAATTACATCCAGTCGTCGCAGAAGGCGATTTTCGCTGGGAAATGAGCCGATTATCGGTACGCATTTCCTGGTGGAGGAAGCAGTCAGGTGAGTTTTCACTGCCCGATGATGAAGTACTTGAACAGTTTCGTAAAAAACATCATCGCCCGGCAGCTCAGGTGATCCTGGTATCGCCGGAAGGTGAAGCCAGTTATTACAACAAGCAGACAGGATTGGGCCGATAAGCGTTACGCCAGCATTTGCGCAATGCTGGCTCGCTTAGAATGAGCTTAACCTTCGTGCAATCCGCACTCTCTTTTCAGACCAAAGAATCGGGTTTCTTCTTCCGCCATACCGGGTTCCCATTTACGGGTGGTGTGAGTGTCACCGACGGATAAATACCCCTGCTCCCAGAGCGGGTGGTATTTCAGGCCGTGCTTTTGCAGATACTGATAAACCGTCCGGTTATCCCAGTCGATAATCGGCAGCAGCTTAAAGACGCCGCGCTGGATAGCCAGCACCGGTAAATGCGCCCGGCTGCCGGACTGCTCGCGGCGCAGGCCAGCAAACCAGGTGCGGGTGTTGAGCTCCTTCAGCGCCCGGTTCATCGGCTCAACTTTGTTGATTTCATTGTACTTCTCAATGCCTTCAACGCCCTGCTCCCACAGTTTGCCATAACGCGCTTCCTGCCAGGCGGCGCTTTCCGTCGCCCGGTAGACTTTAAGGTTCAGGTTGAGCTTCTCGGTCAATTCATCAATAAACTGATAGGTTTCCGGGAACAGATAGCCGGTATCGGTCAGGATCACCGGAATGTCCGGGCGCAGCTGGTTCACCAGATGCAGGCTGACTGCCGCCTGAATACCAAAGCTTGAAGAGAGCGCATAGTCGCCGGGCAGGTTTTCCAGCGCCCACGCCACGCGTTCTTCGGCGCTGAGTTTTTCCAGCTGAGTGTTAACTTCCGCCAGCGCCATGACGCGTTCTACTTTAGGCAGATCGTTCAGCGCGTTTAGATCGAGTTTGGACATAGATTCCTCACTGTGTGCCTTGCCTGATGGCGCTTCGCTTATCAGGCCTACGCGAACGGTAGGCCTGATAAAGCATTCATGCCGCTATCCGGCAATTCAGGTTATTCCCAGAAATCACGCGCCGGGTCGAGCACCGGGCGAATGATGCCCGCACGCACCGTAAAGTCGCCGAAGCCTTCA
>ERZ1035001.1146-NODE-1146-length-10908-cov-5.548143_pt1 | contig 10908 bp, 10 predicted proteins | sample MGYA00520685_ERZ1035001 | MGnify/ENA primary metagenome ERZ1035001 (study PRJEB33766, sample SAMN09781749) | gut metagenome | biome: gut microbiome | host: Homo sapiens | place: Madagascar | study: EMG produced TPA metagenomics assembly of the PRJNA485056 data... | reverse complement strand
TTCGCGTTCATGTCTTTGCCCGTTTCGTACATGGTTTCAATCACCTTATCCAGCGATACGCGAGGTTCGCTGGTACGGCGCATCGCCATACGTGAGGCGTTGATGGCTTTCACCGAGGCAATCGCGTTACGCTCAATGCACGGCACCTGCACCTGGCCCGCGACCGGATCGCAGGTCAGACCAAGGTTATGTTCCATACCGATTTCAGCCGCCACGCAGACCTGCTCAGGGCTTGCACCCAACAGCTCTGCCAGACCTGCCGCTGCCATGGAGCAGGCCACGCCGACTTCACCCTGACAGCCCACTTCCGCACCGGAGATGGAGGCATTCATCTTGTACAGCGCGCCGATGGCACCTGCTGCCAGGAAATAACGGATATAGATGTCCGGCGTCACGGGCTCAATAAAGTGGTCGTAATACGCCAGCACCGCAGGAACAATGCCGCACGCGCCGTTGGTTGGCGCCGTCACGACGCGGCCACCGGCGGCGTTCTCTTCGTTAACCGCAAGTGCAAACATATTCACCCAGTCGACCACGTTCATCGGGTCGTTGGAGAATTTGTCCGTGGTCACCAGCATACGGCGCAGAGCAGAGGCACGACGCGGCACGCGCAGCGGACCCGGCAGAACCCCTTCGGTGTTCATCCCGCGATCGATACAGGCGCGCATGGTTTGCCAGACGTTGGCAAAATAGTCTTCAATCTCTTGTTTGCTGTGCAGGGCCAGTTCGTTCTGCATCACCATGCCGGACAGGGAAAGACCGGTCTGTTTGCAGTAACCCAGCATCTCGGTCGCCGATTTGAACGGGTACGGTACGCTGACGTCGCCGACGCTGTCTTTGCCAAAATGCTCTTCATCCACGATGAAACCACCGCCGATGGAGTAGTACGTTTTGCTGTAGATCTCTTTTTCACCGCTAAAAGCGTGAATGGTCATGCCGTTTTCATGCAGCGGCAGGTTGTCGCTACGGAAACGCATGCCGTCATCCTGCGGAAAATCAACTTCCTGCTGGCCGTTTGCCAGCAGCAGGCGGCCGCGTGTTTCCACGTCGCGGATGAATGCCGGGATGGCATCAATATCAACGGTATCCGGCATATTGCCTGCCAGACCCATAATAATGGCGATATCGGTGTGGTGGCCTTTACCCGTTAATGACAGCGAGCCGTAAACATCCACGGCGACACGGGTAACGCTTTCCAGTAATCCTTTTTCGACCAGATCATCGACGAACTGTTTACCGGCCTTCATCGGGCCAACAGTATGGGAAGACGAAGGGCCAATTCCCACTTTGAACATGTCGAATATACTAATCACTTTCACACTCCTGACAGGGTTACCGGGGTTCCAGTAACGATGTTATAACTGCGCATAGTGTAAGAGGGAACACCGACCTCGGCTTAACTATTCACATGAATTAAACTAATGGTTAACGATGGGTTTTGCTAATAGCGCGACGCAGATCGCAAACCTGGCAGAAGAGGGCGGAATGTAAAGTATAGTCAAGGCTTCAGGCCGATTTGCAACGCCAGCTCACGAATAATGCCCGCCGTCATGCCCCAGACAAAATAATGCTGATACCAGGACAACCAGACCCGATGGTCATGCCCACGACGCTGAATATCCAGCGGGTGATAACGACTCAGTCGGAGGGCTTCATCCAGCGGCATTTCAAACACCGCGGAGACTTCATCGACGCTGGCGTGATACTGCAGGCCCGGCGGGATAATGCCGACCACCGGCGTGACCTGAAAACCGGTGACGCTGTCGACGGGTGGCAGCACGCCGATGACCTCAACGGCCTCCGGCGGAATGGCCACCTCTTCCTGCGCTTCGCGCAGCGCGGCGGCAATCAGCGAGGCGTCGGAGCTGTCTACCGCGCCCCCCGGAAAAGCGACCTGACCCGCGTGCTTGCGTAAATGGGCGGAACGCTGGGTGAGCAGCAGGCCCGGCTGCGCGCGACGCACGACCGGGATCAACACGGCCGCCTGACGTTGATTCAGCGCTTCGCGGTTGACCTGCGGTCTTAGTAGCTGAAAGCGAGATAAAAAGTCATCCAGCGTCAGATTCTCTTTTTCCACCCGTGTTTACTCCAGTTGTTTCAGGATACGGTTAACTTTATCAAAGGTTTCCTGATATTCCGCATCGACCTGGCTGTCGGCAACAATGCCGCCCCCGGCCGAACAGTAAAGGTTTCCGTTACAGGCGGTCAGCGTGCGAATGGTGATGCTGGTATCCATGGTGCCGCACAGGCTGATATAGCCGATGCTACCGCACCAGGCATTACGGCGGTGGGGCTCCAGCTCATCGATGATCTCCATTGCCCGCACCTTCGGCGCGCCGGTGATGGAGCCGCCCGGGAACGCGGCGCGCAGAAGATCGCAGGCCGTGCGCGAGTCAGGCAGCCGCGCGGTAATGGTGCTGACCAGATGATGCACCGCCGGGAAAGGCTCAACGACAAACAGTTCCGGCACGCGGACGCTGCCCGGCACGGCCACCCGGCCAATGTCGTTACGCATCAGATCGACAATCATCAGGTTTTCGGCGCGGTCTTTTGGCGAGGCGGCCAGTTTTTCCGCCTGCTGGCGATCGGCATCAGGATCGGCAAGGCGTGGAAGCGTGCCCTTAATCGGGCGGGTTTGGATCGTGCCCTCGGCCAGATGAATAAAGCGCTCGGGCGAGAGGCTGAGGATCGCCCCCTGTTCCAGACGCACAAAGGCGCTGAACGGCGCCTTATTGCTGGCATTAAGGCGGGTAAACGCCTGCCACTCATCTCCCCGATAGGTCGCCTCGAAGCGCTGGGCAAGGTTAACCTGATAGCAGTCGCCGCTTTGCAGATACGCCTGAACGCGCGCGAATTTTTCGGCATATTCCGCGGCGCTCATGTTCGAGCGCCAGCCGGAGGTCAGCGTGAACGTCTCTGCGGGTGCAGCCTGTTGCGCCTCAAGCCAGGCCAGACGCGCCTGCACGTCACGATGGCTCAGCAGGGAAACCGTTTTTTTCTGGTGATCGACAATTAACGCCCAGTCATACAGCCCCACGGCCATGTCGGGCAGGGGGATATCAGCCTGCGCACGCTCGGGCAGCGTTTCGTAACGGCGACCCAGGTCGTAGCCAAACAGGCCCAGCGCGCCCCCCTGAAAAGGAAGATCCGGGTTGGGGCTGGCAGATAAGCCCAGCGCGTCAATGTCGTGCTGAAGCTGCGCCAGCGGATCGTCCGTTAACGACAGAACATCGGTTGTCAGCGTCTTCAGCGGATCGGCGACCAGAATATCAAAGCGGCTATAGGGATGGTCCGCATGGCCGGAATGCAGCAGCATCGCAAACGGAAGATGGCTCAGGCGGGCAAACCAGTATTCAGCGGCGTCTGTCCGCCAGGGCAGGGTAATAACAGTGGGGAAGCGCATGTTCATGTGTGGCATACTACCGGGCAGCGTGAAATAATTAGCGCGAATAATTTAGCAGGAGTTGACGATGTTTGCAGGTTTACCTTCTCTGAGCCATGAACAGCAGCAGAAAGCGGTTGAGCGAATTCAGGAACTGATGTCCCAGGGGATGAGCAGCGGACAGGCGATTTCCCAGGTGGCGGAAGAACTGCGCGCCACGCATACCGGCGAGCGGATCGTGGCGCGTTTCGAGGATGAAGATGAAGAGTGATCGGGCTTAAACCGCCGCGATAATCTTAATCTCTACCTTGTATTCCGGCTTCATCAGCGTGGCCTGTACGGTGCAACGTACAGGCGCGTGACCCGCCACCACCCACGCGTCCCAGGCTTTGTTCATTGCCGCGAAGTCATCTTTGTTTGCCAGGAAAATCGTCGCATCCAGAATGCGGGATTTGTCGCTGCCCTGTTTTTCCAGCACCGCGTCAATCTGCGCCAGGGTATTGGCCGTCTGCTCGAACGCATCCGCGTCCAGGTTAGCCGGGACGCCGGTGTAGTAGAGCGTCTGGTTATGGATCACCACATCAGACCAGCGGGCTTCGGCATCAATGCGCACAATTGTCATAAACGTTTCCTCGTTATTTTTCGTCGTCAGGCGGCAAGACTGCCATATTGTTCATCTGTCGTCACTATTTGGGGTGGCACATGAGAGGATGGGCTGACATAATCCCTGTGCAAAAATACAGTGAGAGAGCACCGTGGCAGACGATTTTTCCCCTGAAGGTCAATTAGCGCAGGCTATCCCCGGCTTCAAACCCCGTGAGCCTCAGCGACAGATGGCGCACGCCGTTGCACGCGCCATCGATAAGGCTCAGCCGCTGGTGGTCGAAGCCGGTACCGGCACGGGTAAAACCTATGCGTATCTTGCGCCGGCGCTGCGGGCGAAAAAGAAGGTGATTATTTCCACCGGTTCGAAGGCGCTGCAGGATCAGCTCTACAGCCGTGATTTGCCCACCGTGGCAAAGGCGCTGAAATATAAAGGCCGTCTGGCCCTGCTGAAGGGGCGCTCCAACTATCTCTGCCTGGAACGCCTTGAGCAGCAGGCGCTGGCGGGCGGCGACCTGCCGGTGCAAACCCTGAGCGACGTCATTATCCTTCGCGCCTGGGCGAACCAGACCGAAGAGGGCGATATCAGCACCTGCGCGAGCGTGCCGGAAGACTCTCCCGCCTGGCCGCTGGTGACCAGCACCAACGACAACTGCCTCGGCAGCGACTGCCCGCTGTATAAAGACTGCTTCGTGGTGAAAGCGCGCAAAACGGCGATGGATGCGGATGTGGTGGTGGTGAACCACCATCTGTTCCTTGCGGATATGGTCGTCAAGGATAGCGGTTTCGGCGAGCTGATCCCGGAAGCGGACGTGATGATCTTCGACGAAGCCCACCAGCTGCCGGACATCGCCAGCCAGTACTTTGGTCAGTCGCTCTCCAGCCGTCAACTGCAGGATCTGGCGAAAGATTTCACCATTGCTTACCGGACCGAACTCAAAGATACCCAGCAGCTGCAGAAGTGCGCCGACCGTCTGGCGCAGAGCGCGCAGGATTTCCGTTTACAGCTCGGCGAGCCGGGCTATCGTGGTAACCTGCGCGAGCTGCTGGCGGACAAAAACATCCAGCGCGCGCTGCTGCTGCTCGATGATGCGCTTGAGCTCTGCTACGACGTGGCAAAACTGTCACTCGGCCGCTCCGCGCTGCTGGATGCGGCCTTCGAGCGCGCCACGCTCTATCGCGGGCGGCTCAAACGGCTGAAAGAGATTAACCAGCCGGGTTACAGCTACTGGTACGAGTGCACTTCGCGCCACTTTACCCTGGCGCTGACGCCGCTGACGGTGGCGGATAAATTTAAAGAGGTGATGGCGCAGAAGCCGGGCAGCTGGATCTTTACGTCGGCAACCCTGTCGGTGAATGACGATCTGCACCACTTCACAGAGCGCCTCGGCATTGAGCAGGCGGAATCGCTGCTTCTGCCCAGCCCGTTCGATTACGAAAAGCAGGCGCTGCTCTGCGTGCCGCGCAATCTGCCGCTTCCCAACCAGCCGGGTGCGGCCCGGCTGCTGGCGGCGATGCTGAAGCCAATGATCGAGGCCAATAACGGCCGCTGCTTTATGCTCTGCACCTCCCACGCCATGATGCGCGACCTCGCCGAGCAGTTCCGCGCGACGATGACGTTACCGGTGCTGCTGCAGGGCGAAACCAGCAAAGGCCAGCTGCTGCAGCAGTTCGTCAGCGCCGGTAATGCCCTGCTGGTCGCAACCAGCAGCTTCTGGGAGGGGGTGGACGTGCGCGGCGACACGCTTTCGCTGGTGATCATTGATAAGCTACCGTTTACCTCCCCGGACGATCCGCTGCTGAAGGCGCGGATGGAAGACTGTCGTCTGCGCGGCGGCGATCCGTTTGACGAGGTTCAACTGCCGGATGCGGTCATTACGCTTAAGCAAGGGGTAGGGCGCCTAATCCGTGACGTCACAGACCGCGGCGTGCTGGTCATCTGCGATAACCGGTTGGTGATGCGTCCTTACGGTGCGACTTTCCTTGCAAGCCTGCCGCCCGCGCCGCGGACGCGGGACATAAAACGCGCGGTGCGTTTCCTGGCAAACCCAACGGCGGAGTAATTTACCCCGGAGTGTGCTAAGATGCGCGCCATTTTGTGACTGACCCTTGCGAGAGCGCGACGACCGATGCGAATTCTGGCTATTGATACCGCGACAGAGGCTTGCTCTGTTGCCCTGTTGAACGACGGTGCTGTTTCTGCCCATTTCGAAGAGTGCCCACGGGAACACACCCAACGCATTCTGCCCCTGGTAAAAGCCATTTTAACCCAGGGAAACACCTCCTTAACCGACCTCGACGCGTTGGCCTTTGGCCGCGGCCCCGGCAGCTTTACGGGCGTACGTATCGGGATTGGCATTGCGCAGGGGCTGGCGCTGGGCGCCGAACTGCCGATGATCGGTGTCTCTACCCTCGCCACCATGGCGCAGGGCGCATGGCGCACGACCGGGGCAACGCGCGTCCTGGCAGCGATTGATGCCCGCATGGGCGAAGTCTACTGGGCCGAATACACCCGTGACGAGCAGGGCGTGTGGCACGGTGAAGAGACGGAGGCCGTGCTTAAGCCAGAAGCGGTGACAGAACGACTGAAGCAGCTGTCCGGCGAGTGGGCGACCGTCGGCACGGGCTGGCCAGCGTGGCCTGAGATGGCGAACGACACCGGGTTGACGCTGGTGGACGGCAACATGCTTTTGCCGGCTGCGGAAGATATGCTTCCGATTGCCAGCCAGCTGCTCGCAGCAGGCAAAACCGTGGCTGTTGAACAGGCGGAACCGGTTTATTTGCGAAACACCGTCGCGTGGAAGAAACTTCCGGGCCGCGAGTGAATCTCAGTAACAGGAACTGAGAAAAAGGAGTCGCATCATGGCGGTTCAGACTAAAGTAGTACGCCTTATTATGGCAGGCGCGGTTGCCATAGCACTGAGCGGATGCGTTTCCGTTCCTGATGCGATTAAGGGCAGCAGCCCGACGCCACAGCAGGATCTGGTTCGGGTGATGAATGCGCCTGAGCTGTACGTGGGCCAGGAAGCGCGCTTTGGCGGTAAGGTGATTGACGTACAAAACCAGCAGGGGAAAACCCGCCTGGAGATCGCCACCGTTCCGCTGGACAGCGGCGCGCGGCCTGTGCTGGGCGAGGCCTCCCGCGGGCGCATCTATGCTGACGTCAGCGGGTTCCTCGATCCGGTCGATTTTCGCGGACAGCTGGTGACCGTCGTCGGGCCGATTACCGGCGCCGTGCAGGGCAAAATCGGCAACACGCCGTATAAATTTATGACCATGCAGGTCAACGGATACAAGCGCTGGCGGCTGGCCCAGCAGGTGATTATGCCGCCGCAGCCGATCGACCCGTGGATGTGGGGTCCGCATCCCTATCGCTACGGCTACCCGGGCTGGGGCTGGTATAACCCGGGACCTGCACAGGTACAGACGATCGTTACTGAGTAACTTACTGTTATTGCTAGAAAAGAGACAGCGGCTCAGCCGCTGTCTCTGTTTTTTTACGGATAAAACGAAAAAAAAGAGTGACGCGCTTCGCAACCTTAAATCTGAACAATTAATAAACTGGTACGCTGAGTTAATATAATGTTAACAAACTGTTTATTATCGGGGTTGTGATGACGACGAACACTCATTTCAGAGGTGATGCATTGAAGAAGGTTTGGCTTAACCGTTATCCCGCAGATGTTCCTGCTGAGATCAATCCTGACCGTTATCAATCCCTGGTGGAATTATTTGAACACTCGGTAAGGCGCTACGCGGACCAGCCCGCATTTGTGAATATGGGCGAGGTGATGACGTTCCGTAAGCTGGAGGAGCGCAGCCGGGCGTTTGCGGCGTATCTGCAGGAAGGGCTGGGGCTGCAAAAAGGAGATCGCGTCGCGCTGATGATGCCGAACCTGCTGCAATACCCGGTGGCGCTGTTCGGTATCCTGCGTGCCGGGATGATCGTCGTCAACGTCAACCCGCTGTATACCCCGCGCGAGCTGGAGCATCAGCTGAACGACAGCGGCGCGGTTGCGATTGTCATTGTGTCCAACTTTGCCCATACGCTGGAAAAAGTGGTCGACAAAACCCAGGTGAAACACGTCATCCTGACGCGCATGGGGGACCAGCTCTCTACCGCCAAAGGCACGCTGGTTAACTTTGTCGTCAAATACGTCAAACGTCTGGTGCCAAAATACCATCTGCCGGACGCTATCTCCTTCCGCCGCGCGCTGCATGCGGGCTATCGGATGCAGTACGTCAAGCCGGAAGTGGTCTCAGAAGATCTCGCCTTCCTGCAGTATACCGGTGGTACCACCGGCGTGGCGAAAGGCGCAATGCTGACCCACCGCAACATGCTGGCGAACCTTGAGCAGGTCAACGCAACCTACGGGCCGCTGCTGCATCCCGGCAAAGAGCTGGTCATCACGGCGCTGCCGCTGTACCACATTTTCGCACTGACCATGAACTGTCTGCTGTTTATTGAGCTGGGCGGTCAAAACGTGCTAATTACCAACCCGCGTGATATCCCGGGGCTGGTGAAAGAGCTGGCAAAATACCCGTTCACCGCCATGACCGGGGTAAATACCTTGTTTAACGCGCTGCTTAATAACAAAGAGTTCCAGCAACTGGACTTCTCCACGCTGCACCTCTCTGCGGGCGGCGGTATGCCGGTTCAGCAGGCGGTGGCCGAGCGCTGGGTGAAGCTCACCGGTCAGTATCTGCTGGAGGGCTATGGCCTGACGGAATGCGCGCCGCTGGTCAGCGTTAACCCGCATGACATCGACTACCACAGCGGAAGCATTGGTCTGCCCGTTCCTTCCACTGAAGCGAAACTGGTCGATGATAACGATAATGAAGTTGCGCCGGGTGAGCCGGGCGAGCTGTGCGTCAAAGGTCCACAGGTGATGCTGGGCTACTGGCAGCGTCCCGACGCGACTGACGAAATCATCAAAGATGGCTGGCTGCATACCGGTGACATCGCGGTGATGGATGACGAGGGCTTCCTGCGCATTGTCGATCGCAAGAAAGATATGATCCTGGTCTCCGGCTTCAACGTCTATCCGAATGAGATCGAAGACGTAGTCATGCAGCACAGCGGCGTACTCGAAGTGGCAGCGGTCGGCGTGCCTTCCGGCAGCAGCGGTGAAGCGGTGAAGATATTTGTGGTCAAGAAAGATCCTTCTCTCACCGAGGAAGCGCTGGTAACGTTTTGTCGTCGTCAGCTGACGGGCTATAAAGTGCCGAAGCTGGTGGAATTCCGCGATGAGCTGCCGAAATCCAACGTCGGGAAGATATTACGACGAGAATTACGTGACGAAGCCCGTGCCAAAGTAGACAATAAGGCCTGAGCTACACGTTAATCGCCCAGACGCCGGTTAAGCCGGCGTTTTTTATGGGCGCAAACAAAAGAGAATCCGATTTGAATTACCAGATGATCACGACCAACGACGAGCTGGCTTCGCTGTGCGAAGTGACGCGCGACTTTCCTGCCATTGCCCTGGATACCGAGTTTGTCCGTACCCGGACGTACTATCCGCAGCTGGGGTTGATTCAGATGTACGACGGTAAAAACGTGTCGCTGATCGACCCTCTCGGCATTACCGACTGGACGCCGATGCGCGACCTGCTGCTCGATACCGCCGTCACGAAATACCTGCATGCAGGCAGTGAAGATCTGGAAGTCTTTCTGAATACCTTTGGCATCATGCCTCAGCCGCTGATTGATACGCAGATCCTCGCGGCGTTCAGCGGTCGCCCGCTCTCATGGGGCTTTGCCGCCATGGTGGAGGAGTATACGGGCCTGACCCTGGATAAAAGCGAATCCCGGACCGACTGGCTGGCGCGTCCGCTTACCGCCCGCCAACTGGAGTATGCGGCGGCTGACGTGTTTTACCTGCTGCCGATCGCCGGACAGTTGATGAAAGAGGCGGGAGCCTCCGGATGGCTCCCGGCAGCGCTGGACGAGTGCCGTATGACCCAGCAGCGTCGTCAGGAAGTGGTGGATCCGAAAGACGCCTGGCGCGACATCAGCAACGCCTGGCAGCTGCGCACGCGTCAGCTGGCATGCCTGCAGCTGCTGGCAGACTGGCGCTTGCGTAAAGCGCGCGAGCGCGATCTGGCCGTTAACTTTGTCGTCCGCGAAGAGCATCTCTGGGCGGTGGCGCGCTATATGCCGGGCAGCCTCGGCGAGCTGGACAGCATTGGGCTTTCGGGCAGTGAGATCCGTTTCCACGGCAAAACCCTGCTGGCGCTGGTCGCAAAAGCGCAGGAATTACCCGACGACGCGCTGCCGGAACCGCTGCTGAACCTGATGGACATGCCGGGCTATCGCAAAGCGTTTAAAGATATCAAAGCACTGGTGCAGACGGTGGCAACGGAAAGCAAGCTGAGCGCGGAACTGCTTGCCTCACGCCGTCAGATTAACCAGCTGCTGAACTGGCACTGGAAGCTGAAGCCGCAGAATGGCGTACCGGAAATGGTTGCGGGATGGCGCGGGGAATTGATGGCCGATCGCCTGAATACGTTGCTGGAAGGTTATCCGCGATAAAAAATATGCCGGGTGATAACCCGGCATATTCCCCCGGTGGCGCTGCGCTTACCGGGGCTACGAAATCATAAATCTACGGACGCGACTCTTCCGCTTCCGGGAGCGTCACGTTCAGCTCCAGAATCGAAATATCCCCGTCTTTTTGTTCCAGCTGCACCGTTACCATCTCCGGGTCAATCTGCACGTACTTACAGATCACTTCCAGGATGTCCTTGCGCAGCTGCGGCAGGTAGTGAGGCTCCGCGGCGCTTCGACGACGCTCCCCCACGATAATTTGCAGACGTTCTTTTGCGATGTTGGCGGTGTTCTTTTTCCGCGAGAGAAAAAAGTCCAGTAATGCCATAACTTATCCTCCGAACAGGCGTTTGAGGAAACCTTTCTTCTCTTCTTC
>ERZ1035001.1140-NODE-1140-length-10999-cov-5.969938_pt1 | contig 10999 bp, 10 predicted proteins | sample MGYA00520685_ERZ1035001 | MGnify/ENA primary metagenome ERZ1035001 (study PRJEB33766, sample SAMN09781749) | gut metagenome | biome: gut microbiome | host: Homo sapiens | place: Madagascar | study: EMG produced TPA metagenomics assembly of the PRJNA485056 data... | reverse complement strand
TTATAATCACGATGACTAAAGTCTAAAGCTTTAGATTTTAAAGACTCTTTAAGGATTCTCTGTGAAGGTACGCCATGGCAAACAAAATCCATTGTAATTAGGTTTTGGTATTCTTTTCTCAAAAATGATTTTAAACCGGCAACCTGACAAGGAGTTCCTATAAACAATACTTTTTTATTGTTTAAGACATCCTTACGCACAAGAGAATAACAACTGCGCATATCACTTTGTACATACTTGCTTCCCTTTAATTTGAAAAGATCTTCTTCTTTGTCTACTCTTATATGGCTAATGTTGTCTATACTCTCTGCATAACATCCAAAAACTACACCATCGTTTTTTATAATCCATCTACTTATTGCAGAAGCAACACCACCAGATGAGGAGGTTAGTTGCTCTTCACAATCATTAGCATAGCCTACAAAGCTATCTTGAGGAAAAGCTTTAAGAACAGATGAATTGTTTGGACATATGCTACCGCAGAGACCACAATTAACACATTTTTCTTGATCTATTTCTGGATATAGAAAACCAAGTGCATCTGGCTTAAACGATATGGCAGACTTACCACAAATGCTGCTACAAGCCGTGCACCCTGTACATTCTTCATGTACGCATATTTCTTTCATCACAATTGAATTATCTGATTTAATAATTGGTAAGACTTATTCCTTTCTTCAATGAATTTTTCATTTACTACAGAATAATCAATGTTTTCTATATTTATTTTTCCTCCATCATAACTTGTAAGAAGTCTCTTTTCTAGCCCTATGCGCTTAAGATAGTCAAATAACCGAGAATTATCACCTGCATTAGCAGCCCCACTGTGTTTTACAAAGGAATAAAAGTTTTTATTCAAATTACTACTAAATGCTACACCATGAAAAGAATCTGTACAAATGTATTCTGCATTCTTTATAAGACCTACAAAATCCAAAGGACCTGCATTCCAAATTAGGTTACTGTCATCAGAAAACTCGCGCCAATTTACAGGGATATAATATATAGGTAGTCCTGTTTGCTTTGATAATTGCTTTGCAAAATCACGATAATACTGGCGTTCACCGAGGAAATAACAGAATATATACTTTCCTTCGATATTCGGAGAATGAGCTAAAGAATCCCATACCTCTTTGTTTAATAGGAGTGTAGGGTCAACAACAGCAGGTATCTTCTTACCCGTTATATGTGAAAGTATAGATGCCCCACCTACTTCTCTGCATGATATTATCGAATAGCTTTGTAATTTTTCTTTTATATACTGTTCTTGCTCACCTGTAAATGAGTTTACTCCTATACTTGGAGCATATGCAGCCTTCTTTGATCCTTCAGCTGCAAAGTCGAGAAACATTGGCGTGAATTCAAATCCTCCAGAGACTTTGGGACTCCAAGTTTGATCAGACCCCGTTACATAAATGTCATAAATGGGTGGATTCTTCATCAATTGAGTTTTATTGCGGTAAAGAGTATTTGTCGTATGTGTTTTTGTCTTTAAAAATTCATCAAAAAATTGATTACGCTCTGCAAACTTATGGGCATATTTTGATTTTATTTTAATCTCTTTTATATGCGACAAATAATATCTTATACGGCTTATTCTTGTTATAAGCTTTCTACAGTTAGAAGAATTTGTAGGCGGTACGCCTCTATAATTGATTAATTCACAGTCAATATCATTACTCAATGAACGAATGTAATACTGCAAGGCAAAACCTTGAAGCATGGATCCATAATTGTAATAATTAAAATATGAAAGAATTCCTATCTTTTTCATTTTAAACATCTATTTTTTATTAGTATCTTTGCCAATTCTAAATCAATTGCATGATCAATATCAACAGAGTCTTCAGAATTCATTATATATGCTAAACTTTTAGCCCCAAAGAAGTGCTTTCGTTCCAAATATGCGTTTGGCTTAGCTATAAAGATTGCACCATTAGGAGAATAATCTTTATACCCCTGACGTCGATAATTAGAAAAATCTGTATCAAAAAACTTCAAACTTTCATCTTCTTCAATGGGGTTTACAAGTACCTTAGCGTGTTCTGCCTCTTTCATCGATACTAGAAAATCAAACTCTTCAAATCGTTGTTCAAACTTTTTTATAGCCTCTTTTATATGTGTGGCATTTCGTAGTGGAGATGTTGGTTGTAATAACACAAAATAGTCTATATTTTCTGTAAGTCTATTCTTTAATATGTCTTCCAGCACCATATAGGTAGTAGCTTTGTCATTAGATAGTTCGTAACCTCTCATTATAACCTCGGCTCCATATTGACGTGAAATTGAGGCATAATATTCTGAGTCCGTTGATACTATAACATGACTGAACTCGCCACTAAGAATAGCAGCTTCAATAGTGTAAGAAATTAAAGGTTTTCCACATAAATCTATTATATTCTTATCTTTTAACCCCTTTGAGCCAGAGCGTGCGGGAATTATTGCTATTTTCTTCATAGGGTATTGTTTTTTATATCATAAAACACTTTGTACTGAGGCTTTTCGTTTCGCAGAATGTCCATTGTGGTCTTGTAATATAATTCTGCTGAATTTTTTTTGTAGTATGGAGTATCTTCAATAGGGTCATTTTTATGAGTAATTGTATAATTGATAGCGTTTGTAATAGCTTCTACATTACAACATACGTCCAATATGCTACTGCTTTTTACACGACCAGTTTGACGATCTCCGATATTTACAGTATAACTTCCTAATGAAGGAACTTCAATTATCCCACTGCTGGAATTTCCTATAAGAGCGATAGATTTTTTTACAATATAATGATAACAATCTGGGTGTAAATTGCTATAAAAACTACATTTCTCATGATTATTACAGAAATCCTTAACCTTGCTGGTTATTAAATCAGCATGTGTGTCAGCATTAGAACCAATAAAAATGAAATCATATTTTTGGGTAAAAGGCTCAATGGATTTTAAGACAACCTCCACTTGCTCTAATGGTGACACATTATTAAGAGTTTCGGGGTGAAAGAGAACAACAAATGAGTTATGAATATCATGAAATTTTTCTGGTACATTTTCCATATTAATATTCAAACAATTTTCTGCTCCAAGAGCTCCAAGATAATACACGTTTTTAGGCTGTTCTCCTAACTGTATAACACGTTGACGATACTCCTCTGTACTAGTGATATGCCAAGTGGCCATTTTTGTAATTGAATGACGAATAAATTCATCATAATTAGCAACTGTAAGCTCACCACCATGAAGGTGAATAATCGGAACTCTGTGCATCGCTGCAGCTATTGATACGCTATATATTTCATATCGGTCACCTAAAATGATAAGTAGGTCATAATTATGTTTGCTAAAGAATAGACTAAAATCGTCAAGAGTCTGAGCCATTATATGACAAGTATCATGCAATGAACTCATTTTTTGAGGAATAACGTCTTTATATTCAATATGGAATCCATCTTGCTCTATTATTTCTATAGCGCTACCAAATTCTGAAGCAAGAAGAGCTCCCGTAGTGAGAATGCTGAAATCTACTGTAGGATCTGCGTTCAACTTAGCAATATAATTGCGAACAATTCCGTAATCAGCACGAGATCCAGTTGCAAAAGCTACTTTATATTTTTTCATATTTTAAAAATTGCAATTCTATCAATTGTTTTATTTTCTCATAACCCAACTCAGAGAGATGAAGTCCATCAATTGTATTGGATTCATCTAACTCCCCATATGGATTGTTAAGAATTGTTGGATATATTAGTTTTACTTTATTGCATAATGATTCAACTAACATTTTATTCAACCTATTAATATCGTCATTACGTCTATCCCATCGTCTCCTTACATTAGGCACAAGAGAATAAATAATCTGTGCTTTGGAATTTTGATGTTCAATGTATTTGATTATTGTTTTAACATTATGAACAATATCTTCAAGAGGCAGTTTATACTTGATGTCATTAGTTCCAACAATAATAAAGAATTTAGAAAATCTACTAATGTCAAGTTTTGTAACTATCCATTCCAAACATTCACTCGTTGTCAAGTCACCTATGCCAGCATTGAAAACCTTAAAGCCTGCAAGTGTATCAATACTCCAATATTCAATTAAAGAATCTCCAATGAGACATATTTGCTGATCATCAATGCTGTGGTTTACTATACAGTATGCCTTTTGTTGTTTGATAAGTTTAAGGGTTTTGTATTTATCTAAACAGTCGACTATATAGTTTGCCATCATGTAATTAGCATGTGAATTGACAATTAGATTCCGATATATGTATGGAAGCTTATAATTACTATTAGTATAGAGAAATGGTTGATATGCATTTATTTTTCGTATATTTGATGTGTTTACTATATTGCTAAAAATATCAACATCAAGTTGCTTGCATAAATCGCGAACTTGTGCAGATTCTGTTTCAACATAAATCTTCGAATTCGTAAACGCTTCTTTAAGATTTTCTAAAGAATAACGAAATAAAGGCATTCCACCAAGATCCATCATTTCTATATTGTAAATATCGGAATCGATCTGTGGAACAGATAGTACTAAGCTATCTTTATTCATTATCTTTCAATCAATTCATCTTCCTCAAAATCTCTAACAGCGGCAGTCCCTAATACTTTATACCATTCCATTGGACTGATACCATTTCCAGGGCGTTTACATGTTATATTTTCTTCAGTAAATAAATCCCCTTTCTTTATGGCACAACGAGCCACAATAGACTTACGAGCGATATTAATATTTCTCCTTTCTGATTCGGTTACACGTTTACCACCTTCACCTGCGATTACTTCAATACGTCGTACATTCTCACAAAGAGCCTTTAGTTCATCAGGTGTAGCAGAAGCTTTATGATCAGGACCAGGGAGATTTTTATCTAAGGTAAAGTGTTTTTCGATACAACATATGTCTTTCATACATGCACCTATAGCAGCTACATATCCTACAGAGTGATCAGAAAAGCCAATCTGGATTCCAGGAAACTCTTTATGAAGGGTGTCAATACCACTAAGATTTACATCTTTATCTGGCGTTGGATATTCTGTGTTGCAATGAAGTATTATAAGGTTTTCTGGCATTTCATACTTTAAAATAATATCCACAGCTTGATGAATCTCGTCTATTGTACACATACCTGTAGAAAGAATTATTTTCTTATTCGGTACACGAAACTTAGCTATACGTTCTAAAAAAGGTAGATTGGTAACTTCTCCTGAGGGAATCTTCCATATAGCTTGCTTCTGCTCTTCAAGAAATGAAATACTATCCATGTCAAATGGAGTTGAGAATGTGTCAAGACCAAGACTTATTGCATAATCACGAAGTTTAATAAACTCATCATATGGAAGTTCAAGTTTACGAGTCATTTCAAGCTGATTCTCGTTATTGCCAGTGGTAACTTTCTGATAATCCGCCTTCGGAGCATATTTAGATATCAGTTCTGCTGCTTTAAATGTCTGAAATTTAACAGCATCAACACCGCAAGCCTTAGCTTCTTCTACCATTTTTTTTGCTCGTACAGGATCACCACAATGATTACATCCGATTTCTGCAATTATATATATGTGTTGCATAATATTAATTGTATTTATGATTTGTTGATTGTATTTCTTTTGCTGGTACGCCTACTACTGTAGTATGAGGACGTACGTCTTTAATAACTACGGCACCTGACCCAACTAATGACCATTCGCCAATAGTAAGTTGGCCATTAACAACTGTTCCAGAGCCAATAAAACTTCCTTCTTCACATATGACATCACCATTAAGAGTCGCATTTGTAGATACATTTACATGATTTTTAATATGGCATCCATGTTCTATAAGAGCACGTGTATTTATTACACAGTTATCACCTACAGAGCAACCATGATTTAGAATAGCAAGTTTCCCAATAAAACTTCCTTCTCCTATTGTTGCAGCATGGGAAACAAGAGCAGATTTATCAATCACGTTGATAAGTGAAAGATTACGTTCTTTCAGTTTATTAAACCACGCATTACGTTTAGCGTTGTTACCTATGGCAACAAAGTAAACATACTGTTCTGGTTTATCAATATTATCAATTGAATTTCCTAGGACAGGATACCCCTGATGATCGGTTCCTTTTTCTTTTATATCATCAAGATACCCAATCATTTTGAAATTCATGTGGTCAACTGAGTCGAGGACTGATTTTGCATATCCTCCAGCTCCAACAATTATGAGATTCTTCATATCGTTATAATAACTTAATAGGGAATAGTCCCTTGTCTTTGTTTCTTTTGTACGTTTATTATTTTTTTAGAAATGGAAAACTTTGCTGAAATAAATAGTACCCATATCACATGATTCTTTTTCTAATATTGAAATCACAAAGTCATGAAGAGATGAGAACGTGTGCTGACTCAAATGAAATAATCGTAAGCAATCAATTGCTTCCAATCCCTTTATAAAAAGAGGCTGGAGAGCCATTGTTTATTTTTGTTTTAACTTTTGCTTATTTGAATTTATCGTGCGACAGTACTGGAGAGAAGTTTTTCGTAGTCCTTCTCCCATCTATAAGTCTGCTGAATACATAAAATACTCCTTCACATTGAGACCTGCATTCTTGCATGGTATGCACTCTGAAGCCTATCCATTGACTTCTTCCTTACTATTTAAAAACGAAATGAGTCCAATCAAGTGGAACAATTACTGGTTGTTCTTAACGGGGGAGGTCGTTGCAAACATTTTCCTCCCCTGATGCCAAAGCATCAACTGAAGCTTTCACTCCATACCTAAGTAGTTGTGTCATGCCATGACCAACGTAAGGACTACTAACCACTTAACAAGATTAGTCAGTGCCTTCAAAAACTCAGAATCGATTTCAATTTTCATGTCATCAGATTTAAATGTTAAAAAATCAGTGACACCTGATTGAACTCTTGTACAAAATCTATAAGTTACACACTTTAGACTTGAAATTCATTGACATTACAAGTCTGGCAAATGTCTGTTACCTACCATATAATCTACAAGTCATTTACTATTTTGTCTTAGTCATTATACCATCTACTTGCCAAGTCTTGGTGGTAACCATGTGACTCCAAATTGTTTTTTGCTGCTTCCACATCTTCTTCTGCGCCTCCATCACGTATATAAGAGGTGCCTACACAACCACCATTCTCAATGGTGGAAATGTCTTCAGAACTGTCATAATCAAACATAATGCTTTTCCTTTCTTAAGCCTTTTACTTGATAATATGTAAACTCCTTGGGATAATATTCTTATGGGGCGCATGGGTAGGTCAGGGCAATGTAGCTATGCTCAATCCTACGTAGCCTGTACCAGCTACAGCGACCTTAATGTCTTTAAAATCACGCATATGTTATTTGAAATTAATATTTTAGTCAAGAAGTTGATTACCACAACTATTTCAGTTTAAGGGCTTTTGAAATAAAAGCCTGGAGTCGCACCAGGACCTTCCTATTAAAATAGAATGTGCTTCTGTTACACCACAATTCAATACCCTGATGGCAACCTAAGGTTGCCAGACACCTCGACCTCCCCTAATTCCTTACTTAATTTTAAATCATGATATAGTGGAGAGTCAGGGAGTTGCTTCTTTATTCAAATGGTTGACGTTGAGCTTTTTCTATTAAATGTCCTGTTATACCATCAACTCGTTCAAAATTTTCATTTCTCCATTCAATACGTTCTGCGTTATCATGATGGAATTTAGAGCCATAAACAAATCGTTTATTATCTATTATTATTCCAAAAGGTATTGCATTGAATTTTTACGTGTGGTGATAAATGCACTAACGGATGTTAAACGTCAAAAAGACAACAATAAACTCCAATATTGAAGCTTCATTGACGGTTTACATAACAATTTGCTAGCACCATTTGAACATCTATTGGTTATTGTCCCACAAAAAGGTGATATTAAGGCACGAATATGCCGTTGACATTTGTTAGTACTTTTATCACCGCACGTAATTGAATTTTCTGTATAGTCCAATAATTTGGGGTGATCCGCCTACAGTAGGCTCTTTAGAACTTATTATAGTTTTATGCAGACAATGGTAGACAGAACGACTAGTACCTGAAGCATTACGTTTCTCGGAATTCTCTTTTATCCAATTTTCATGAAATTCGCTTTTACCACTCCCATCTTCATGAAGGAGGATTGATTTGTTAGGAATTAGAATTCTTTGAAATATAATTTGAGAAGACATTTTATCAAACTCTGCTTTATATAAAAAGAAATCCATATTTATACGTGTCCCATAGAGAATGGTACTTTTTCCAGACAATGTATTTTTAGGATAGTATTGAAAAGCGGTATTTAAATATTTCTGCACATTATCAACTTTTATATCTACATTATCATCTTCCGATAAGATAAGTCCATTATTAATACAGTTCACTAATGTACTTATTTGATTACCGCAAAATGTAACATCACCACAAAAAGCAAAAATATCTGGTGAAACAGAAGAACCAAATACTTTTTGTTGTCCATCATATCCATTTTTTTTATTCCATGAAATACGACTGTCGGTAGCAAAATATAAAGAAGAGGTTCTTGAACCACGTTTTTTACAGTCTGCTCCAGCCCATGCTACTAATAAAGTCATAAGAAAAGAAGTTAGCAATCTATATTATCTGACTCACACTCACCCCATCAATAGCTCTCTGATAGATATCTTTTACCATTCCCATTGACGGAACAACAGATAGGTTGCAACGAGTAGCAATTCTTTTAAAGGCTCTCATCACATTCTGTCGCACCCTTTTCACCTCGCAATCCGCCATTTGCATATCTGTTGATTTGATGAAAGGGAATAAGAATTCTGAATCAGAGGGGTAGCGGTCTGCGATTTCCTGCATGGCTGCATCCCATTGTACGGTTATACGTGGCAATCCTGGTATTTGTGAGATGTATGTTAATGTGAATCCTTTGATGTCGGTTTTCTTGATGTTTGCCAAATCTGTAAAACTGATGCCTCTGCCGTAGATGCAAAAGAAGAACATATCACGAGCAAAAGTTTGTGGTATGGAATCAGACAGGTCGGCATAACGCATTCTACGTAATTCATCAACTGACAGCAATTCACGTTCTTTTTTGGCTGGTAAAGCAACTCTTACGCCTTTCAGTAATTTAAGTTTTGGAACAATTCCTTCTTTTACTGCAATATTATATACCGAACTGATTTGGTATAGATAGAGTCGAGTTGTTGATTGTTTACGCCCTTTGGTATTCAACCATTCCTCGAATTTTACCATAAGTTCTGGAGTCAATTCGTTTAATGACAATTCCTCTTTACCCAAGAAGTTGACAAAGCAACGGAGTGCCATCTCACGATTGTGAGCAGCCTCAAAGTGACCTTCTTCTTTGTCTTTTTCTATTTTTCGACGAGAATATGCGAAGAAATCTGTTCCCATTTTTACTTCTCTACGATGACTGATAATAGCTATTCAAACAGATAGCCGTAGTTGTTTTGCAACACCTCAAATTCTGTTTCGCAGCGATTGTGCAGTTCTTTGTCGCTGTCCTTGAATATCTTTATAGCTTTCTCTATCTCTTCCTTTACGGTTCTTCCTGCTTCAAAGATGGGTCTCAGCTCGTCCTTGAAATAGTCGATAAAAGGTGCATAGTAGTAGCCTATCTCTTCTATCATGAAATAGAAGGTATCATAGGCATCTTTCAGATCCAGTTTCTTGTCTCTTACATCTGCAAGTGTTTGAAGACGGAGTATTTCTATATTTTCTACTTGGGCCGACACCTCTTGGGCGGTCTTCACTTGATGAAAGTATCGGTCGATAAAGGCGTTGCGCTCATGTAGGTTGCGCTTGTAGAACAGCTCGCGCTCTTTTTTGTCTGCCTCGTTCTTGTTTACTTCCTCAAAACGTTCGGCATGTACGCCTGATAAGGCTACTGCCATTCCACCGACATCCATGACGAGCTTGCGGTCTCGGGCTATGCGGATTACATAACCTTCGAGTCCGGCATATTCACCAGTCACGATGCGAAGTAGGGTACGGTTCTTGGAATGATAAACAAAAGGACGAAGAAGGAAACGGAGACGCTCTGGCTCGGTTTCTGCCACACGCATGAATGGCTCCATCTGGTTGCAAGGTATAGTGGCTACCTTTCCTGTACTACAATTCTTACAAAGTTTGTATGGTTTTATGTTTTTATCTAAGTAGTCCTGTAATGTTTCCGAGTCGCCTTGCAAGAATATCAGTCCACTTACAGAAGGAGTTTCTACTTCGCGCATTCCGCCTCTGTTTCTGTGACGGGGGACATATTTTATGGTCTTATGCACAAAATGGGTTACTCCATCTTTCTTTAGCTGTTCTTCTATCGACTTTACTTTTTGGTTGTGTACAAAAAGATAACTCCATGACGTGCAGTTATCTTTATCGTCATTATTTAGAACCATTACAGAAATGGATTCGTTTTCTTTCTCAGTCTCGGTTTCCTTGTTCACCGGCGAACACTTCTTTATCGCTGAACCAGTCATTTCGTCTGGCTCAGAAACGTGTGTGCCCTCTGGAAATCCTTTGCTTTCAGTTGTCTGAAAACTCTTTATTTCGTCGGCTGTAGACTGAGAAACCGTGCAATCCTGCTCCATAACCTCTCCGCTACTTTATGTCACTGCTGGCTGCCATCACCTGGGATGACGATGCCAATTTTACAATAACATTGTTCATAAAATCATACTATCTGTGTGTATGTTTGTCCAGTTATGGGATTCAATGTTTCACAAATCAAATGTGCTGATTGCGCCGCATTTTCACCTCATAGTGGCTTTGTGTCTCTATCGGTTCATCCGTATTTTGTACGTCAAAATACGGATGAACCGAATTGAGACTGAAAATCAAGGCTCTTTATGGTGCTGATATGGCAGGTTTATTAAACATTTCTACGTAAAATCGCAAAATGGCGGAAGATTTTCGGGAGAAGATGATAATAAATGCAAGAAAAAATGTACCTTTGCAACACGTTCCGTATTTTGACGTACAAAATACGGATGAACC
>ERZ1035001.1133-NODE-1133-length-11044-cov-6.891619_pt1 | contig 11044 bp, 8 predicted proteins | sample MGYA00520685_ERZ1035001 | MGnify/ENA primary metagenome ERZ1035001 (study PRJEB33766, sample SAMN09781749) | gut metagenome | biome: gut microbiome | host: Homo sapiens | place: Madagascar | study: EMG produced TPA metagenomics assembly of the PRJNA485056 data... | reverse complement strand
CATCATTCCAACTCTTGTAGCCGATATGCTTCTGGGTCATCATGCCGTTCCACTTGCCGCCCGACATCTTGTGGTTGTAATAATCGCAGATGATTGAATCGCGCTTGAAGAGGCGCTCGCACTCATCCGCCCACACATTCGCCTTCGGATTGCCCTGCTTGTAGAGGGCGTTGTTCTGTGCCTGGGCAAAATACATCTGGTGCAGATTGCTCATCACCTCGATAGGGAAGAGGATAATCTGGCGATAGGCATCGTGGTAGGCTGCCGGCAGACTATTGTACTGGCGCAAAGCATCTGCTTCGAGCTGGAGATACTGATTCACAACCTCCTGCCATTCGCCGTTCTCCAGACAGTAGGTGTTCTTGTCGAGCATCTCAGGGGTGCAGCGGCCATTATACTTACAGATAAGATTCAGAATGCGTGCCGCCTCATCTGCCTGCGATTCGCCAAACTGCTGGGCGCACCAGTTGCGGGTATGGCGGGTTATGTTGTTCACCGAGTATTTATGAGGATTCCACGCCATGTCCATAAACTGGCTGATAGGATATTCCATCGGCTTGAGGTCGCCCACGTTGAGAATCCAGAGACGGTCGATGCCGTTCTCGTAGGCAAGCGTCAACTGCTCCCAAGGGTTCTGCACAGGGGTAACATTGAGCATCTTCGAGTTTCTTGGCGCACCCACGTAATCTACGTGATAGTACAATCCCCAACCGCCCTTGTGCTTGCGTTCCTTGGCGTTAGGCACACGGCGTACGTTGCCCCAGTTGTCATCGCAGAGCAGCAGGGTTACGTCGTCAGGCACCTTCATACCCTTGTCGTAGTAATCCAGCACCTCTTTATATAGTGCCCAAACCTGTGGGGTTTCGCTAGCCTTCTTTCCCGTTACATCAGCGATAATCTTGCGCTGGTCGTTGATGATGTTGGTCATCAGTCGTGTATCAGCCTTGTCGCTCATTGCCTCGTCGCCGTCGCCACGCATGCCGATGGTTACAATCTGTTCGGTACCCTTCATGCGTTCGATGCCTTCACGGAAGAATTTCTGCAGGTTTTCCTTGTTCTTCTGATAGTTCCAGGGTCCCCATCCCTTGCGGTTGCGGGCATATTCCTGGTGGTTGCGAGCCATCGGCTCATGGTGCGAGGTGCTCATCACCACGCCCATCTCGTCGGCAGTCTTCTCGTTCTCCGGGTCATCGGCATAGAAAGCCCAGCCCCACATGGCTGGCCACATCATGTTACCTCTCAGTCGCAACACCAGTTCAAAGACGCGCTGATAGAATCGGTGGTCTCCATAATCGGTGCCGTATGTATTCTTCACCCACGAGGTGAGGCAAGGTGCTTCGTCGTTGAGGAAGATGCCACGATATCTGACGGCTGGCTCGCCATCGGTATAGATTCCCTTGTTTACAAAGATGGAATCGTGATGAGCTATGGGTACATCTGCCCAGTCGTACCAAGGCGATACACCCATCTGCTGTGAGAGTTCGTAGATGCCGTAGATGGTGCCTCGGCGGTCGCTACCTGCGATGACGAGCTGTCCGTCTACCATGGTGATGATGAATTTCTCCCGTTTTCCTTTCAACAGATTTCCATTGATGCGCTTCTGGCGGATGAGCTGGTCGATGGCCGCAGAATGGCCGATGGTACCTACGAGGATGGTAGGTTTGCCGGCAGCATCCTTGTCTTTCAGTCCGGCATCGGAGGTAAGGACAGCCTTGCTTCCGCTCACCTTCATGATATCCTTGACCAGGGCATTGGCTGCATAGCTCACACCTTTGCAGTCGTTGGCATCCATATAGATTTCTACCTTATTATCACGATTGATGAGTAAGTCGCCTTTCTGGAAGGAGACAAACTGGTCGGCTGCGCTCATGCCTAAGGATGAAAGCAAAGCCATGCTCACGAAGAAAATCTTCTTGTTTTTGTTTAGCTTCATACTTTGTAATGTGTATAGATGTTTGTAGTTCAACTTATTATTGTCGGGTGCAAAGGTATGGAATATTCGTTGATTTTACTTTGTTTTCTGTAGTCTTTACTTTCTTATTTGTTTCATTTTCATGTTTCTTGTTGTTTCTTTTTGTGTTTTCACAGAAAAATAGTACCTTTGCACATTAATAATAGGATAGAAAATAGAAATATAAATATAGGAATAGAAACATGATAGACAAACCGACCATAGCCCGTATTATGGACTCCACCAAGATAGAAGAGGTGGTGTCTGAGTTTGTCACGCTCAAGAAGCGAGGCATCAACTATGTCGGACTCTGTCCTTTCCATAACGATTCCCATCCTTCTTTCTCCGTGTCTCCAACCCGAGGTATCTGCCATTGCTTTACTTGCGGCAAGGGCGGAAATGCCGTCAACTTCCTGATGGAGCTGGAGCAGATGACCTATCCCGATGCCCTTCGCTGGCTTGCCAAGAAGTATAACATCGAGATTCAGGAACGGGAGATGACCAGCGAGGAGAAGCAGCGCGAGAGTGAACGGGAATCCATGTTCATCGTCAACGACTGGGCTGCGAAGTATTTCCAGGACATTCTTCAGAATGATGTGGACGGACGTGCCATCGGTATGCAGTATTTCCGCAGTCGTGGTTTCCGCGACGACATCATCCGGAAGTTCCAGTTGGGATTCGCGCTTCCTCAGCGCACAGCCCTTTATGATGAGGCTGTGAAGAAGGGATACAATCCGAAGTACCTGGTGAGCACAGGTCTTTGCTTCAAGGTGGATAAGGACGAGGAGAACAACAGAAGCGGGCAGGATAAGTATCTGGATAGATTCTCGGGGCGTGCCATTTTCCCGTGGCTCAGTGTGAGTGGCAAAGTGGTGGCTTTCGGTGGACGAGTGCTCGATACCCGTACCAAGGGCGTGAGCCAGAAATACGTCAATTCGCCGGATAGCGAGATTTACCATAAGGAAAGAGAACTCTATGGTCTTTATCAGGCCAAGAAAGCGATAGCCAAGGAAGACTGCGTATACATGGTGGAGGGATACACCGATGTGATTTCCATGCACCAGTGTGGCATCGAGAATGTGGTGGCAAACTCGGGTACTGCCCTGAGCATCCACCAGATTCGATTGCTTCATCGATTCACCAGTAACATCGTGCTCCTTTATGATGGCGATGATGCCGGTGTGCACGCTGCATTGAGAGGAACCGATATGCTGCTGGAAGAGGAGATGAACGTAAAGGTGCTCTTCCTGCCGGATGGCAACGACCCGGATAGCTTTGCCCGCAACCATACGGCGGCGGACTTCAGAAAATATATCGAGGATCATCAGGTAGACTTCATTCAGTTTAAGACCGATTTGATGCTGCGTGGTGTTACTGACCCCGTGAAGCGAAGTCAGGCAATCAACAGCATCGTGGAGAGCATCTCGAAAATCAAGAATCAGATTACCAGAGCCTCTTACATCACCGACTGTGCCCATCGGCTCGGCGTGAACGAAGCCATCATTGTGAATGCCCTCAACAACTTTGTGCGCAATGGTATGAGCGAGCAGGTGAAGGCTGAGCGCAGGGCGGCTGGTCTTCGTGACCCTAAAGCCACATCGCCTCAGCAGGGCATGCAGCAGGCGCTTCAGGGAACCACACCGCTGGATAAGCTCCTGGAAGTGGAAACCCTGCTGGTTCAGGTGGTCATTCATCATGGTGACAAGACTATCGTAGTGCAGGATGTGGATGGCAATAATGTGGAATTGCCGGTGGCGCAATACATCAGTCTTGATTTGGCTGGCGATGATTTCAAGTTTCATAATGAACTCTACAATCAGATATTGCAGGAAGCTGTGGAGCATGTGGAGGAAGATGGATTTGTGGCAGAAAACTATTTCGCCAATCATCCGAACCCGGAAATTAGTCGCATAGCCGGTTTGCCTACCGGCGACCAGGAGGTTTCTACGGTGAGCCTTCAGCTCAAGATGAGTCAGGAGAAACTGCGCCAGCTGGTGCTCAAGGATCTGCTCAGTTTCCGCACCCATTACATCGCCCAGCGAATCATCGAGGTGCAGCAGGAGTTTGCCAGGAATCCTACCAACAGGGAACTGCTTGAGGAGTTCATGAAACTCAAGAAGATGAATACCCTCCTGGCAAGTCAGACCAACTCAGTGTTTAATTAGATAAAAAACGAAAGGTATGATATATTTTCATTGGATTTATCTGTTGCTTTATATAGCGATTATGATACCTGCTATCATCACCGTCTTGATGGACAACCGGCAGCCGGCTAAGACGATGGCATGGATTCTTGTGCTCTCGTTCATGCCTTTCGTAGGAATCATCTTCTACATTTTCTTCGGACAGAACACCCGAAAGGAACGGCTCATCAGCGACCGAAGCATGGACCAGCTCACCAAGCGTTCCATGCTGGAGTTTGCCGAGCAGGAGAATCTCCATCTGCCTGCCAGCAACAAGCCGCTGGTGAATCTCTTCACCAACCAGAACTGGGCTTTTCCCTTCAAGGACAACAAGGTGGATATTTTTACCAGCGGCTACGATTTCATCCTCACCTTATTATATAATATAGGTCAGGCAAAGCATCATATTCATCTCGATACGTATATCATGGAAGATGATGCCTTGGGAAATCTTGTAGCCGATGCCCTGATAGACAAGGCTGAGCAGGGAGTGGAAGTGCGACTCATCTATGATGATGTGGGTTGCTGGAAGGTGAAGGATGCTTTCTTCGAGCGGATGCGTGATGCGGGCATTGATGTTCATGCCTTTATGCCGGTTAGATTCCCGGCATTTACCAGTAAGGTGAACTATCGCAACCACCGCAAACTGTGCGTGATAGATGGGAAGGTGGGCTTCATCGGTGGCATGAATATCGCCTTGAGATACGTGAAGGGAACGGGGAAACGACCTTGGCGGGATACCCATCTTAGGATAGAAGGCGGTGGGGTCTATGCCATTCAGCGTGCTTTTCTGATAGATTGGTATTTTGTGGATAGAACATTGGTAAGCAGTCGTAAGTACTATCCGCCGGTGGATATCCATATCAACAATAATTGTCTGGTACAGATAGTGACGAGCAGTCCGATTATGCCTTGGCCTGATATCATGCAGGGCTATGTTCGTATCCTGCTCCAGGCGCAGAAGTATGTGTATATGGAGACGCCTTATTTCCTGCCTACGGAGCCTGTGCTCTTTGCGATGCGCACGGCGGCACTTGCCGGAGTGGATATTCGCCTGATGGTGCCCCGTCATGCGGATGCCAGGATGGTGGAGTGGGCTTCCCGCTCTTATCTGATGGAGGCGATTGAGGCCGGCGTGAAGGTTTATCTTTATATGGGTGGCTTCAACCACAGCAAGTTGCTGGTGAGTGATGACAATCTCTGCACGGTGGGCAGCACGAATGTGGATTTCCGTAGTTTCGAGAATAATTTCGAGGCGAATGCTTTCTTCTATGATGAGGAGATGGCGCAGCGCATCAAGACGATTTATCTCAATGATGAGGCCAAGAGTATCCTGGTGGATGATGTGGCGTATTTCGTGAAGCGCCCATTCATGAAGCGCCTGTTCGAGAGTATCGTAAGATTGCTTTCGCCGCTGCTGTGATTAGGCACGGATTTTTATTAGGTGTAATCCGTGCCTAAAATTTGCTTTTATCTGAATATCGAGAAGTTCACGCTTCCGTAACTTCTATGCTCCAGGAATCTTGGATGCTCGGAGAAATCATAATTCTTGCCATGTTCGAAAACGAAAATGCCATCTTCGTTCAGAAGGTCACCATTCAAAACGAGGTCTGGAATCTCAGGGAGTTTCTCTAGAGCGTAAGGTGGATCGGCAAAGATGAAATCAAACTTCTGCTTGCAGGTTCTCAGAAAGCGGAACACATCGCCACGAATCAGAAGATCCTTGTCTTCGCCCAGTTTCTTGAAGCACTCTCTGATGAAGTTGGCATGGTCGCGGTCAGCTTCTACGCTGATGACACGCTGGCAGCCACGGGAAACCAGTTCCAGAGAGATGCTGCCTGTGCCGGCAAAGAGGTCGAGGGCTGTGGTATCCTCGAAATCGATGTAATTCTGCAAAACATTAAAGATGTTCTCCTTTGCGAAATCGGTGGTTGGTCGAGCCTTAAACGAACGGGGAATGTCGAAATGGCGACCCTTATATTGTCCTGTTATGATTCTCATAATTTACTTTGAACTTTAAATTATTTTACTAAACTCTTTTTACTTGCTTAAATAGAGCGTTACCAAGTCGAACGGCATTCCTTTGATTTCCGTGATTGGGGCACGATTGAACTCGGCACTCGGATTCAGAAGGAAGGTCTTCTTGATGTATATCTTTGCATTATAGAGAAACCAGTCCTTGTCTGGCACGTCGCCTGCCACATGCAGCTCGTCCTGTACCTGGTCCATGCCCACTTGCTTCCATACATAGAGGATGAAGTAGAGAGCATCCTTGGCGTGGTCTGCCTTGAATGAGTTGAAGAACTTGAAGCGGTTCTTCTCATAGCAGAAGATATCTACTTTCTTATCATGGAAGTAGGCGTAGAGCTTGCGATGGATGCCGGTGAAACTGCGCTGGTGCAGATAGTTCCAAATAGGTTGCATGATAGGGGTGAAGCGCACATCCTTGAAATTATCCTCCACCACCATCTTCAGGTCCTTGTTGATAGGGAATACCGCCACCACATTCAGGTTGGGCTGTACCTTGTGCAGAATCACATCACCATTATGCCCTGTGAAGGCATGCTGATAGAGCACGGGGAGGTCTTCTTCGTGAAACTCCTCGATGGGTACCAGCAGAATAGGGGAGTCGATATATACGCGCACTTTGGTGTAGCCACGTTGCAGCAGATCGCTCTCGCTGAATGCCTGGCGCAAGTTGGCAGCTATTGATACGCCGCTCTTCACGGTGTAAGGCTCGTATATCAACTGATGCTCGGCCTCCCGGTCAACAACCGAAAAGCTGAGTGTATTCTTGCTCACTCTGATGGTGAGTCGTGCTTGTTGTGTTCTATTACCAGTTATCTGCATTCTAATCTTGTTTTTAATCAGTCGCCTGGGTTGTTTTCCTTACCAGTTTCCTGCGTTGTCGTTGTCTTTTGTGATGTCGCCAATCTTCAGTCCGGGAAAGCGGCCTGCATAGTTGGCTTCTTCCGTCACATTCATGATAGCCTCCTCGTCCAGCCCATCCAGGTAGTCCTCATAGGCGGCGCTGCATTCCATCAGTGGTATCTGCTTTCCGCTTTTTCCCACGATGGTGGCGGCAGCAAGCGAGAATTTCTTGCCATCGGAGTAAGGGATGATTGCGTCGTCTGCCTTCAGATACTTTCCCTTGATGAGGGTAGTGAAATCGCCCGTATATACCCCATGTTTTGCCTTGTATTTCTCTTCGGCAGAGCGAATCAGCATCAGTTTCTCCTTCACCTCAGTCTCTCTTCCCTCCATCGATTTCTGGAAGCGGATGGGCTGGCTTATGCTGAGCACGCAGAGCAGCATCATGACGACCACGCATGCTCCCAGGATAACATTATTGTTTAATTTCCTTAATTTCATTCTCATTTCAAAAAGTATTATTACTTTTGCATCGGCTTTCGGCTCTTGATAAGAGACGACGCCTAATTAGGGTACAAAGATACGCCAAAATACAGACAAAACAAAATAAATGGCGTTGAAATTATTAATTATTAATTATAAAAAGAAATTTTGATGGTAGTTGATGAGTTAAAATATAAGATATTGCAGCAATTTGGCTTCCCGCCAACCCAGGAGCAGGCGAATGCGCTAGATGTGTTTGCACGCTTCCTTACCGATAGAAACCCGCAGGTGGTGATGATTCTCCGAGGTAGTGCGGGTACGGGTAAGACTTCGCTTTCGGGTGCCATCGTCCGCACCTTGCAGGCCATCCGCCAGAAGGTGATGCTCCTGGCGCCAACGGGTAGAGCGGCTAAGGTGTTTTCGCTGAACAGTGGAACGCCGGCTTATACCATCCATCGACGCATCTATCGCGAAAAGTCGTTTTCCGGGGTAGATGGTCAGTTCAATCTCAACGACAATCTCTTTACCGATACGCTCTTTATGGTGGATGAGGCTTCGATGGTTGCCAATATGGGATTGGGTGGCATGAACTTCGGCAGCGGATGCCTGTTGGATGACCTGGTACATTTCGTATATCAGGGCAGAAACGACCGCCTGATGCTTATCGGCGATAAGGCGCAGTTGCCTCCTGTTGGTGAAGAGGAATCACCTGCCCTCAATGCAGCCATGCTGCAGGGGTATGGATTGACGGTTTACGAGTGCGATTTGAACGAGGTGCTCCGCCAGAGCGAGCAGTCGGGCATTCTTTATAATGCCACGATGATTCGCCAGATGATTACCCATGACGACATCACCCAACTCCCGAAGATTCGCTTTACGGGCTTTTCGGATATCAAGCCGATGCCTGGAGCCGAACTGATAGAGGCGCTTGCCGACAGTTATCATCACGTAGGTTTGGATGATACCATCGTGGTTACTCGCAGCAACAAGCGTGCAAACATCTTCAACCAGGGCATCCGAAACATGGTGCTCGATAGGGAAGAGGAACTCTCGCAGGGCGACATCCTCATGATTGTGAAGAACAATTATTATTGGATGGAGGAAGAGAGGAAGAAGATGAAGGAAAAGGATAATCAAGTTCCAAGTAACGATATTCCTGCTTTTCTGGCGAATGGTGACAGGGCGAAGGTGCTGAAGGTGCGCCGCCGTATCGACCTCTATGGCTTCCGCTTTGTCACCCTTCTGCTTCAGTTTCCTGATTACGGCAACTATGAGCTAGAGGCTACCGTGCTGCTGGATACCCTGACGAGTGAGGCATCTGCCCTGACCCACGATCAGCAGGAACAGCTCTTCCGTCAGATAGAAGAGGATTATCAGGACGTTCCGCTCAAGGCAGACCGGATGAAAGCAATCAGGCAGGACCAGTTTTACAATGCCTTGCAGGTGAAGTTTGCTTATGCCGTCACCTGTCATAAAGCGCAGGGTGGACAGTGGGCACATGTTTATGTGGACCAGGGCTACATGACGGATGATATGCTTACGCCCGATTACATCCACTGGCTCTATACAGCCTTCACCCGTGCCACGGAGATGCTCTATCTGGTTAACTGGCCGGAAACGCAAATCGAAACAAGTTGATCGGGATTGGCTGTTCTGAACGAATAGGTCAAAACGGGCTAATTATATGCTCTAAATCTGTATTATAGTACCAATTTGTTTTCAAATCATTCAAAAACCATGTTAATCAGCAAATAAATGGTTAAAAGTTTGATGGTTCAAGAAAAAAGTAGTACTTTTGCACTTAAGTATACACATCTTTTATATAAGAGTGAATCGATGGCAACATCATTCATATAAGAAGATTGAGGTAATATGAAACAGAATAAATTATTAATTTATCATATATTTAGTAATAAATGGAAAATAGAAAAGTAGCTTTAATCACAGGTATTACAGGTCAGGATGGCTCTTATTTGGCAGAGTTGTTGTTGAGTAAGGGTTATGATGTTCACGGAACTATCCGTCGTTCTTCTACAGACTATCGTGAGCGTATCGCTCACTTGGAGGGTACTCCAAACTTCCACCTTCACTATGCCGACCTCGGTGACTCTATGAGTATCATCCAGGTAATGAACAAGGTGAAGCCAACTGAAGTTTATAATCTTGCAGCGCAGAGCCACGTACAGGTGAGCTTCGACTCTCCTGAGTTTACAGCCGATGTAGATGCCACAGGTGTGCTCCGTATTCTGGAAGCTATCCGCCAGTGCGGTTTGGAGAAGACTTGCCGCATGTATCAGGCTTCAACTTCTGAGCTTTACGGCAAGGTAGAAGAGGTTCCTCAGAACGAGAACACTCCATTCCACCCTTATTCTCCATACGCTGTTGCCAAGCAGTATGGTTTCTGGATTGTCAAGGAGTACCGCGAGGCATATAATATGTTCTGCTGTTCTGGTATCCTTTTCAATCATGAATCAGAAAGAAGAGGTGAGACATTCGTTACTCGTAAGATTACATTGGCTGCGGCACGCATCAAGCAGGGTAAGCAGAGCAAGCTCTATCTGGGTAACCTGGATTCTCTCCGCGACTGGGGTTATGCCAAGGATTACGTAGAGTGCATGTGGTTGATTCTCCAGGCAGAGAAGCCAGAGGATTTCGTTATCGCAACAGGTAAGCAGCACTCAGTTCGTGAGTTCGCTCAGTTGGCTTTCCACTATGTAGGCATCGAGCTGAAGTGGGAAGGCAAGGAAGAGAACGAAAAGGGTATCTGCGTTGAGGGTCCTGAGGAACTTATCGGCAAGACACTCGTTGAGGTTTCTCCTGACTTCTATCGTCCTACCGACGTGGTGAACCTCTGGGGTGACCCAACAAAGGCTAAGGCTAAGCTTGGCTGGAATCCTAACACCACATCTTTCGAGGATCTCGTCAAGATCATGGTTGAGAGTGATATGGCTAAGGTAGCTGCTGAGGATGCCGGCGAGAAGGTTCGCTGCAACCTCGTGGAATACTTGGAAAAGGGAATCGTGAAGTAGTGATTAGTGAGTAATGATTAGTGAGTAATTCTGTTGAAGATATGAGTGAAAGTGGAGATCTTTTATCACATAAATGTATGAAATTTGCTATTCGTATAGTAAAATTATATAAATGGTTATGTGATGAAAAAAAGGAATTTGTAATGAGCAAGCAACTACTTCGCTCAGGTACTAGTATTGGCGCTAATTTAGCAGAGGCACAAGCAGCAATAAGTAAGGCTGATTTTACAGCAAAAATCTTTATTAGCGCTAAAGAGTGTCGCGAAACGCAATATTGGATTGAATTATTGTTTCAGACAGATTATCTGGATAAAAAACAATATGAGTCAATTCTGACTGATTCTGTAGAATTAGGGAAAATGTTGTCTTCTATGACTAAGAAACTCCAACCCAATGGCAGGCTGTCATCAACGGAAGATAATCACTAATCAATAATAAATAATAAATGAATAAAGATTCTAAGATTTATATAGCAGGACACCACGGACTCGTGGGTTCTGCTATCTGGAATAACCTCAAGAAGAGAG
>ERZ1035001.1128-NODE-1128-length-11074-cov-14.600871_pt1 | contig 11074 bp, 6 predicted proteins | sample MGYA00520685_ERZ1035001 | MGnify/ENA primary metagenome ERZ1035001 (study PRJEB33766, sample SAMN09781749) | gut metagenome | biome: gut microbiome | host: Homo sapiens | place: Madagascar | study: EMG produced TPA metagenomics assembly of the PRJNA485056 data... | reverse complement strand
AATTTAATTGATGCAGTTAAGAATTCATGATAAAATTTTTATACTAATATTTGCGTTTTGAGGAAGAGAAAAATCAAAAGGAAAGGATTTGAGGGGAGAATGAACAAAAATCTAAAAATTGTAATATTTATATTGCTGTTTATTATCGTCTTTCTGCTCGGCATGCTGCTTGGTATGCAGATACAGGGAAAATGGGATAAAGCAGAAACCAACAAGTCTGCATCCGGTTCGGCAGAAGCACAGATTGATGAGGAAACAGGTGAAAATTCAGACAATCAGAATGATGCTTCGACCAATGATCCTGCTACGAACGATACTTCGGATGACTCTGTGAACGAGACAGCAGCCACCAATCACGTGTCTGTAGACCGGGATGTCGACTATGGTGCGATGGATGTGCCGGAACCAACGACCGATGACTGGCTGTTTACCGATGGCAACAAGATTGTGGACGCGGACGGGAATGAAGTATGGCTGACCGGCATCAACTGGTTTGGCTATAATACAGGGACGAACACATTTGACGGGTTATGGGCATCTGACCTGAATCAGTCGATTCAGGAGATTGCAAATCACGGATTCAATGTGATCCGTGTGCCATTTTCGGCAGAGCTGATCTTACAGTGGGCAAGCGGCGAATATCCGGATGCGAATTTTAACCAGGCGACTAACGATTATCTAGTTGGAATGGACAGCCTGCAGATCTTTGAGTATGTGATCGGGCAGTGCCGTGCAAATGGGCTGAAGCTGATTATTGATATTCATTGTGCGGAGACGAATGCGAGCGGACATATGGTGAATCTCTGGTACACGGACCGGATATCCACAGACGATTATCTGTATGCACTTTCGTGGATGGCTGACCGTTACAAGAACGATGATACGATCATCGCCTACGACCTGAAGAATGAGCCACATGGAAAGCCGAACGAGGGAGATGGGGCGGCAATCTGGAACGATTCCAAATCTGAGAATAACTGGAAATACACGGCGGAGCGTGCTGCAAATGCAGTGCTGTCAAAGAATCCGAATGTACTCGTGCTTGTCGAAGGAACTGAGATCTATCCGGTTGATATCAAGAAGAACGGCGATTATGCATCAACGAATGAGGATGATTATTATTTCAACTGGTGGGGCGGAAACCTGCGCGGTGTCGCAGATTACCCGGTTGACCTCGGTAAATATCAGAACAAGCTTGTATATTCGCCGCACGATTATGGTCCAACTGTATATGAACAGCCTTGGTTTCAGGGCAGTTATACCTACGACAGCCTGATGAAGGACTGCTGGCACGATAACTGGTTTTATATCCATGAGGATAATATTGCACCGCTTCTGATCGGTGAGTGGGGCGGTTTCATGAGTGAACCGAATATTACATGGATGACCTATATGCGTGAACTCATACAGAAGAATAGACTGAATCATACCTTCTGGTGCTTCAATGCGAACTCCGGGGATACCGGAGGCATGGTTTTAGATGATTTCACAACATGGGACGAGGAAAAGTATGCATTTGTCAAGGAAGTTCTCTGGAACAATGGTGAGAAGTTCATCGGACTTGATCATGCGATTCCACTTGGCATCAATGGAATCAGTCTGGGAGAGTACTACAAATAACCTATATGTAAAATTCATTGATTGAACATAAGCCAGGTGTCGATTATAATGGATTGTATGAAGAAAATGATCGGAGGCAGAAATTGAAAAGTTGCGGGCACAGTTACTGCTCGTGCAAGATAAAAAGAACAATTAAAACATTAAGAGGAGGGTTCAAATGAGCAAAAAACGAATGACAAGGAGGGTGTTTGCAGTTGTATTTGCTCTGTTATTCATGATAACAGGGGTGACGATTCCAACGTTGACACCACAGGCAGCAACGGAAATGGATTTATCATCGTATATTACGATGAGCGGAACGACAGAAAAAACTTATGACAATGGCAATGGGGCGTGGGTTGCTGATTTACTTTTGACATTGCCACAGGATATGGACGAAAAATCCGAATGGGAAGCAAAAGGAATCAAGAGTTTGAGTATGAGTCTCTCGGTATCTAATTATGCGGGTGATTCGAATAGTGGTACACCGGGTGCAATGCTAATGTTTATGTCAGATGATTGGGTAAACTGGAATCAGGGAAACTATGTAAATCTGACAACATCCGGATCAATGGACTTGAGCTTGGATATAACGAGTTTAAAATGGGGAGGAAGCACGAAAGTCGGTAAAATCGGCGTGCAGTTTATAAACCTGCAGGAAGGTTCTACTGTTACATACCAGATCAATTCTGTGAAGTTCTCGACAGATTCTACATCATCCGGCGGTTCTGGTGGAAGTTCCGGTGGCTCTGGCATAGTCACAATTCCTGCCGGAAATGTAACAGATTACAATTATTCAGATATTGATTACAACTATGCAAAGCTGCTTCAGTACTCTTTGTATTTTTATGATGCAAATATGTGTGGCGATGAGGTAGGAACAAAGTCTCTGCTTGACTGGAGAGGAAATTGCCACACCTATGATAAGTATTCTTATACAAGAACCGATGGAAGTACTGTTACGGTAGATTTGACTGGCGGATTCCATGACGCGGGCGATCATGTAAAGTTTGGACTTCCAGAAGCATATGCGGCATTTGTGCTTGGTATGAGCTATGATACAAATAAATCTGCATATGTGGCATCGGGACAGACGAATCATTTGCAGACAATCACGACACATTTTGCGGATTATCTGACTAAATGTGCTGTATTAAACAGTGCAGGAACTTCTGTGGAAGCGTACTGTGTACAGGTTGGAAATGGTGGTCCAGCTTACGATCATGGATATTGGGGAGCACCGGAGGCTCAGCCACAGAGCAATCGTACGGCATATTTCTCCAGCGATTCTGCACCACATACTGATGTGGTATCGTTATCCGCAGCCGCACTTGCCATGCAGTATAAAAACTTTGGCGGCGACAAATATTTAAAGACAGCAGAAATGCTTTTTGCATATGCAAAAAATCACAATAAGTCTGTTGGTACAACGTCTGGCAGCTTTTATGTATCTTCTAACTGGGAAGATGATTATTGTCTGGCAGCGCTGTTGTTGTATCAGATTACCAGAAACACAAGTTATCTGTCTGAATACAATCAGTATAAAAATGCAGATGCAGCTATGAAACCATATTGGCCGCTTGGCTGGGATAATGTTGGTCCGGCAGTGGCTTATTACGATGAAAATTCCAGTAAAATAGCATCACTTATGGGGATTTCAGATGGCAATAGTACCTATGGTGGCTATCGCTGTGTCAGCGATTGGGGCTCTGCCCGTTATAATACCTCTATGCAGTACACAGGATTACTGTATGATAAATTGACATCGACAGAAACATATCGAGGCTGGTCAGAGGGACAGATGAAATATTTGCTTGGTAACAATACAGCGAAGCAATGTTTTGTAATCGGATATAATGCGTATGGACCGAAATACCCGCATCATAGGGCAGCTTCTGGATATACAGGTGGACCGCAGGGAACAACAGCTCAAAAATATACTTTGATTGGTGCGCTGGTAGGCGGACAAAGTTTGAGTGGTGTTTATCTTGATAATGCAAACGATTATCAGTATACAGAGGTAGCCATAGATTATAACGCGACTCTGGTTGCTGCTGCGGCTGCAATCTATGAAAAATACACATCCGATACCGAACATCAGTATATAGACAAAAATCTTTCATCTGGTGGCAGTTCCACACCTGATGTACCGAAGGAGGTTGCAGCAACAGGTGTTGCTTTGAATAAAGACACACTGAGCTTCGAGATCGGAGGAACGAATCCTGTGACAGAGACAACACTTGTTGCAACTATATCACCGGATGATGCAACAGATAAGAGCGTGACATGGAGTTCTTCGAACAACAAGGTTGCAACTGTGAATGCTTCTGGTAAGGTAACTGCGGTTGGCGCAGGCTCTGCAACAATCACAGCAAAAGCAAACGGAAGCACATCAGATGTGAAAGCAACCTGTGCAGTTACGGTGTGGAAGACACCAGAGGCTCCAACACAGGCACCAAGCACAAGTGAGACACCGACGACAAATACGATCACGTTAACACCATATGACGACTGTGAGTATCGCATTGCTCCAAATGGAACATGGCAGGATAGCAACGTATTTGAGGGATTAGATCCAGATACAGAATATACATTTGAAATCCGTGTAAAAGCCGATGCAGATAACAACATTCGCACGGGCGAGATTGTAACGATCAAAGTAAAGACCGCACAGGAAGGAGAGAAGATTGTAGAAGTAACAGGGGTTCGGTTTGACAATCAGCCTTCCGAGAAATCTATAACGATCGGAGATGCTGTTTCATGGAGCTTCCCGGCAACGGTTTCCCCTGCCAATGCTACAGATAAGACGATTACATATACCTCTTCCAATCCAGAGGTTGCTAAAATCGATGCGACAACCGGTGTTCTTACGGCGGTTGCACCTGGATATACAGAGATTTCTGTGACAACAAAATCGGGCGGATACAAAGATACTGTTAAGCTTTCCGTGTATAAGGAATATGAAACACCGTCAGCTCCAACACTTGCATCTAAGACAACGACATCTGTTACATTGAACAGTGTTGCTGGCTGCAAATACTCCAAAGATGGTGTGAACTGGCAGGATAGCAATGTATTTACAGGACTTACAGCAAATACAGCTTATACATTTTATGTAAAGAAGGTGGCAAAGGGGTATTGGCTGGAAAGCGATAAGAGCGCAGGACTCACCGTTACCACAGTCAAAGAGACAACCGGTGGTTCGACTGGTGGTAACACTGGAGGAAATACAGGTGGAAATGCCGGCGGCTCCACAGGCGGTAATACTGGAGACTCTACTGACGGAAGTACAGGAGGGAATACTGGTGGTTCCACAGGTGGTAACACCGGAAGCAATACAGGTGGAAATACAGGCACAACTACAACAGCTCCGAATATTACAGTTTCCTACCGTACGCATGTACAGACATTTGGCTGGGAAGGAAAAGAGAACGATATCAAGACATGGAAATCCAATGGTACTATGTCAGGTACAAGCGGAAAGGCAAAGAGACTTGAAGGTATCAATATTGTTGTAAATTCTGCGGAAGCAGGAAAGACAGCCAAGCTCGGTATTCAGTACACGACGCATTGTCAGAGTTACGGCTGGCTGCCTTGGTCTGCAAATGGTGAGATGAACGGAACTGAGGGGGAAGCAAAGAGACTCGAAGCAATCAAGATTCAGCTTACAGGCGCAGGTAAGGATAAATATGATGTGTATTACAGAGTGCACGCACAGTCTTACGGATGGCTCGGCTGGGCGAAGAATGGCGCACCATCTGGAACAGCAGGCTATGCAAAACGTCTGGAAGGCATCCAGATTGTAGTTGTAAAGAAGGGTGAATCTGCACCGGGCGCAAACTTCAAGGGTGTGAATGTTACAAAACAGTTAGCAAGCTATATTGCAAAGGCTGGATCTTCACCGGTTGTCGGCAATCCGGCGACATCCAACACGAATCCGTCTGTGGTCGGTGAGAACGCAATCAATGTTGCGTACCGTACACATGTACAGAGCTTCGGCTGGCAGGGCTGGAAGTATAATGGACAGATGAGTGGTACTTCTGGATTAGCAAAGCGTCTCGAAGGTATCAATATCAAGCTAACAAACCAGACATACAGCGGCAGCATTGTCTATACGACACATGTACAGTCTTATGGCTGGCAGGGAAATGAGAACGATCCAAATACATGGAAACGCAATGGCGTTATGTCTGGTACAAGTGGAGAGGCGAAGCGTCTCGAAGCAATCCGTATCGCACTGACTGGCGAGATGGCAGAGCATTATGATGTATATTATCGTGTACATGCACAGAGCTTTGGCTGGCTTGGCTGGGCAAAGAATGGTGAGGCTGCTGGAACCGCAGGTCTTGCAAAACGTCTCGAAGGCATCCAGATTGTTCTTGTGCCAAAGAATGGTAAGGCACCAGCGATGCGCTATCAGGGTATTACCAGTGTGAAAACACAGGCATACATAAAAAAATAAATCAGGGAGAAATCTCTACGATAAAATCTTGAAAAAAAGTGTATAACTGTATATAATCAAACAGGAAATTACAAAGAATAAATTATTATAAATTAAAGGAGATAAACAATGAGTAAGAAACCAGTTGTATTGATGGTACTTGATGGCTATGGCATTACAGACAAGACAGAAGGTAATGCAATTTACATGGCAAACACACCTGTGATGGATAAGCTGATGGCAGAGTGTCCATATGTAAGAGGAAATGCTTCCGGACTTGCAGTTGGACTTCCAGACGGACAGATGGGTAACTCTGAGGTTGGTCATATGAATATTGGCGCCGGAAGAATTATTTATCAGGATCTGACATCGATCACAAAGGCAATCGAGGATGGCGATTTCTTCGAGAACGAAGCAATGCTTGAGGCGATTGAGAACTGCAAGAAGAACAATTCCGACCTTCATCTGTGGGGACTTCTTTCCGATGGCGGTGTACACAGCCACAATACACATCTGTATGGTATCTTAGAGCTTTGCAAGAAGCAGGGCTTTGATCGCGTATATGTACATCCATTCTTAGATGGTAGAGATACACCTCCAGCATCTGGTAAGGATTATGTTGCAGCGCTCGTTGATAAGATGCAGGAGATCGGAGTCGGTAAGGTCGCAAGTATTTCCGGTCGTTACTATGCAATGGATCGTGATAACAACTGGGATCGTGTAGAGAAAGCTTATGCAGCTATGGTATATGGCGAGGGCGTAAAGGCTGCAGATCCAGTACAGGCAGTTGCAGATTCTTATGCAAATGATAAGACAGATGAGTTTGTTCTTCCTACTGTTATCGAGGCAGATGGAAAGCCGGTTGCAACCGTAAAGGCAAACGATTCCGTTATCTTCTTTAACTTCCGTCCAGACCGTGCACGTGAGATCACAAGAGCATTCTGTGCAGATGAGTTTACAGGATTTGAGCGGAAAGGTGGAAAGCTGCCACTGACATATGTATGCTTCAAGGATTACGATGAGTCTATCCCGAACAAGATCATCGCTTTCAAGAAGCAGGAGATCAAGAATACACTTGGAGAGTATCTTGCTGCAAATGGTTTGAAGCAGCTTCGTACCGCTGAGACAGAGAAATATGCACATGTTACATTCTTCTTCAACGGTGGTGTTGAAGAGCCAAATAAGGATGAGGACAGAGTACTTGTAAAGTCCCCAGCTGTTGCAACTTACGATCTGCAGCCAGAGATGAGTGCACCGGAAGTATCTGAGAAGCTGAATGCAGCCATCCGTTCCGGTAAGTATGATGTGATTATCATCAATTTTGCAAACCCGGACATGGTAGGACATACTGGTGTGATCCCTGCTGCTGTAAAGGCTGTTGAGACAGTTGACCAGTGTGTAGGAACTGCTGTAGAGGCAATCAAGGAAGTAGATGGCGTGCTCTTTATCTGTGCAGACCACGGAAATGCAGAGCAGATGATTGATTACAAGACAAAGGCACCTCATACGGCACATACAACCAACCCGGTTCCATTTATCCTTGTAAATTACGACGACAGCGTAAAGCTTCGTGAGGGTGGATGCTTAGCTGATATCGCTCCAACATTACTTGAGATCATGGGACTTCCACAGCCTGCAGAGATGACAGGTAAGTCTTTGATCGTAAGATAATTGATTTCTATGCTGTAGATAAATCGTATAGGTTTTAAGATACTATAAGAGAAAGGACTACAGATATGAAGAAGTTTATTGAAGAATTTAAGAAATTTGCTCTGAAGGGTAATGTGATGGACCTGGCAATCGGTGTAATCATCGGCGCGGCGTTTCAGAATATTGTTTCTGCACTGACAGCAGATTTCATTACCCCTTTAATCGCTGCAATCACGGGAAAAACGGATGAAAATGGCGGAATTATTGTTGGTGGAACGTTTACCATCAACGGTGCAACCTTCAACTATGGAGATTTTATATCGGCTGTGCTGAATTTTCTGATCATGGCATTGATTTTGTTTATCCTGATCAAAGCGGTAAACAAGATCACTTCTCTCGGACATAAAAAAGAAGAGGCAGAAGCAGCTCCGCTTACCAGAAAATGCCCATATTGCTACGGAGAGATCGACATCAAGGCAACCAAATGTATGCATTGTACATCCGATGTCTCCGACAGTGCACAAGGCTAAGTGATGATAGAAAATGGAATGTATGCAGACGCATGCAAATCTCATTGTAATGTAGTAGAATAAAAATTAAAACCTCTTTTTGTGAATTATACTAATAATCTATATGCGCTGATGGTAATTACCAATTCTGACGCAGACCATTGGAGCATGTCGGCACTTAATGAGATGCAGCGGTAATTTAATTACCGACTACATCGAATTTAGTACCGCTACATGCGGAAGTGAGCGAGAGCGCGTCTGCGTAGAATTGCGTAATTTACCTCAGCGCTTATAGAATAAGTAAATTTATATAACAAAAAGAGGTTTCTTTATTACCAATATCAGGAGGAAAGAAGATTGAATTTTCTAGAGGAACGCATCTTAAAAGATGGCATAGTAAAAGAAGGAAATGTACTGAAGGTCGACAGCTTTCTGAATCACCAGATGGATGTCCGCCTGTTCGATCAGATTGGCGAGGAGTTCAAGCGCCGATTTGCAGATGAGAAGATCAATAAGATTCTGACAATTGAGGCATCCGGCATCGGCATTGCCTGTATCGTCGCAAGACATTTTGATGTACCGGTTATCTTCGCGAAGAAGTCGAAGAGCATCAACATCGAAGGTGATGTGTATGTGGCAGAGGTAGAATCTTTCACACACAAGTGCAAGAATCAGGTTATCGTATCGAAGAAATTCTTAAACCCTGAGGATAAAGTCCTGATCATCGATGATTTCCTTGCGAACGGCTGTGCCCTGCAGGGACTTATCTCAATCGTGAAATCCGCAGGCGCTGAAGTATCCGGTATCGGAATTGCCATCGAGAAGGGCTTCCAGCCGGGTGGACAGGTAATCCGCAATCTCGGATTCCATCTGGAATCCCTTGCAATTGTGGATAGCATGGATTATACAACGGGTGAAATTAAATTCAGAGAGAATGCATAAGATGAGTAAGACAGAAGCTAATGTCAATGCAATCGTATCCGTGACATTGATTTTCCTCGTCTCTGCGACAGAGACGATCGGAGATACGTCAGCACTTGCAGTATCCGGACTTGGCAGAGATGCGACGACGAAGGAGACATCCGGTTCGATTGCCTGTGACGGTTTTGTCAGCGCATTATCGTCGGTATTTGGCTGTCTGCCAATCACTTCATTTAGCCAGAATGTCGGCTTGGTTGCCATGACGAAGGTCGTAAACCGTTTTACGATTGCAACCGGTGCGGTTATTATGATCTTAGCGGGAATCTTCCCGATCTTCGGCGCGGTTCTTGCAACGCTACCGGATGCGGTACTTGGCGGCTGTACGATCATGATGTTCGGTACGATTGTCGTAAGCGGTATCCAGATGCTTGGCAGATGTGGCTATACACAGAGAAACATTACGATTACAGCACTTTCCTTAAGTATCGGTCTTGGATTTACACAGGTGCCGGAGATTTTCGCAATCTTCCCTCGTATTGTCCAGACGGTATTTGCCGAAAACTGCGTCGCTGTTGTATTTATCGTCGCAATCATTCTGAATCTTGTACTTCCGAAGAACATGGAGGCACATACGATTGAGACAGAAACAGAGACAACTGCAGAATAACATCTGAATTTAATATTGAAATAATCGAAACGTCCTGTGATAAAACCACTGCAGGACGTTTTTTATATGTAACTTATGTATAAAAAGCTTCGATTCGGAAATAATTAGCTTAGATGTAAAAATTTTTGGAGGCTGATTTTGATGGATCGGATAAAATATATACATGCAAGAGAGATACTGGATTCCCGTGGAAATCCAACGGTAGAGGTAGAGGTCGTAACAGAAAATGGTGCGGCGGCGATCGCATCGGTGCCTTCCGGCGCTTCGACCGGAGAATACGAGGCACATGAGCTGCGCGATGATGAGCGGAGATATATGGGAAAAGGCGTGGAGAAGGCAGTGACGAATGTCAATACACGGATCAGTGACCGGCTCGTTGGCGTTGATGTGTTCAATCAGGCGTTGATCGACAAATACCTGACGGAAGCAGATGGAACCGAGAACAAATCGCGATTTGGAGCCAATGCAATTTTAGGAGTGTCACTGGCTGTTGCCCGTGCAGCAGCGAATTCCCTGCGTATGCCATTATATCGTTATATCGGTGGAATCAACGCGAAGAAAATGCCGCTTCCGATGATGAACATATTAAATGGTGGCTGTCATGCAGATAATACTGTGGATCTGCAGGAATTCATGATTGCTCCGGTTGGGGCAGATTCGTTCAAGCATTGCCTGGAAATGAGTGCAGAGATCTACCACACCTTGAAGCGCGTGCTGCATGAAAATGGACTTTCAAACGGTGTAGGAGACGAAGGTGGATTTGCACCAAACCTCGCAACCTCAGCACAAGTACTCGACTATCTGGTGCTTGCGATCAAGGAAGCAGGCTATAAACCATATGAAGATGTGAAGATCGCCATTGATGCAGCAGCAAGTGAGTTGTATGATGAGACAAGCGGGCTATATTATTTCCCTGGAGAAAGCCGGATGGCAGGCAGGGAGATCTATCGTAATTCTGAGGAAATGGTGCAGTATTACGAGGATTTGATAGGGAAATATCCGATTTACTCCATTGAAGATGGACTCGATGAAAATGATATGAAGGGCTGGAAGGTGCTTACATTCCGGCTTGGCGAGAAGGTACAGCTTGTCGGCGATGATCTGTTTGTCACAAATGTTGGGCGCTTAAAGCAGGGAATCGAGGACGGTATTGCAAATGCGATTCTTATCAAGTATAATCAGATTGGAACTTTGACAGAGGCGATGGATGCCATTGAGCTTGCCAAGAAATCTGGTTATAAGACGGTGATTTCTCATCGCTCGGGCGAGACAGAGGATTCTTTCATT
>ERZ1035001.1106-NODE-1106-length-11260-cov-33.019813_pt1 | contig 11260 bp, 7 predicted proteins | sample MGYA00520685_ERZ1035001 | MGnify/ENA primary metagenome ERZ1035001 (study PRJEB33766, sample SAMN09781749) | gut metagenome | biome: gut microbiome | host: Homo sapiens | place: Madagascar | study: EMG produced TPA metagenomics assembly of the PRJNA485056 data... | reverse complement strand
TGGTGATGCGCACAGGCGTGTCGCCGTTGTATTCCATCGTGACCTGCACCTTGCCGTCCGGGCCGATGTCGGGGATAACGCCGGTCATGCGGGAGATTTCCAGCAGTGTCACAAGGCGCTGGGCGGCAACCACCGGCATCGGCAGGTATTCGGGCGTTTCGTTGCAGGCGTAGCCGACCATAACGCCCTGATCGCCCGCACCGAGGGTGTCCTCGTCCTCTCCCTCAGCCAGTTCGGGTTCCACCGCGCCCGCAATGTCGGGGCTTTGGTCGTGGATGTAGCAGTCAATTTGGTAGCCCTTCGGGTCATAGCCGACATCCCGCAGGGTGTCGCGGACGATGTTGAACACGTCGGGCTTGGCCGAGGTCGTGATTTCGCCCGCCACAATGATGTGACCGTGGGTTGCCATGACCTCACAGGCCACGCGGCTGGCGGGGTCATGCTGCAGACAGGCGTCCAGCACGCTGTCGGCAATGAGATCGCACAGCTTGTCAGGATGCCCGCGCATGACGGATTCGGCAGTGTAAAAACGGGGATGCTCGTTTTCTTTTATGGTTTCGGTGTTTTCAAAAATGTCGTTCATAGGTTCTTCTCCTTGCTTGTTGGATGATTTCGGACAAAGGAAAAAGCCCGCAGGCGGGCTGCGGGCGAAAAGGATCGTATTCATATCAGCGCTCCGGGGATTCTTTTGTTTTGGGCGGTGGAGCCATAACGCGGGTATATTCTTCCGGCGTGGTGTGTTCCACACACAGGGTCTTGCCCAACAGGAAAAACAGCTGCGGATCGTGGTACATTTCCCCGTAGTGCTTCATCTGCTTGGGCGTAAGGTCGGTAAAGTCGTCGCGGGTCAGACCGCAGACGAAAAATGTGCCATGGATGATGTCATAGTCACCCAGCATACGGTTCAGCGGCAGGTTTTCTGCAATGCCGTTGTCATTACAGACGATACAGGCGCTATCCCGCCAAGGGTACACGGCCTCGATGGTGCCGCCGACAACTGCCTGCTCGGCTTCAAGGGTGTGTTCAATGTCGGCTTCGCGGGGGTATTTTCCGGGTTCAACGATCAGCACTTTCATCGGCATCCTCCTCATCAGAAGTTTCTTTCAGCGCATTTTTCTGCTTAACGGTCAGCAGCACGATTCCTGTTGCAGATGCAAGGGACACGACCACAATAGCCAGCAGCGGGAAACCATCTCCTGTCTGCGGGAGGGTCTGCACCTTGTGCGGTGTAATAACCGGCGTGGGCGCGGGAGTTGGCACCGGGGTTGCAGCGGGTGTCGGCTGCGGTGTTGGTGCCGGGGTTGGTGTAGGCGTATCCTCGCGGGGTATAGCTTCATCGATCATTTGAATTAGCCGCTTGCCAGCGCGCACCCATTCGGCATCGGCGTTTTTGCGGACGAACAGAGAAATCCCGTCATCAACGGTTTCCAACTTGAACTGCACTGATTCGGCAATTTCAAAGCCAGCCGGGGCGGCATCCTCGGTCAGGGTGTAGATGTACTCCTTAGTTTCGCCTGACAGCTTGATAAATTGATCCGAGATGGGAACACGGTGAGTTTTGTAGTCGGTTATCCAAGTGTCGACGACCTCATCATTCGCATCACGGATCGTCAGCGTAGCGCCCGGCAGTAGATTGCCTGCAATGTCGGTCTTGTCGATATCCAGTACCGGCGCGTCCTGCATGACAATAGTTGAACCATTCATTTTCGACCAGTCATCGTCGGATTTCACATATACCTCATTGACCTGCTCTGTACCGTTCTGCACAAGCTTGAACACGATGCTTTCGGCTTCGGCATAGCCGTCCGGGGCGCGGGTTTCGGTCAGAGTGTACGCTTTTTCCAGCTCCAGACCTCGCACGGTGTGCGGTGTTTTTGTGGAAGTCCAGCCCTCCACCAGATTGCCGTCAGTATCACGGATTTCCAGCTTTGCACCGGGCAGTTCCTTGCCGTTAGTGATGTCCTGCTTGGAAATGTCTACACTGGTGCGCAGGTTGGTGTTCGTAGCGTCCACGACCTGCCACGCGATTTGCTGACCTTCATAGGTGAAGGAAACTTCCATAGGGGTGCTGTCCAGCAGGTAACCCGCAGGGGCGGTGATTTCCACAATGCGGTATCTGCCGCTGTTGCCGGAATCCGGATAAGTTTTTGCGCGGATGGGAATGTCCACATCAAACCAAGTAAAGCCGCTGGCGTTGGTTGTGCTACTGGTGGCCAGCTTTGTACCGGCTTCAAGCAGCTTTGTACCGTCCGCGGAATAAATGTCATCCACGGTGTAGAGTTCATACACCGCACCGGGCAGATAGGTCAGCGCCTCTCGGTCCTGCTTGTAAATGCCTACACCGATTTTGCTGACTTTATCGCCGGGCTTTTCGGGCGTGGGCAGCACCCGCGCATTTTCAAACACAAGTGTCTGCCCATTCTTGTGGGCATCCGAGGCATCCTTGACATTCACAATGCTGTACGAACATTTCTTGTCACCGTCCTGTTCATGGCTGACAATAGTTTTCGCCAGCACAATGTCGTTTTTCTGGTTATCCCAGCCAAATTCCACCGTGTAACTCTGCTGGGTCAGCACAAAACCATACGGTGCTTGAACCTCGGTAATGGTGTACTTGCCCAGCGGCAGGGTCACGGTGACTTCGCCCTTGGTGCCATCATGGGTAATTTTCAAGAAATCATAGGTTGCCTGCATGCGGGTGGGGCTGAATGTTACTTCATCCACCTGCCCCTCCGCGCCGGTGGTAACAGTTGCCACCAAATCGCCGGATTTGTACCAGTAAGTGCCTTGGCGGTCTGGTGTGGCAATGTCAGCTGCCGCGTGAATTTCGTACACTGCGCCTGCAAGGTTGTCCTGCGTATAGATGAACTGTCCATCTTGGTAGTCGGTTAAAACATTGCCCAGCTTACGGATCGTAAGCTGACCGAGCGTCTCGTGGTTGAAATATTTTTCTTCTACGATATACTCGTCCATGTCGTTGGTGGCATTGCCCACGACCTGCCAAACACGGTCGGACTTGATTTCAAACTTCACCGAGTAGGCAGAATCGTTGAAATAGCCTTCCGGACCTTGCAGTTCTTCAATCAAATATCTGCCCAGCGGCAGTTTTTCCGGTGTTTTCATAAGACCGTCTGCATCGGTGTAGAACACATCCGTTTTCTTGGTGGCGTTGCCGCTGGCGGGGTCGATCATGGAAATGCGGGTCTTGCGGTCTTTTTCGTCCAGCCGATACAGCGCAAAGGCTGTGTTGGCGATTTTGACCGCCTTGCCGGTTTCTGTATCGGTCTTGATAAGCTGTAAATAGCCCTCCAATTCCTCATCCAGCACATTAAAAGTCATATAATCGTTGCTGGCGGTGGTAACACTGGCAGCCGGAACCGTAAATCGACTCTGCGGGCTGTTGGCGTCCACTGTCACGATGAACGGATCACACTGGAACACATCCTTGGGGATGGTGGTTTCCACGACAAGATATTGCCCATAGGGCAAGCCTTCAACGCGGAAAACGCCCTCATCGTTCGTGAACATTTCTGCCAGCCTATATTCAGCGTCCTGATCCGTGGGCATCCAGCCGTTGCCTTTACCGTTGGCGTAGTCGCCGTCTGCGGTCAAGGTGGCGTTATAGGCGTTGACCGTATCGGTGCTGCTTTCGAATATATTGGCGATAGCCTGTCCTTCGGCGGTAAAATCGTATTTTAGTGTGGCATTATCGTAGTTGTCCTTGCGGTAGACAGATAAGATGCTGGCGGCATCGTAGCTGCCATCCGGGTTCTGCTTGAACTGCGCCGCCTTGCTCAATTTAGAGATGCGATAAACGGTAAAGCCCGCACCCTCCAATTTCAAAGCAGGACTAGGCTGTCCAGTGGTGGAAACAAGTTTTTGCAAACTAAAGCCGGATTTCAGCACTTCGTCTTGGCTCTCTTGCTCGGCATGGATGTGGTAGGTTGATTCATCTGCATAGGACAGGGTTTTGTAGTGGTTGACCTCATCGCAGAGATACCCTTTGGCGTAGGACAGGTAATACCCGTCCCACGCCTTGCTGCCGTTCAGCTTGCGGCTCTCGGCTACGGCAGAATACTGGTTTTTGTAGATGTAGTCGGTGTACTCGTTATTCTTCCGAGCCAAATCACTGTACTCACCTGTGCGTTCGAGCTTTTTGTTCAAAAGCGGATACTTCCCGGTAACATACAGCTTACCGTTTCCATCAATGGGCAGCACCAGCCCAGTGGCACGCTCGACCAGATAGTAGCGACCCATGTACATGTTGGCAAAAGCAAGCTCGCCGTCAATGATTTTCGCAGAGGCTACCAGCCGGTCTTTCTGCAAAATGGGCAGGTAATCGGTATTCCAGCCGCCGTTTGTTAGAACCGTGGTGTGCCAAATAGGTTGTCCGTTGGCACCGGTGATTTTGGAATAATCCACGACACCTGAAACACCGTCCGGGTGTTCAATGGTGTCAGCAGCGTACAGATCGTACACAGCCCTCTCCAGCGTGGTATCGCCGTTGCTGCCCGCAGCCAGATACCGCGCGGCGTCCAAGTCCACTTTTGTAAGCAGAATATTGCCGATGACACGATCATTCTGCATCTTGTCGGCATTGGCGTGCATGGTGTAGGAATCTTCGTTGTTGGCGATTCCCGTGGGGTCTGTGGCGTAGGTCTTATCTGCGCTGCGGCTGCCAAAAATGATAGTGACGATGCCCTCGCCTGTGTCGATAAGGGTACCGCCGCTGTTGGTCGTGGTAATGTCGGCGTTATAATCGCCGTTTCCCAGCCAAATGGTCTGGGCGTCCAATGCTTTGGTGATTTCAAAGGCATACGCCCGCTTGCCAAGAACAGAACCTGCTGTACCGGGGGCGTTTACATCCGTCCAATCGCCGTAGTAACCGCTGGGTGCGCGGCTCTCCACAATGACGAACTTGCCCTCGTTGCGCTGAGTATAGAACAAATCGTCCGAACCGCCTGCATAGTCGCTGTGGTTGATGACCTTGTAAGTTCCATCGGCTTGGCGCTCAACCTTGTATTGGTTGTACCCGCCATTGGGAATATAGCACTGCCGGACGGTATCCCACTCAAAAATCTTAAACTCGGCATCGCCCTTGATGCGCTGCTTGGTTTCGCTGTCGATTTTGTCGATGCTGACTTTTACCGACCATTCCTCGTTTTTCATCTGGTAATCGTTCGAGCTGTTGGCAGGAACTGTAATGGTCTGGTGGCTGCCCAGCGCGCCGGGCGTGGAATCAAAACCGTGCGGGATGGTGATTTCATCATAGCTGAATTTCAGATTATCGAAGTACCCATGTGTAGCCGACAGTGCGGCTTCAATTTCTCCGTTGACTTGGCTCTCGCAGGCGCTCTGCGCGGCGGACTGTGCCGCAGATGCCTGTGCGTCTGCATCCTGCTCACTGTTGGCCGTTACGCTGCCGCTTTGGGATGCCGACTTGCTGACGCTGTAATGCACCGTCCATGTGGCAGAGGCATCGCCGCCATTGAGGTGGTAGCTGTTATCCTGCGTGTGGCCACTGGTGGTCACCGACTGCTTGCCTGACGGTGTAATCGTCCAACTGCCGCCGTTGATATCGGAGGAAATGCCATCCAGAATCGGGGCAATGTCGATGCCTGCGCCGTCAACTTTTTCGAGAGTCTCCAACTGAATTTTGTCCGTGTTGATGGTATACGAAAAATCCAGCGTTTCGGTGCGCTCATAGCTGGCACTCCACGGTTTGTCCACAGGCTGCCCCTCCGGGGTAAGTTCTGGAATCTCGTTATCTCCGCCCAGCGTGACCGGGGTGTAATCCAAAATGACAAACCGCTGCCACGCGGCGTTGCTGGGGACATACAACGTGCCAATGTACACCGTTTCTGCATCGTCGTCTGCATAGACTGCTGTGCCGTTCACAATCTCACCGGCAAGGCTGTCCGGAAACTGCTCTGCCTGCCACGCAAGGCGGTCAAGATAGGCGTTGTTGTCGGTGGCATCTTCGGCCGCGCAAGCAGAAACCGCAGACGGTGCGCCGCTGTTGAAGCCCTGTGCCCACATGGTTGCCTGATCCGCTGTCCAGCCTTTACCAAAGAACTCGGCCAATACCCAGACACTGCCTGCCGAGGAATAATTGGCTACCGGCGGATACTTGTTGGCATAGGTTGCACCGGGTCCCCACGCCCATTTGCCGCTATCGGCACACAGGGCGGGCTGCCCACCGAGATAGTTCATCCAGCCCACGCTGGTGTAAACGCACTGCGTGACCTGCAAACCTGCGTAAGCTGCAACACCTGCGTCCGCCGAGCAGAAGGCAGGTTGCGCCTCTTGCGCAAAGCGATCCTGCAAGATGCCAGAGAACGGCGCAGAATCGTCGAGCGTGACATGGAGCGCTTTCGTCAGGCTCGTTTCCGAGTCTGTATAGGTCAGCGTAACGCTGAAATCCTCGGTAGCTTTGACATAGATGCCCGCCACCGATGCCGTGCCTTCGGAAAAATCATAATGGAGCTGCCGCTGGCGTTCTTCTTCGGTGGCGGCACACAGGTCGCCACTGGTGAAGCTGTATCCCAGCAGTTCTACATTGTCGGGCAATGTGATGTCCGCACTGCCGCCGTTGGCAGGATACAGCACCTGCATACTGATGGGGACGATGGCGTAGTCCTCACCGTCCATGCGGGGAAAAGAGGCTGTGGCGCTGTCGGTATTGAGCAATCCCTCATCCAGTGCGACTTGAATCGTGCTGTCGGCATCGTAATCACTGTAATCCTCATCGCCCCAACCCTCGATGCTGATTTTTGTCTCACCGGTCAGCACCGGCAGACCGTTGGAGTCGAGGTAGTACCCGGTAGCCGTCTGCGGCAAGCTGGGGTACATCCGGGATTGGATTTCTTCCACGGACAGCCCGTTGTCCAATACAGCAGGCTGTTCTGCGGGTGCAGCGCTTTCCGGTGTGGCCGCTTCGGCTGTCTCCGGCGTTGCTGCGGCATCCTCTGCAAAGGCGGGCAGCGCTGCGCCCAGATTTGTGAGCGCAATCCCACCCGCCAGCAGCAGCGACAAGCCCTGCTTTATTCTGTGTTTGTTTTTCATACTGGTTCTCCTTTTGTTGCAAAAGAAAAAGCCCGCTGCGCGGTGCAGCGGGCTTGGTTAGCGTTCGGGAGCGTGTTTCTTAGGGACCGGCGCGGCTCTGGCCTTGTAGGCTTTGCGGTATTTTTCGTCAGCATCATAGAACTGCTGCGGAGAAATACCGGCATCCAGACACCCCTGCATGACAACCGCATTGTAACGGCTGCTGACGGGGAGCAGTTGGTCGCGGTACGGTGCGTTCATCGTGTAAACCATAATTTCGTGCGGAGTACCGTCTGCATCTGTGACCGTCATGGCCTCCTTGTCATAGAATGTCGGGTAGCCCTCGTAACAGTCAAGCTGAGATTCGTCATGGTCGGTGATCGACCAGATCAGACCTTCAACGCTTGTGCCCTCTTTGGGCAAAATCGTCAGGTAACCTCGCCGGAACGCCAGCTCATAACCGTCCAACTTGGCGATGCCTACCACTGCCGCTTCGGGACAGCGGTAAGCCATCTGCTCAAAATTCAGATTGGAACCATAGGCAAAATATTCTTTTCGAGACATTGGGTTTCTCCTTATCTGACCTCATCTGTATGAAGCCGTGGTTGATTGCTGGGATATAACGACTTATCGTGCCGCCACGCCTTGTCACCGGGCAGGTTCTTCAGCAGGTGCATACGCACATTTTTGTACTCAGGACCGATCAGCCCCAGCCGCAGCAGAAAGGTGCGGAAGGTGAACGCCGGATTATCCCCGATGGGCGTTTTTCGGAACTGCGTGTACTTTTGGTTGATGCCCTGCGCGGAGATCGCCATGGTCAGAATGATGTTGGCTTTGGCTTCCCCCGCGTGCAGCGTTGAATTGAACAACCGCCACTCGACTGTGCCATGGTAGAACACGGAATGGAGATTTAAGGCATGGTATCGGCTCTGGTGGTAGTGATAGTCGCTGCCGTCCCGCCCGCGGTACCAGCGGTCTTTCAGTTGATCCATACTTGCACCGCTGGGCAGCTTGCGGATTTCTTCCAGAATCGGCTCATCCACCGCCTGACAGTAACTATCGATGCGGGCAGGGTTAACTTTCAAAGCTGCAAACAAAATATCCTCTTTGGAATACATGATGGACAGCACATTTTTGAGGCTCTGCGGCGTGTGCTTGCTTGCGTCCACATGGACGTGCATTCCGCAGCTGTCGTTTACGATGCCGCCTGCGCGGCGTAAGGAGCGGACAACCTCCTGCAGCTTTTCCATCTCGCCGTATTCGAGTTTCGGAGAGTTCAATTCGACCTTGTAGGTCTCCCCAATAAGAACAGACCGCCTACGGCATTCGGGATGGATGCTGCCGTCCCGAACGATTTTCCACTCTTTACCGTCCAAATCTTTGACCCGGTAGGCATCGTAGCCACCGCCGGAATGCTCGGCGCGGGTGCCAAATAAGTCGGCCAGCGTTTGGGCTGCCGTGGCGCGGTTTATCCCGGTCAGTTCAATTTCACAGCCAAAATACTGGTCACGGAAATCAAGGGGCAAGCGCCTCACCCCGCAGTTCTGCGTCCATGGCTGCAATTCTCCGCCCGATGGCCTCTACCACGTTGACTGTTACACCGTTGCCTGCCTGCTTGTAGGCTTGATTATCGCTCTGGATGGCAAGCACCGTGTCGATGCGGTCATCTGCCCAACCCTGCAGCCGCAGACATTCGCGCGGTGTCAGGCGGCGGATGCGACCCTCGCATAGAACGCCGTGACGGTCTTTTGTGGTAAGTGTATGCATGGGTGCGCCAGGCTTACCGGTGCGTTCGGTGTTGCGGGCGAGGTCGGACTTGATGGGATTTTTGACCGGGCGAACTTCAACAGTGCCTTGTTGGCAGCCCGTTGTAAGTGTATGCGCAATCTCTTTACCAACCCGTCCGCGCCGACTGTTGACTGTGGCGTAGCTCAGGTCGATGCTGTCACCGACCTGTGCCAACTGGTAACCGGTTTTTGTGGCGCACTTGATCGGCACTCCCACCTCATACAGCCCGGTTTTGCCACCGAAGCCACCCGGATTGGCAGCCAGTGTACAGCTTAATCCTTCGGGGGAGTAGACGCGCTCCCCTTGGTGGCCGCCGTGGGTTTGAATAAGAGAACTTCCTGCTGTTTCGGTGAAAGGAAATACTTTTCCTCTACATCGTTCATCAAGATATCCGATAATGTACACGCGGTTTCTTGACTGGGGAACGCCGAAATCTTTGCTGTTAAGACATTGCCATTCCACACCATACCCCAGTCGGTCCAGCGTGTTGAGGATTGTCGCGTAGGTCTCGCCCCGTGAATGGTTAAGCAGACCGGGTACATTTTCCAAGATGAGATACGCAGGGTGTCGGGCCTCAACCAGTCGGGCAATTTCAAAGAACAAAGTTCCTCTGGGGTCACTAAAGCCCCTTCTTGCCCCGGCCACGCTGAAACTTTGGCAAGGAAATCCGCCGCAGAGCAGCTGGAAGTCCGGCATGGTGCAGGGGTCGGCTTTTCGGGCATCTTCAATGAACCACTCTCCCTTCGTGTCAAACAGGGCGTTGTAACTGCGGTTGGCGTATTTGTCGATTTCGCAGTGCCCTACGCATTCAAATCCTCCGGCACGGGTCAGTCCCTCGCGGAAACCGCCGATGCCGGAGAACATATCGATAAATCGAATCACTGATTCGATAACGGAAAAAGAGGCAACCAATGCTGGCCGCCCCTGCGGGTTAAGTATGTGATTTTCAGTATTGTGCATCTACCTCCATTTCGGTGCCATCTGGTTCACCGGAGTCGACATCAGCGTTTTCCTCCGCAGCTTGCTCGGTCGCAATTCTTTCGTAGTCTTTTTCCGCTTCATCCAATTCTCTTTCAATGAGATGCACCAGAAACTCTTTCTGGCTCAGTTTGCGGTGATAAATTTGCTCGTACCTTGCAAGAAAGGTTTTGATGCGCTGGAGAAGTTCCTCGGATACCTGAAATGCTAACGTGCGTGTTGCCATGTTGCTGACTCCTTTCGGTTTCTCAAAAAATGTGGTTACAGCCTGTTCAATAAACTGCGATGTGGTGATGCCCTGTCGTTCCAGTTCATCTCTGATTTGCTGGTGCAAGTCATCCGGGATGGTTACGGTCAATTTGCTCATGTCGCGGCTCCTTTCTGTGTTTGCAAAGCAAGCATACCACAGCGGCAGAAGCAAAGCCATTCACAAGAACCAACGACAATTCATTGAATTTTGCTATCAAAGCAGCCATAACCAACAAAAACTTAGTGCATGGGAACCACCCCCTCTAAAGTGTAGATAAGAAATTGAGCGCGGAATCTGGAATTGCATCGTCCGGTGGCAGACTGGGAACAGCAGTGGCTATGCTGGCCGCCTGAAATTCCTCGCGCACCACCTTGCGGATGCTTTCTTCCAGCCTATCCGTCTGCTCTGCCGCAAGGATGGCTTGTACCAGAAACTCCTTGCGGCGGGCTGACGGCATCTGCTGCAGCAACACCCATGCGCGGCGGTGTTGCGGGTCGCTGAGGTTCGGGCGGAAAACATATTGCGGGCGTTTCATACCCCGCTTTTGCGGCGCGACACAGCGGTCAACGCACGTTCAAACCCGACAGCGTTCACCTTGTCGTCCAGTAGAAAGATCGTCTTACAAAGCGCGTCTTTGGGGCTGAGGTGACGGCTCACCACCGATGCGCCGCCGCCCAGCAGCACGGCGGGGATGGCGTGCAGGTCAAAGCCGGCTTCCATAGTGGCAGACAGCAGATGTTCGGTGTACTTGCGACCCTGCCGGTTCACAATGTCGCGCACCGTATCTCTGACCGTGCAGGGCTGACCTGCCAGCATATTTTCGATCTGGGCATCCGTGAGGGACAGCCCGGTTTCGCGCCGCACCTGCTCCCGAATGTCATCCACGCAGCGAATCAAGCCGAGTTCCAAGCTGTGCGCGGTATCAGCCGCAGGGATTGCGTTGTCGATGCGCATAAGGTCCACCGTCCAGCCGCCCAAATCCATAAGGAGCATGGACGGTTCGTCCTGCAAAAGCCCCACTTCGGTCATAAGGGCAGCATAGCCCTGTGGAAAAATGGCAACTTCTTCGACGGTGATGCTGTACTCCACGCCCTCGAACTTGTAGTTCACGGGCTGGTTGCTCCGCAGCAGATACTCTTTGAACTTGGGTTTGTCGCGTCCGAAACTGGTCAGCGGCAGACCCGCCGCAATGCGCACAGA
>ERZ1035001.1088-NODE-1088-length-11408-cov-5.773628_pt1 | contig 11408 bp, 10 predicted proteins | sample MGYA00520685_ERZ1035001 | MGnify/ENA primary metagenome ERZ1035001 (study PRJEB33766, sample SAMN09781749) | gut metagenome | biome: gut microbiome | host: Homo sapiens | place: Madagascar | study: EMG produced TPA metagenomics assembly of the PRJNA485056 data... | reverse complement strand
CAGTAGCCATTGCTTTCCGTGGTTATAATGAGAACCGCAACCGATGGAAGCTTGCTTTGTTGGGCATCCAGTTCGTTATCTCTGGTTTGCTGTTCAGTCTGCTTTACATAGTGAATGGTCAATACCAGCTGATGTTGGGGCTCGATCTTGGATATGATTATGATAATGTGGCGATAGTTTCGATAGATGCCAGCGATGCTAATCAACGCCAGCAATGTATGGCAGAAATAAGACGAATGCCGAATGTCAAGGATTGTTGTTCTACTTACTCTGTTCCGATAAATGGATATAATAGTGGTGGAAATATGGTTGGAATACCCGGCGATGATAATAACACCATTAATATTATGGAGATGTCGGGAGTGGACGACAATTACTTTAAGATGATGAACATCCCTATCGTTCAGGGTTCGTTCTTTACCGATAGAAGTGACAGCTGCCGTCAGGTAATCATTGATGAGCGATGTGCTGAGAAACTCATCAAAACATGGCATTGGAAGGATGGCGTTGTAGGCAAGCAGATTACTTGTACGGGACATGACGAAAACGTTTTCACCGTCTGCGGTGTATGCAAAAACGTTCGTTGGGGTGATGTAAGAACCAGTGGAGATATGATGAATGGTTTCCCTTTATTGTATTTCTATTCACTCAAGAGGTCTTTCTATATATTGGTTAAGTTTAATGAACTGAAGGAAGAATCGTTAGCGGAGTTGCAAACGAAGGTGCAGTCGATGTATCCTAACAATAAGGTAATAGTGAAGAGTTATGCCTCTGAACTGGCTAACCAGTATTCCTCACAGCTCAATTTCCGCAATGGCATCCTCGTAGCAGGCATCGTAACGATGATTATCGCCCTCTTTGGATTGGTGGGATATACGAGTGATGAGGTTAACCGCCGCCGCAAGGAGATTGCGATAAGGAAGGTTAACGGAGCGAAGGTGAAGGACATTCTGCGCATCTTCCTGAAGAATATCATGAAGATAGCTTTGCCTTGCATCATTGTAGGCGACATTGGGGCTTGGCTTATAGCCAGACAATGGCTGATGTCGTTCAGCGAGAAGATTACTATCACACCTTTACTCTTTATATGTGTTACGATTCTGCTGCTCGTCATCATCGCCCTATCAGTAATCATCAACTGCTACAAGGTGGCGAATAGTAATCCAGTGAAGTATCTCAAGGATGAATAATATTAAAAGTAAAAAGGTAAAAAAGTAAAAAGATAAGAAAATGCTTAAAATAGAAAATCTTTGCAAGTCATTCCGCACAGAGGATGTGGAGACTATAGCTTTAAATAATGTATCGTTCACCGTGGAGGACGGTGAGTTTGTAGCCATCATGGGACCATCAGGTTGTGGCAAATCCACTCTGCTCAACATCCTTGGTTTGCTCGACAACCCTACATCGGGAAAATATTTCTTGGGCAATCATGAGGTGGCGAACCTTAAAGAAAACGAACGCACGGATGTGCGCAAGGGCGAGATTGGTTTCGTGTTCCAGAGCTTCAACCTCATTGACGAATTGACTGTAGAGGAGAACATCGAACTTCCTCTTAATTACCTCAATATCCCTAAGGCTGAGCGCAAGGCAAAGGTGCAAGCCATCATGAAACGCATGGCCATCAGTCATCGTGCCAAACACTTTCCTCATCAGCTTTCTGGCGGTCAGCAGCAGCGAGTAGCCATTGCCCGTGCCGTGGTATTCGGACCTAAGCTCATCCTTGCCGATGAGCCAACTGGTAATCTTGACTCAAAGAATGGAGCTGAGGTAATGCATCTGCTTACCGAGCTAAACCACGAGGGCTCCACCATCGTCATGGTAACGCATAATGAGCATGACGCCAAGATTGCCCATCGCATCATCCGATTGTTTGATGGACAAGTAGTGGAGGCGGATGGCAATCAGTAATTATTTGACTAAGTCTAATATGGTTTTTATAAAATCGTGTGATAAGCCAATAATTTCCAGGATGTCATTCTCGGAAATTTCGTAGGCACAGTTGTAATCGGCTTTTTGCCTTAACTGGAACATACGGGCGAGGAAACTGCCATAAGAGATATCTACGATACCAGTCTTTACGAAGTGTAAACTGAATTGGGTGTTAATGCCGGCATGAGTGTGGGCATTAACACCTTTTGCTATGAATAGAGCTTGTACGGCATGGAAGCAGGCATAATAATAGCGATTGGCTGCTAAATCCCAATGCTTTAGTTCAACCATTTCATCTGCTTGAGTTAAAAAGCGCTTGGCTTTTTCTACTTGCAGACTGATTAATGTGTCTTTGTTTACTTGATCCATAACTTTTATATTAAACTAATGCCGTCTCGATTTACATTCTCGTAAAAAGGGGTGAAGTTATACGATTCCCATTCTTTCTTTGTGTAAAGAATGGGATTGATTTCTGTGCCGAGGTCGCAACCTAACAAGACAAACGGGTAGCTTACTTTGTCATAATCTGTTTGCTCCAGTTTGTCTTTGTCTAAAAGGATAAGAATGTCCCAGTCTGAATCGTTACGAGCGTCACCTCTCGCTCTTGATCCATACAATATAGCTTTGCTACCTGATGGAATAGCAGATTTAGCTATATCTTTTATCTTTAATATGGTCTTATCGTCTGTTGACATAAGCTTAATCTTTTATGATGGTAAAGATATGGTAAAAAAGCGAAAGCACAAAACATTTCTTTGAAAAATTGGAAACTATCCTCGAAAAAGTGTAGCATTCTTTGATTTTAATCCTCAAAAATTATTACTTTTGCAACCATCTATGCCAAGCTTAATCACAAGCCCAACACAGATGACAAAACAACAAGACAAGATGAAGAAGGTTGTATTGTTTTTAGCTTTGATTTTGGCTCTGATTTATTGTCCAGTCAATGCAGCCAAAAGGATGACAAGCATAGAGCCGGTAGGTGAGATTCCTTTTACAATAGGTGACGACGGACGCATTTATGTCACAGCATTTGTGAATGGTTCCGACTCATTGAACTTCTTGGTTGACACAGGCGCTACAACCATAACTTTGAACACTAACTCCAGAAAACTGAAAGGATTAATACACGAGAAAGATACGGTTGATAATATGGGAACCACTGGCTTCAATAAAGTTATAGCGAGCCATGACAACTCGCTGACTATAGGAACCATACAATACAACAAGGCTGAATGTGTGAATATCCCTTTCTCTCAAGATATGTGGGACGGTGTGTTAGGACTTAACGGACTTAGTGCGTTCAACATCGAAATCAACTACGACAAGCATAAGATATACTGTTATTCCAAAGACAGTGCGTTGGTGTTGATGTCTGAATCCTATGTTATTCTGCCATTCATATATAAATATGGTGTACCGTTTATAGAGATACCTATAAAACTCAATGAATCAACATACCGACTGCAACTCGAAGTGGACACGGGTTCCGACCGCATTATCGATCTTAGCACTACGTTCGTGAATAGAAATCGTCTTCTTGGCACAAAGAAGCCGTTTGCCATATCACGCATAACAAGCTCCGACGGTGGCAGCGGTGAACTGAAGAATGTCTATTTTGACGAAGTAAGGGTAGGGCAATATGTTCTGCCCAAAATCCCAGGAGCTTTCTCCACTCTTAATTCTGGTATGCTGAACGAGAAAAATATAGATGGAATGATAGGCAACACCTTCTTGAAACGTTTCAATATGCTGATAAATTTCAAGAGTAAAAAGATGTATTTACAGCCTAATAATTTGATGTATACTCCTTTCTACGACTTTCTGGTGAAATAGAGTGAAGCATATCTGAGAATGAATAGTCATTTATGCCATTTCCTAACTTATGATGAAGCATCGTTTCTGTAGTATTCATAAGGCGAAAATAATGGCTGAATTCTATCTTTGCTTGCTGTCAAAAGTATTTTGCTTATAGTCAAAAATGGGTTTGCTTGCTGTCGAATAATTTTTTAAGGAATAATGATGCGGAATGTAGTGATGCCTTGCGCTTTGTCTTGACGTAGCAAAAGGCTGCCTCCGCTTACTCGCATAATCTGACGGGAGAGGGAGAGCCCGATGCCGCTTCCTTCCGACTTCGTAGTAAAGAATGGGATGAAGATGTGAGAGGCTACGTCATCAGGGATGATACCAGCATTGTTGCTCACGTCGATTACTACAGAATCCTGCTCGTTGGTGTAGGCGTTTAGACGGATGAATGCGTTTGTTGTAGGCTCGTATCTTAAATCATTAAAAGCTTCTACGGCGTTCTTCAAAAGATTTGTCACTACGTGTGAGATAAGGCTCTCGTCGGCATAAGCCAACAAGTCCTTTGGCGTTACTTCTATTTCCACTTCATGATTGCAAAGCATTGCCATACGTTCGAGGAACGGCTCCACATAGAAGAGGGCAGGTTGAGGCTGAGGCACATGAGTGAAACGGCGATAGTTGTTGACGAATGCCAAGAGTTCGGTTCCGGTTTTATGTATGGTTTCCAGGCCTTGCTTCAGCTTAGCTTGCTCTGCCGGTTGCGGTTCTGCTGCGTTCTGCTTTTCGTTATTGAGTTCTTTCAGCAAGGTCTCGCTAAGCGAAGTTACCGGTGTGATGGTATTCATGATCTCATGAGTGAGCACACGAATCAACTTAATCCATGAGTCAACCTCTTGGTTGCTAAGTTCGTTGCTTACGTCGCTTAGGGCAATGATGCGCACATGCTTGTCCTTCAGCATAGCTTGTGTTTCATGCTTAGCCAGATGTTCATCCTTTAGTTTTCCTTTTACTTGGTTCATGTGTGTGAGCACATCGGTGTCAAGCAATCGGAGGGCGGCTTGGTTGTGCTGCAAGATATTGTCGTGGCTGTCTACCACCATTATGCCAGTGTCCACAGCATTCAATATCTGCTCGTAATATTTCTCTCGCTCCATCTGCTCTTCCCGTGTATGCTGCAGGAAGAACTTGATGCGGTTGAGAGATTGGTGCAGAATATTGTCCTCCTTATTCCTCTTTTCTGTGGGGAAGTTAAAGGAGAAGTCACCATTGTCGATGGCATCAAAAAGGAAGCGCACCTTCTTGATGTTGCGACGATAGTGGCGGTAGAGGCGAACATAGCCCACTACAGCCACAAGCAAAAGCACAATTATTATAACCTTATTAATATCCATACCCTAAAAAACTATAGGATTCTTCACTCTTCGTTCTTCACTTTTCACTTTTCCCTTTTCACTTTTCACTTTATATCCCGTATCGCTTGATCTTATTATAAAGCGTCTGTCGGGAAATGCCCAGTCTTGCTGCCACTACCGACAGATTGCCCTCACATTCCTTGATAGTTTTCTCTATCATGCGACTTTCCATCTCGTCGAGTGTCTGCACCTCCTCCAATGGTTTCTCCCTTCTTGTCTGGTTTCCACCATCAATGTCCTCAGCATTAATCATTCCACCATCGGATAATATCACGGCTTTCTCAATGGCATGTTGAAGTTCGCGGATATTGCCATACCAAGGCAAACTGATAAGTTTCCTCTCTGCCTCATCCGAAAAGCGTAAGTTTGTCTTGTTATACATGTCGCCATATTGACGAAGGAAACGGTTGGCGAGCGGCACGATGTCAGCCTTTCGCTGTCTGAGGGCTGGCAGTTCAAGGTGTATGGTGTTTATGCGATAGAGCAAATCCTCTCTGAATTCGCCGTCGTTCACCATCTGCTGTAGATTGCGGTTGGTGGCACATACCAGTCGAACATTTATAGGAATCTGTGTCGACCCACCCACTCTTACTATGCTTCTACGTTGCAGGGCTGTGAGGAGCTTTGCCTGAAGACTATACGAGAGGTTGCCTATCTCGTCCAAAAATATTGTGCTACCATCAGCCAACTCAAACTTGCCCGGTTTGTCCACCTTGGCATCCGTAAATGCTCCCTTAACATGACCGAATAGTTCGCTTTCGAACAATGTTTCTGTAATAGCTCCCATATCCACTGGCAGCATCTTTTTCTCACTACGTGCAGACAAGCGGTGTATCTCGTTAGCCAATACCTCTTTGCCAGTTCCGTTTTCGCCCGTGATAAGGATGTTGGCATCGGTTGCAGCAACCTTTTCCACAATGTTTCTTAAATTGCTCATCACCTCGCTATCGCCCCAGTACATCGTGCTATTCGAATCTTTTCCACCATTCTTGCCCATGGCTTTGTCCGCAGCTTTATTCCTGTCTCTTGCCTCCAACAATGTACTGATCATCTTCTCGTTGTCGAAAGGCTTGACTATAAAGTCGGCTGCTCCTTCCTTGATGCCCGTTACGGCAAGCTGTATGTCGGCATAAGCGGTGAAGAGCACCACCTCGGTTTTCGGACTAAGGCTCTTGATTTCTCTAAGCCAATACAATCCCTCATTGCCAGAATTGATGCCACTCGAAAAGTTCATATCGAGCAAAACCACGTCGGGATGTTCCTCTCTCAGTTTGGCTGGTATGGAGTTTGGGTTGGCTATGGTGATGATATTGGCGAATATAGAATCGAGCAGCATTCTTACCGTAGTGAGAATGTTGCGGTTGTCGTCAACAATAAGTATCGTTCCTTGTTTCTTTATCATGGTAACAAAGCTACAAAATATCATCGGAAAAAAACTGAGATTGTCAAATAATTAGACAAAAAAATGCTACATATCCCTTTCTGCGACTTTCTGGTAAGCAAAAAAGTTGGCTTCTTTTATCCTAAGACAATAACATCCAGAAACTTTATAGCCATACATGACGTTTTTTGAACTTGTATCAAGGCATCGTTTCAATAGTCTTAATATGGCTTGGATAATGTATACATTCAATCTTTGATTGCTATCAAATGTATCTATGCTTGCTATCAAACGAACTTTTGATTGCTATCAAATGTATCTATGCTTGCTGTCAAACGAACTTTTGCTTGCCGTCAAACATCGGTAAAAAGCGAGGGGTATATACAAAAAAAAAGGACGACACGAATCACTCGCACCGGCCTCTCAAAGAATAATGTTAACGAATGTTGGTTTTGGACTAAAGCAAAGCCTTAGAAACCGTTTACACGGTAAAGGCCAACATTGCGATAGTTTCAAAATCTAATAACATAATCTTTACCTTAAAATCTATCAAACTACTAACCTAATGAAAAAACATTGCATTCTCTCGAACACGTTGCAAAGGTAATAATTTGTGTACGACCACGCAAAAAATCTGCAAGTTTTTTTTGTTGTTTAACAATAATTTGACATAAATCAATAGTACACCACGGCTTTTAATGCCTAAAAACAATAGGAGGTACGGTCTCCGAACCGTACCACTCAAGCAGCATGCTATCAATACTATAGCAATTTGAGTGGTACGGTTCGGAGACCGTACCTCCTATTATAAAACCATACGCTACGCCTTACTTCTTAACAACTTTCTTGGCTGTAGCTTTTTTCTTGGCAGGTGTAAGTTTCTTTGCAGGCACAACCTTCTTGGCCTCAGCCTTAGTCTCAGCGGTCTCGGTCTTTGCCTTCTTCTCTACCTTAACCACCTCAACTGTGAAGATAAGTGTTGAGTAAGGCTTGATTTGTCCAGCCTTGCGCGAGCCATAAGCAATGTCCTGAGGAATATAGAGTTCCCATTTACTGCCCTCAGGCATCATGCAGAGAGCCTCTGTCCAACCCTTAATAACCTGGTTAGGACGGAATGTAGTGGTGTTAGGATTGCGCTTGTAGCTGCTGTCAAACTCGTTGCCATCGATAGTATGGCCAGCATAACGTACTGTTACCTCGTCGTCCTTCTCGGCTACAGCGCCCTTGCCCTCAACAAGCACCTTATACTGCAAGCCCGAAGGCAATATCTTTACGCCCGGCTTTGTGGCATTCTGCTTAAGCCAAGCCTCGTTTTCGGCCTTGTAAGCCTCCTCTGCCTGCTGCTTGGCAACCTGCATGGTGCTTTCAAAGTAATGGTTTGCTGCCTCGTTCTTCATCACTGTTGTGTCGCCAAGCACAGCGTCTACAAAGCCACGGTTGAAGGTTACGCTATCAAGAACAAATTTGGTGTCTTTTACATCGTTGCTGACATTTGGGTATATGCGTGTCTCGAGCATCTGGGCTATCTGCAAGCCAGCGTTGTGGGCGACAAACTGCTTGTCGCCACTACGCTCTATACCTTCCTTCAAGCCGTTAACAAACGACTGGATATTGGTAGAGTCGACACCAAACTGCTGCTTAACATAGTCCATAAGGCCACGTGTGGTGAACATACCAGCTGCATAGCTAAGCGAGTCGTTCTGGCTTATAAGCTTTACAGGAGCCTGCTGCTCGGTCTGTGCTTTCTTCTTATCCTTCTTATCTTTCTTTCCTGGGGTTACAGCAAACGCCGATGTAGCAAATACGGCGAGTGCAACAATCAATAGTTTCTTCATATTGTTTATTAAATTATATAAAATAGGGCGGCCTTTGTAGGGTCGCCCTTATGGTTTAAGCTGATTACTTGCCACCTACACTGATAAGTTCGATCTTGAATACCAGTGGAGAGTAAGGCTTGATCTGTCCCTGCTCACGGTCGCCATAAGCAAGTTCCTGTGGGATATATACTTCCCAAACCGAACCTGCAGGCATATGAACAAGAGCCTCTGTCCAACCCTTGATTACCTGGTTGGCACGCAATGTAACAGGCTGTCCGTTCTTGTAGCTGCTGTCGAATACAGTACCATCGATAAGGCGTCCCTCATAGTTTACCTTAACAACAGATGTGTCCTTAGGCATCTGGCCGGCACCTTCCTTGATAACCTTGTACTGAACACCTGAAGGCAATGTCTTAACACCCGGCTTCTTGGCGTTGGCAGCCATCCATTCCTCGCCCTTCTTCTTGAGCGGACCGTACTGCTCCTCCATGTTCTTAGCCTTGATAGACATCATCTTCATCTGAGCTACCTGACCTGCTTGCTCTACAGTCATAAGGCCCTTCTTGCCCTTAACACCCTGAATAAAGCCAGCCATGAAATTCTTAAGCGAGATTGTCTTTGTAGAATCCTCGCCGAAGAGCTCGTGGTTGATGCCCTTAACCATACGGTTGCTAATCTGCTGACCAATCTGGATACCCATATAGTAGGCAGCCTTCTTCTTGTCATCACCTGCATTGGCACCCTCGTTAAGACCCTTGATAAAGGCATCCATATAAGTGGTGTCAATTTCCATTTGGGCAAGATACTGCTTCAGGCCCTGAGTCTGAGCCATACCCATTGCATACGACAAAGTGTCTACGTCGTTCTTAAGGTTCGGCTTTGATGAAGTCGAATTGCCGCAAGATGCAACGATGCTTGCAGCAGCGATAGCCATAGCGGCTACGAATGTGAATTTCTTCATTTGTTTATAAATTGTTGTGTTTTTTGTTTCTCCTTTTATACGACTTAAAGGCTACTAACCTTTTAGAGCACCTTGATAAGCTCAACGTCGAACACGAGTGCTGCAAATGGAGGAATGGCCTGACCTGCGCCACGCTCGCCATAAGCAAGCTGGTAAGGTATGAAGAAGCGATACTTGGCACCCTCAGACATAAGCTGTACACCCTCTGTCCATCCTGCAATAACGCCGTTAAGTGGGAATGTAGCGCTCTCGCCACGCTTGTAGCTGCTGTCGAATACTGTACCATCGATAAGACGACCCTCGTAGTGGCACTCAACAGTATCGGCTGCGGTAGGCTTCTTGCCTGTGCCCTCGTTGAGAACCTGATACATCAAACCTGAAGGCAATGTTACTACACCCTCCTCCATAGCCTTCTCGGCGAGCCAAGCCTCACCCTTGTCCTTGTTATCCTTATACTTCTCGGCTGCTGAGGCACGCTGCTTGGCCTCTTGCTGCTGGAAGAATTCTGTAACGATTGACTGCGCTTCCTGGTCGGTTACCTGCAAGTCATTGCCTGCGATAATGTCCTTTATAGCCTGTGCAAAATCATCAATGTTGAGGTCTTCGGCTCCCATCTGTGAGAGCTGACGGCCAATGCCCAGACCCAAAGCGTAACTAAGTTTGTCCATAATTTTCTTCTATGTGTATTATTTTGTTTTTATTAATTTCGTGCAAATTTACTACTTTTCCCGGATATATGGCTTATATTCAGCATTTTTTGCAGTTTTTATTTCTTTGCTATATCAGCAAACTTCTGCATCCATTTTCCGCCTATCATACATGCTATACCTATGACAACGAACGGTATGCTAAGCAGCTGGCCCATATCGAGAGGCAACGAGGCCTCGAATGCTTCCTGTATCTCCTTTGTGTACTCTATGAAGAAACGCGCTATGAAGATGTAGGTAAGGCAAAGCCCGAAGAAGAATCCCGTACCAACACGCTGGGGCTTGCTTCTATATAAAGCCCAACCTATGAAGAACAGCAATGCGTAGGCAATAGCCTCGTAGAGTTGTCCAGGATGGCGTGGCATGCCGTCAACCTGCTGAAAGATAAATGCCCAAGGCACATCAGTAACCTTGCCTATTATCTCAGAGTTCATAAGGTTGCCCAGTCGGATAAAGCATGCCGTAACTGGTGTGGCAATGGCAATATTGTCGAGTACCTGCCATATGTTCATTTTGGTACGGCGAACGTACAGCCATAATGCAAGCATCAGTCCAAGCGTACCACCATGCGATGCAAGTCCGCGATAACCGGTAAATCGCCATCCACCACTTGGCAGAAAGTCGATTGGTAGGAATATTTCCACAAAATGTTTCCACGACGAGAGGAATAGATCGGGCTGATAGAAAAGACAGTGTCCAAGACGTGCTCCTGCCAATATGCCTATAAAGCAATAGATAAAGAGCGGATCGAAGAGCGAGTCCTTTACTTGCTGCTCACGATACAGACGGTGCACTATGATGTAGGCGAGAGCCAAGCCTATGAGCCAACACAGCGAATACCAATGTATGGCAAAGGGGCCTAACGACAATGCCGTGTTACTTGGATCCCATACGATGTAATTTAGTAGATTCATATTGGTTTACACCCTCCTACTGTGTCCGTATTGTTATACATTAAAGCGGAAGTGCATGATGTCGCCGTCCTGCACAACGTAATCCTTACCCTCGATAGATAGCTTGCCTGCCTCACGAACAGCAGCCTCTGAGCCGTACTGGATATAATCGTCGTACTTGATAACCTCGGCACGGATAAAGCCCTTCTCGAAGTCGGTGTGTATTACACCAGCACACTGCGGAGCCTTCCATCCCTTGTGATAGGTCCAAGCCTTAACCTCCATCTCGCCTGCTGTAATGAATGTCTCAAGATTAAGCAAGCTGTAGGCCTTCTTGATAAGGCGGTTTACGCCACTCTCTTCCAAGCCCAGCTCCTCAAGGAACATCTGCTTGTCCTCGTATGTCTCAAGCGACGCAATGTCTTCCTCGGTCTTTGCCGCGATAACAAGCATCTCGGCGCCCTCGCTCTTAGCTATCTCTGCAATCTGTTCAGAGTACTTG
>ERZ1035001.1085-NODE-1085-length-11433-cov-8.176481_pt1 | contig 11433 bp, 9 predicted proteins | sample MGYA00520685_ERZ1035001 | MGnify/ENA primary metagenome ERZ1035001 (study PRJEB33766, sample SAMN09781749) | gut metagenome | biome: gut microbiome | host: Homo sapiens | place: Madagascar | study: EMG produced TPA metagenomics assembly of the PRJNA485056 data... | reverse complement strand
GAATGACGGTGCAGGTTGACTGGGAAACGGGCGTCGCGTTTGCCAGCGATGTGCCTCAAATTCCTCCTCCTGAGCGGCCAAATACTAAAGGAATGGATGAACAGACCTATTACAAAGCATGGCAGGAGTACGCAGATAAACGCCGTGAATGGCGAGCAATAATCAAAAGGTTGAATAAAAAACATACTCAAACCGTTCCGGTCCCCGATTACACCGGCCAGAAAACCTGCGGCATTACCGTTCACTTCCTGCCCTGTGACCAGGTGAAGGTCACTACCAGCTGCGCCGATTACGGCAGCAGGGATTATCCCGTCAAAGACCCCGTGCATATGGAGAAGCCGAAAGTATGTCCCCAGTGAGTGCAGTATGGCGTACCCGCATTTTGCTGGCCGCAGCCCTGCTGCTGGCCGGATGTGACCAGCCCGTAAAAACGGAACCAGCCCCGCCCGGCGTGGGCGGAACGATTGAAGCCATTAACCATACCAGCTGGGCCATCAACCGCTTCAGCGTGAACGGGCAGTCCGGCCTCGATATTATCGGCCCGTATTCGGGTGGCGGTGGGGGATGCTGCTTTGGCGTGAGCGGGCCGTGGACGCCCGGAATGACGGTGCAGGTTGACTGGGAAACGGGCGTCGCGTTTGCCAGCGATGTGCCTCAAATTCCTCCTCCTGAGCGGCCAAATACTAAAGGAATGGATGAACAGACCTATTACAAAGCATGGCAGGAGTACGCAGATAAACGCCGTGAATGGCGAGCAATAATCAAAAGGTTGAATAAAAAACATACTCAAACCGTTCCGGTCCCCGATTACACCGGCCAGAAAACCTGCGGCATTACCGTTCACTTCCTGCCCTGTGACCAGGTGAAGGTCACCACCAGCTGCGCCGACTACGGCAGCCCGGATTACCCCGTCAAAGACCCCGTGCATATGGAGAAGCCAATAGCATGCCCAAAATAACCCCTGATAAAGTCTGGTTTCCACCGATTTTTCCTGGTGAAGGAAGACTCCCAACCGAAAAATCACACTTTGTGCAAAACTGCAGGAAACAAGACAGTCTGGAAACGACATATCATAACCAGCTTTGCACGGCTGCAAACCGACGCGTCTTACCTCCCTGCTGTAAAACGCTGCATATCAGCCTTTTCTTTGACGGTACGGGCAACAACCTGAATCATGACCTCTATGAGTCGACCCCGCCTCATCCGACCAATATCGCTCGCCTGTTCCGTGCCACCATAGGACAAGGCTATGCAGGGGGCACCGGCGCGCATAACGCAGAGCTGGTCGATCAGGACGGCGTCGCGCACAACCAGTATTACAAATACTATATTCCCGGCGTCGGGACGCCTTTTCCGGAGGTGCTGGATCTCGACTTCAGTGATGCAGGCCTGAAATACGCAGCTTACGGCGAGGAGCGCATCATCTGGGGTCTGCTTCGGCTGGTAGACGCTCTGCGACGTACGCTTGGGCTTGGGAAACTAAGCGATGATGAAAACTGGCACTCCATTCAGGCGATGAACTCCAGCTATTCTCAATCCAACTCTCATGGAGAATACCTGCGCCACACAGAGCTTTTCCGGCTGCTGAACGGGTTGGGGAAAACGCTGGAAATCGCGCTAACGCAGCCAACGCCGGGCACCTCTAAGCTGCTGGGAATCAAACTCTATGTTTACGGTTTCTCTCGCGGAGCGGCCTCCGGCCGGGCCTTTGTTAACTGGCTTAACGCCCTCCTTTCTCCTTCCCGGGAAGGGGCCTTACAACCTTTTTGCCTGGCGACAAAGCAGGGTGAAATTCCGATTAGCATTGAATTTCTGGGCCTGCTGGATACGGTCGCTTCCGTAGGGATTGCCCATATTGCCCCGGTTGCGGAAGGTCATATGGGCTGGGCCGACGGAACGATGGAATTGCCGGACAATGCGCTGATTAAGCGCTGCGTGCATCTGGTTTCGGCTCACGATCAGCGGTTGTGCTTCCCACTCGATTCAATCTGTCGTGCTGACGGGCGGTATCCTGAATATGCCGTAGAGGTGGTTTATCCTGGGATGCATTCTGATATTGGGGGCGGGTATCCACCAGGGGATCAGGGTAAAGCGACCGGTAATGATGATCGTTTTTTACTGTCGCAAATACCATTAAATGAGATGTTTTCAGCGGCTTTTAATGCAGGCGCACCATTAAAAATACTTGAAGAATCCCTCCCAGATGAGATGAAAAAAGATGTATGGCGCATCATGCCTACCAGTTTAAGAGATGAATTTTATGTTGAAACCTCAATAGTCCAACGCTTCAACGCCTGGCGCCAGCTCACTCTTGATTTACCTCTTTCCGAAACTGGCATTCCCGACGAACAGGCAACCCACTACTCCCCCGTTCGCGCTCGAGTCAATATCATCGAAGCGCTTGAAAACCAAATCGGCTGGATAACCGCCTGGCGCATCAATCGCTACGCCCAGGAAACATTCCGGAGCCAGCGCTTTTATCACGACGCCGCAGCCAATAATCAAAATCAGGATAACGATCCTGGCAAAAGGGCGGAACGGGAAAGAGAACGCGAAAAATTACAAAAAGATGCAGAAAGAGAGCGAATTAAACAGCTCGGTAGCCACCCGCAGGGTCAGTTTGTGATGCTTAAGACAGGCCCAAAAGACTTTGATGCTTTGCTCGGGCAAACACAGCTTTTACAGGCCGCATTCGAGTTCAAAGAGGACTATCAGGGCGTTTCTCGTACTCAGGCAAAAAGCACAACCTACGCCGTACTCGATTACTTCAAAGGTTTTGTTTTTGCCTTTAACCAGGATGACATTCCCGTTGAGTTTAAAAAGATCAAAGAGGCGGGGAAACAACACCTGGAAACACTGTTTCCACCACAAGGGGAGCAGAGCAATGCCAATGAACCCTCAGGACTAACAAGAGCGCTTTTTGATGACCAAATCCATGATTCCCGCGCCTGGTTTATGCACAGCGCGTTGGGCTCGCGCGAACCCTGGGGCAGTTATTTTATCTACCGTATGATCTATTTCGGCGAAGCGACGAGTAAACAGGTTAAGCCACTCTCCATGCTGGGCTATGTTGCAGGACTGGGTTACCCCATCTCAACGCACGAGGTCCAGTTTCTTATTGAATTGCAAAATATCGGGCAGGGGCCATCTGCCGCCGTCGAACAACGCATTTCTGTCCTTGATGCCAGCACGGGATATCCGCTGGGGGTACTGCAGGATAAAACCCGGCAAATACCCTGCGTTCACTACCCTGCCGCAGCCCTGGCAGAGTGTCAAAAAGCGGAGGAAATGGCCTTTGAACAAAAGAGAGCCGCAATACGGTCTTACGTTGAAAATATGAATTATTCAGACTGACAGAAAACAAAAAACCCCGCCTAAGCGAGGTTTTTATCAGGGTTTTGCGGTTGGTCGCCGCAGAACACACTGTGTTACGTCAACGCAAAAAAGTATACGCGATCGAAGACGAACGCGCAATTCCGGCACGGATTTTGACGTTTTTGAGTATGGATCGCCTTTCGATTTTTGTCCAAAAAATACTGTTCATACATACAGTATTTATCTATACTGAGGGTGTTCGCAGTGAGCGAGGGGGCCGCAGTTCTACCGGCGCAACGAAGTCCTGGCTGAAACGGGTGGTGCCGTCAGTGCCTTAACCCCTGAAGTGAGCACACTGTGTTACGTCAATCCAGGTGCTGGCAACAGGCGGCGGAAAGGTACGCCAGCATCGTGCTCCTTTTAACCAAAAGGAGACGCGTATGAGCGTAGTGGATATGGTGATACTTATCCTCAAACTCATTGTTGCAGTACTGCAACTGCTTGATGCTGTCCTGAAATTCCTTCGGTAATTCAGGTTCAAGTCGCACCTGAGAGGGGCGGGCAACCGCCCCTCTTTAATAACGAGGGAATGCTATGTCGCGTCTGTTAATTGAGCCTGTTACGCCTGATGAGCCGGGGTATATCGCCCTGAAGGCGGAAAGTATTGCACTGAATTTTAACATGCTGCGCAGGCTTGAAGAGAGCTGGCAGCGGGGTGAGAACCGCTTTAACGCGCCGGGCGAAAAGCTGTTAGGTGCGTTTCTTAACGGCAAGCTGGTGGGCGTGTGCGGTCTGAATCGCGATCCGTTCAGCCAGCAGCCGCGCGCTGGACGTATTCGCCATCTCTACGTCAGCGAGAAGTGCCGCGGGCTGGGGATTGGCAAGCAGCTTTTAACCGTCGTGATGGCCGATGCCAGCATCTGGTTTGATTTCCTCAATACCCATGCGCCGGACGCTGCCTACGGGTTTTATCGCCGGGCAGGATTTACGCTGGTCTCGGACGAACCGCGGGTGACGCACCGCCTTTTTTGTGCGGTGTAACCGGCTGGCAGCTTCAGGGCGTGAATGTTACAGTTGAGTGACAATTCATCACCCGATACGCCATGACCATCACCGTATTCTGCATTTTGCTGTTCGCCGCCCTGCTGCATGCCAGCTGGAATGCCATTGTCAAAGCCGGAACGGACAAGCTCTATTCCGCGATTAGCGTCAGCGGCTCCGCCACGCTGATTGCCCTGGTGCTGCTCCCCTTCTCTCCACAGCCCTCTGCCGCAAGCTGGCCGTTTTTGTTAGTCTCCTGCGCCTTACAGGTGGTGTACACCGTGCTGGTGGCAAAGACCTATCAGGTCTCCGATATGAGCCAGACCTATCCGCTGATGCGCGGCACCGCACCGCTGCTGGTGGCGCTGATCAGCGTGCTGGCGCTTGGCGATCGTCTCTCCTGGCTCGCCTGGTCCGGCATTGGGGTAATTTGCCTGTCGATTCTGGCGATGGCGATGAACGGGCGCATGCAGTCGCGCAAGGGGATCTGGCTGGCGCTGCTGAATGCCTGTTTTATCGCCGGGTATACGCTGGTGGACGGCACCGGCGTGCGGCTGTCGGACACCGCGCTGGGCTATACGCTGTGGACCTTCTTTATGAACGGCTTCTGCCTGCTCGGCTGGGCGATGCTCGCACGTCGACGCGAGGCATCCGGCTACCTGCGTCTGCACTGGAAAAAGGGGCTACTCGGCGGCGTTGGCACCATGGGCTCGTACGGTCTGGCGCTGTGGGCAATGACGCAGGCACCGCTGGCGGTGGTCGCGGCGCTGCGGGAAACTTCCATTCTCTTTGGTGCGCTGATCGCATTTTTGCTTTTAAAAGAAAAGGTTGCGGGCCTGCGCATCGCGGCGGCGCTGGGCATTGCTGGCGGCGCCATTCTGCTGCGCCTGGCGTAAAGCACTGGCAACATTAGTTGCCGTTCTTGTTTACAAATCCTGCCTTTACCGGTTTTTTCATTCACCACAACAATGCTTAAATTGTCATCTCTCTGTGGTAGATTCCTCGCGCATTTATGGGAATGCTCAGTCACTTATTCTTCATTTTTCTCTTTTGGCAAAAGTATTCAGCGACATGAAAAAGCAACGGAACGTTAACTTATTGTTGATGCTGGTGTTACTGGTGGCCGTCGGTCAGATGGCGCAAACCATCTACATTCCGGCGATTGCCGACATGGCAAAGGAATTAAACGTCCGCGAGGGCGCAGTACAGAGCGTAATGGCAGCTTACCTGCTGACCTATGGCGTTTCGCAGCTCTTCTACGGCCCGCTCTCCGACCGCGTCGGGCGTCGCCCGGTGATCCTGGTGGGCATGAGCATTTTCATGGTGGCGACCGTCATTGCGATGACCACCCATAACCTGACCGTATTGATTGCCGCCAGCGCCCTGCAGGGCGTCGGGACCGGCGTCGGCGGGGTGATGGCGCGAACCTTACCGCGCGATATGTATCAGGGTACCCAGCTGCGCCATGCCAACAGCCTGTTGAATATGGGCATTCTGGTCAGCCCGCTGCTGGCCCCGCTGATCGGCGGCCTGCTGGACACGATGTGGTCCTGGCGCGCCTGTTACGCCTTCCTGCTGGTGCTCTGCATGATTGTCACCTTCAGCATGGCGCGCTGGATGCCGGAAACGCGCCCGCAGGACGCGCCGCGCACGAAGCTTATCGCCAGCTATAAAACGCTGTTCGGCAACGGCGCGTTCACCTGCTACCTGCTGATGCTGATTGGCGGCCTGGCGGGTATCGCAGTGTTTGAAGCCTGCTCCGGCGTGCTGCTGGGCGCGGGGCTTGGCCTGAGCAGTATGGTGGTGAGCATTCTGTTTATTCTGCCGATCCCGGCGGCGTTCTTCGGCGCGTGGTTTGCCGGGCGACCAAACAAACGCTTCTCCACCCTGATGTGGCAGTCGGTGATCAGCTGTCTGCTGGCGGGTCTGATGATGTGGATCCCGGGGCTGTTTGGCGTGATGACCGTCTGGACGCTGCTCATCCCAGCGGCGCTGTTCTTCTTTGGCGCGGGGATGCTGTTCCCGCTCGCTACCAGCGGCGCGATGGAGCCGTTCCCGTTCCTCGCAGGTACGGCTGGCGCGCTGGTGGGCGGTTTGCAGAACATCGGTTCCGGCGCGCTGGCCTGGCTCTCGGCGATGATGCCGCAGACCGGGCAGGCTAGTCTGGGGTTGTTGATGACGCTGATGGGGCTGCTGATTTTACTGTGCTGGCTGCCGCTGGCGTCGCGTGTCCCGCATCACGAGCAGCCGGTTTAACCGCATGATGGCCCGGCTTCTCGCCGGGCTTTTCACAGACAGGGGCGATCATCGCCTGCAATAACGGCTCTGGCGCAGGCCGCCAGGCGCCCTCTTCCCCGTCGTAAAACTGGAAATCCGCGTTAAGCGCATACGGGATTTTCGCCTTTTGCAGCTCGCAGGCCATAAAGGTGGCGAACGCTATTTGCGAGGCGGTTGGCGTAAAGCGGCTTGATTCTCCCACGCCCCAGCCCCCAACCCAGCTAACGTGCCCGGTTTTTTGCTGCCAGTGCAGCGCGGCATTGATGCGGTTACGGATTGCCGCTTTCTCCGCCGCCGTGCCGGACGTCCACGGGTATTTACCGCCATTCTTCAGCGGCCCCCACGGGAAAATATGCCACTCCGCCAGCAGATAGTTTTGGCTGTGCGCGGGCAGCTTCAGGCTGGATAACTCCTCCGGCGCGGCACGCAGGCGTGGCGCGATGAAGATCATGCGCTGTGGGTCGATGTCGTGGATCGCTTTGATGGTCTTTTCATAGACGCGGTTTAACGACGCCAGATTGTGGTTGAGCTTGTCGGCCGGTTCATAGATGAGGTCAAAACCCAGCAGCGGGTAGCTCTGACCGAAATAGTGCGCCACGGCAATCCACCAGTTGACCGTCTCTTTCTCGTTATCGGCTTTCGGGTCGTTTTTATATTCATCCGCCTGATACGCGACTATCGGGATCACGCCATACTGCTCGCAGGCTTCCACCAGCTTGCGCAGGTGGATCAGCCGCGCTTCCGTCGGCTCATCGGCGACACGGATGCGCACGTGGGTAATGCCTTTAGCCCGAAAATCGCGTACCACCAGCGGGTCGAATTCACGAATGCCGCGCTCGGTGCGCGCCCAGTCCACGTCCATCCCGACGCCCAGCTGCTGCGCATAAAGGGCGGCCGTCAGCGGCGGCTCAGCGGCAATGGCCCAGCCGGAAGAGATCAGTAATGCACAGGCAATAAAAGGCTTTAACACGGTTTACCCTGGATAAATCGAAAGCATTACCTGTATTTAGCACGCTTTTTCACATTTGGTGTAGCGCGAAAGCGTAATAATTCTTCAACCTGCCAGTTCTCTCAGCCAGCCGATAAAGGCGTCAATTTTCGGCCACTGACGGCCAGAAAGCGTCGAAATATAGTAGTGCTGATGACATTTCAGGGTCTTGTCACCAAACGGAGCGATCAGTTCGCCCCGTTCAAGCCGTTTTTGCACCAGCCGCTTTCTGCCCATCGCGACGCCGACGTGATTAATGGCCGCAATGATCGCCAAATCGGAACGATCGAAACCAATGCCCGATGATGGCGGCATATTCACCGCAAAGTGCTGCGCCCAGCTCAGCCACTCATCCGTACCGGAATCATTACTCCAGGCCTGACGGTCATGCAGCAGCGTGCAGTGGCTGAGGTTGTCGGGGTTTTTCAACAGCTCATGCTCGCGGGCATAGTGCGGCGAGCAGACGGGCAAAATCTCTTCGTCCATCAGGAAGTGGTGAGACAGATGGTTTGGCGGCGTATCGTCGAAGTAGAGCGCCAGATCGACACCCGTTCGCTGCATATTGACGTAATCATTGCCGGTCAGGACGGTGAGCGATATTGACGGATAGCGGCGGGTAAAGTCACCCAGCATGGGTACCAGCCAGCACTGAGCGATCGACGGCCGGGAGTAGACCGTCAGCGTGCCGGACAGCGCCTGGTTTTTGATATCCAGGATCTCCTGATTCAGGGTGTCGAGGGACGATTTTAGCGTCCAGTAAACGCGCTTTCCCTCCTGCGTCAGCTCGACTTTACGGTGCGAACGGACAAACAGCTGAATACCCAGCTCCTCTTCCAGCAGATTAATGCGGTGGCTCACCGCGCTGGGGCTAAGCGACAGTTCCTCCGCCGCCAGCGCGAAGGATTCATGCCGGGCCGCCACTTCAAAGGTGTACATTTTCGACAGTTGCCAGCCGTTGAGCAGCCGGTTTCTGGCTTCATTTGCATCGGTCATCACAATTCTCACGCGTGGTTTCTGCACTCAGCATACCGTTTAAGGGTGAATTTATGTGAACCTAATGCGAGTTAAGTGCGTTTTTTAGAGCGCAGTCACTCAGTTGATTCAATCTGGCTCACCTGAACGCCAATTTATATCGTTTGTCAGCCCACGCTGCTTTTTCGTCCAATACCCCCAGATGACATAAGGGTGAGGTGAGATATGGGATCTCAGGTCTGGGTTGTGGCAACGCTGCTGGTCAGCATTGTGTTGATTGTTTTAACCATCGTAAAACTTAAGTTTCACCCGTTCCTCGCGCTGCTGCTGGCGAGCTTTTTCGTCGGCGCAATGATGGGAATGAGCCCGCTGGATATGGTAAACGCCATCGAGAGCGGGATTGGCGGCACGCTGGGCTTCCTGGCGGCCGTGATTGGTCTGGGCACCATTCTCGGCAAGATGATGGAGGTTTCCGGCGCGGCAGAGCGCATCGGGATCGCCCTGCAGCGCTGTCGCTGGCTGTCAGCAGACGTGATTATGGTGCTGGTGGGCCTGATCTGCGGCATTACGCTGTTCGTGGAAGTGGGCGTGGTCCTGCTGATCCCACTGGCGTTTTCCATCGCCAAAAAGACCCACACGTCGCTGCTTAAGCTGGCCATTCCGCTCTGTACCGCGCTGATGGCGGTGCACTGCGTGGTGCCGCCGCATCCGGCCGCGCTGTTTGTGACCAATAAATTAGGGGCGGACGTCGGGACGGTAATCGTCTACGGCCTGCTGGTGGGCCTGATGGCCTCTCTGGTCGGCGGCCCGCTGTTCCTGAAACTGCTCGGCAATCGTCTGCCGTTTAAACCGGTTCCGGCGGAATTTTCAGACGTGAAGGTGCGGGAAGAGCACACCCTGCCGTCGCTGGGCGCCACGCTGTTTACGGTGCTGCTGCCGATTGCCCTGATGCTGGTGAAGACCATCGCCGAACTGAATATGGCAAAAGACGGCACGCTGTATACGCTGCTGGAGTTTATCGGCAACCCGATCACCGCCATGTTTATCGCCGTGTTTGTCGCCTACTACCTGCTGGGGATCCGCCAGCACATGGGCATGGGCGCGATGCTGACCCATACGGAGCACGGCTTTGGCTCTATCGCCAACATTTTGCTGATTATCGGCGCGGGCGGCGCGTTCAACGCCATCCTCAAAACCAGCGGACTGGCGGACTCGCTGGCGCATATTCTCTCGAACCTGCACATGCACCCAATTCTGCTCGCCTGGCTGGTGGCGCTGGTGCTGCATGCCGCCGTTGGCTCCGCGACGGTCGCGATGATGGGCGCCACGGCCATCGTCGCGCCGATGCTGCCGCTCTACCCGAACGTCAGTCCGGAGATCATTACCATTGCCATCGGTTCCGGCGCAATTGGCTGCACGATCGTGACTGACTCCCTCTTCTGGCTGGTGAAGCAGTACTGCGGCGCGACCCTGAATGAGACCTTCAAATACTATACGACGGCGACGTTTATCGCCTCGGTGCTTGCACTTGGCGGCACATTCCTGCTTTCTTTTATTATCTGAGCGCGAAGAGACGTATTATGGAAAACGCAACTATCACCACTTTAACCGCACAGTTTCCTCTGGTTGAGGATCTGATTGCCCTGAAAGAAACCACCTGGCTTAACCCGCGCACCACCACGCTGGCGGAAGGGCTGCCCTATGTCGGGCTGACCAAAGCCGACGTGGACGACGCCCATGCGCGACTCAACCGCTTCGCGCCGTATCTGGCGAAAGCCTTCCCGGAGACGGCTGCAACGGGTGGGATTATTGAATCCGAACTGGTCGCGATCCCGGCAATGCAGGCGCGGCTGGAGAAAGAATCTGCTAAGTCTATTCCCGGCACGCTGCTGCTGAAAAAAGACAGCCATCTGCCGATTTCCGGCTCGATTAAAGCGCGCGGCGGTATCTATGAGGTGCTGACCCACGCGGAAAAACTGGCTCTGGACGCCGGGTTGCTGAGCGTTGAGGATGACTACAGCGTCCTGCTGGAGCCGCGCTTTAAGGACTTTTTCAGCCAGTACAGCATTGCGGTAGGCTCAACCGGCAACCTGGGGATGTCCATCGGTATCATGAGCGCCCGCATCGGCTTTAAGGTGACGGTGCATATGTCCGCCGACGCCCGCGAGTGGAAGAAAGCCAAACTGCGCAGCCACGGCGTCATCGTCGTGGAATATGAGCAGGATTACGGCGTGGCGGTGGAGCAGGGACGCAAAGCGGCAGAAAGCGATCCGAACTGTTTCTTCATTGACGATGAAAACTCCCGCACCCTGTTCCTGGGCTACGCGGTGGCAGGCGAGCGGCTGAAGGCGCAGTTTGCCGCACAGGGCCGCGTGGTGAATGCGGATCATCCGCTGTACGTCTATCTGCCGTGCGGCGTCGGCGGCGGCCCTGGCGGGGTGGCGTTTGGCCTGAAGCTGGCCTTTGGCGACAACGTCCACTGCTTCTTCGCGGAGCCCACGCACTCCCCATGCATGCTGCTGGGCGTTTACACCGGCCTGCACGACGAGATTGCCGTACAGGACCTGGGCATTGATAACGTAACGGCAGCGGACGGGCTGGCGGTAGGACGCGCGTCCGGCTTCGTGGGCCGCGCGATGGAGCGCCTTCTTGACGGGTTCTATACGCTTTCCGATCAGAGCATGTACGACATGCTCGGCTGGCTGGCGCAGGAGGAAGGCATTCGGCTGGAACCGTCCGCGCTGGCGGGGATGGCCGGACCGCTGCGCGTGCCTTCAGATGCCAGCGTTACCCACCTGGTGTGGGCGACCGGCGGCGGCATGGTGCCGGAAGACGAGATG
>ERZ1035001.1083-NODE-1083-length-11445-cov-8.584723_pt1 | contig 11445 bp, 6 predicted proteins | sample MGYA00520685_ERZ1035001 | MGnify/ENA primary metagenome ERZ1035001 (study PRJEB33766, sample SAMN09781749) | gut metagenome | biome: gut microbiome | host: Homo sapiens | place: Madagascar | study: EMG produced TPA metagenomics assembly of the PRJNA485056 data... | reverse complement strand
TTCCTGCCGGCAAGGCTACACCAGCTCCACCAGTTGGTCCAGCACTTGGTCAGCACGGTGTTAACATCGTAGAATTCACAAAGCAGTTCAATGCTAAGACAGCAGATCAGGGAGATCTTATCATACCTGTAGTTATTACAGTTTATGCTGATAGAAGCTTCAGCTTTATTACAAAGACTCCACCTGCAGCAGTACTTCTTAAGAAGGCTTGCAACATTAAGTCAGGATCAGGCGTACCTAACAAGACTAAGGTTGCTACTATTAAGAGAGCAGAAGTTCAGAAGATTGCTGAGCTTAAGATGCCAGATCTTAATGCTGCATCTATCGAAGCAGCTACTTCTATGATCGAAGGAACAGCTAAGAGTATGGGTATCGTTGTAGAGGATTAATCTACATTTGATTCATGATTATTGTGGGAGGAAAGATAGAATCCTTCCGATATTACCACTAGGAGGTTTATAATGAAAAGAGGAAAGAAATACGTTGAGGCAGCCAAGAATATTGACCGCCAGACATTATATGAAGCAACTGAAGCTGTTTCTTTAGTTAAGAAGAGTGCAGTTGCAAAGTTCGACGAGACAATTGAAGCTCATATCAGAACAGGTTGTGATGGACGTCACGCTGAGCAGCAGATCAGAGGAGCTGTTGTTCTTCCACACGGAACAGGTAAGACTGTACGTGTATTAGTATTTGCTAAGGGTGCTAAGGCTGATGAGGCTCTTGCAGCTGGAGCAGATTTCGTTGGTGGCGAGGAGCTTATTCCTAAGATCCAGAACGATAACTGGTTCGAGTTCGACGTTGTTGTTGCAACTCCAGATATGATGGGTGTTGTTGGTCGTCTTGGTCGTGTACTTGGTCCTAAGGGATTAATGCCAAACCCTAAGGCTGGTACAGTTACTATGGATGTAACAAAAGCTGTTAATGATATCAAGGCTGGTAAGATCGAGTACAGACTTGACAAGACTAATATCATTCACGTGCCAATTGGTAAGGCTTCATTCACAGAGGAGCAGTTATCAGACAACTTCCAGGCTATTATGGATGCAATCGTTAAGGCTAAGCCATCTTCACTTAAGGGAGCTTATCTTAGAAGTGTAGTTCTCACTTCTACTATGGGACCTGGTGTTAAGTTAAGCACAGCCAAGTATGTGGGTTAATCAGATTTTTGATTAAAAACGGTTGACATTAATATATTTTGATAGTATACTATCAGCTTGTGAGCAGCATTTTGCTGTTAACATAATATTTTGCCGTAGACAGCAGGTCCGGATTCAGTATTACTGATGATGGTTAAAGGTAACACGCCTACCGAGGATTTAAGGATTTGATTAATTATTCCCTCTCTGTCGCTGGCAGAGAGGGTTTTGTTTGTAGGGAAACTATAGACGAATAATCTTCACTTAGGCAAAATCGCTTCTATATGAAGCAAGAATCTAACAGGAGGTAATTATTCATGGCTATTTTAAAGAATGTAGGCCTTAAGACATCTACTATCGATGAGATTAAAGATAACTTTGATGGCGCTCAGGGCGTTGTTGTAGTTAACTACAGCGGTCTTACAGTAGAACAGGATACACAGCTTCGTAAGCAGTTAAGAGAAGCTGGTGTGGTTTATAAGGTTTATAAGAACACTTTAGTAAAGAGAGTTGTTGCTGGAACAGAGTTCGAGCCAATTACTGATGCTCTTGAAGGAACTAATGCTATTGCATTCTGCAAGACAGATGCTACAGCACCTGCAAGAATCTTAGCTAACTTTGCTAAGACAGCTAATGCTCTTGAGTTAAAGTGTGGCGTTGTTGAAGGAACATTCTACGATGCAGCAGGTATCGCTACAATCGCTACTATCCCTTCAAGAGAGGAACTTCTTTCAAAGTTACTTGGAAGTATCCAGTCACCTATTACAAACTTTGCTCGTGTTATTAAGCAGATTGCTGAGAAGAACGAGGAAGTTGCTTAATCAGTTTAACACTGAATTAACTATGAAAGCAGCATAGATGCTCTTTCGATTTTAGAATAATATTAAAAAGGAGATTATAATAATGACAACACAGGAAATTATTGAAGTTATTAAAGGTTTATCAGTATTAGAGCTTAACGATTTAGTTAAGGCTTGTGAAGAAGAATTCGGCGTATCTGCAGCAGCAGGCGTTGTAGTTGCAGCAGCAGGTGCTGGCGCAGCAGCAGCTGAGGAGAAGACAGAATTTGATGTAGAGCTTACAGAAGCTGGAGATCAGAAGGTTAAGGTTATCAAGGTTGTTCGTGAAATCACAGGTCTTGGATTAAAGGAAGCTAAGGAAGTTGTTGATGGCGCTCCTAAGGTTGTTAAGGAAGGTGCTTCTAAGGAAGAAGCTGAAGAAATCCAGAAGAAGCTTGAAGCTGAAGGTGCTAAGGTTACTCTTAAGTAATTCGGATTGTCAGTTTGATACTTGCTTGACATATATATGCCGTATGGCATAGCATATATGAACAGAATTTTTAATATATTGCGGTATGCTGAATAATCACTTGATTTTTTAAAGCATATTTGGTATATTATATAAAATGTGAAAAAGTTCCAGTTGTTGTATTGACAGCTGGAACTTTTTTTGTTACTATGAATAATGCACTATTATGGTATGGTGTGCATAGTATTTGCACGCATATCGATAATGTAATAAATTAATGTAAAGTAAAGAAAACTAAGGGGTGAAACGTCAATGGAGAAAAACAGAATACGTCCAGTAAAGTCAGGCAAATCGATGCGTATGAGTTACTCAAGACAGAAAGAAGTTCTTGAGATGCCTAACCTTATTGAAGTACAAAAAGATTCTTACCAGTGGTTTTTAAATGAAGGCTTAAAGGAAGTCTTTAGCGACATCTCTCCAATTGCAGATTATAACGGAAGGCTCAGTCTTGAATTCGTTGATTTTGCATTATGTGAGGAAGAGAGAAAGTACTCTATAGAAGAGTGCAAGGAAAGGGATGCTACATATGCAGCTCCACTTAAGGTACGTGTAAGACTTCATAATAAAGAGAGCGAAGATATAAGCGAACATGAAATCTTTATGGGTGACCTTCCTTTAATGACTAAGACCGGTACATTTGTGATTAATGGTGCAGAACGAGTTATTGTCAGCCAGCTGGTACGTTCACCTGGTATTTATTATGATATACAGAAGGATAAGTATGGAAAGATATTCCTCTACAGTTCAACAGTAATTCCTAACAGAGGTGCGTGGTTAGAGTATGAAACAGATGCTAACGATGTATTCTATGTTAAGGTTGATCGTAATAAGAAAGTACCGATTACAGTTCTTATAAGAGCACTTGGTTTTGGTACTAACGCAGAGATTCTTGACATATTTGGTGAAGAGCCTAAGCTTCTTGCAACAATGGAGAAGGATACATCTACTAACTATCAGGAAGGTGTACTTGAACTTTATAAGAAGTTAAGACCAGGAGAACCATTATCAGTTGAGAGTGCAGAAGCACTTATTTCTGGTATGTTCTTTGATCCTAGAAGATATGACCTTGCAAGAGTAGGCCGTTATAAATTTAATAAGAAGCTTTCATTCAGAAACAGAATTGCAGGACACATTCTTGCAGAAGACGTTGTAGATGGCAATGGTGAAATTCTTGCTAAGGCTGGTGATAAGCTTACAAGAGAAACAGCTGAGAAGATTCAGAATGCAGCTGTTCCAGCGGTATTTATCGCTGCTGAATTAAAGGGTGCAGAAGGTGCGGTTACTAAGAGAACAGTTAAGGTTCTTTCTAATCTTGCTGTAGATATCACTAAGTGGGTAGATATCACAACAGAAGAAGCTAAGGAATTAGGAATTAACGAAGCTGTTTATTATCCGGTTCTTGCACAGATTTTAGCTGATAATGAGTCACTTGATGATATTAAGGACGCTATTGCTAAGAATACAGCAGATCTTATGCCAAAGCATATTACAGTAGAAGACATTCTTGCTTCTATTAATTATAATATGCATCTTGAGTATGGCATTGGATACAAGGATGATATCGATCACCTTGGTAACAGAAGAATAAGAGCTGTTGGTGAATTATTACAGAACCAGTTCAGAATTGGTATTTCAAGAATGGAAAGAGTTGTTCGTGAAAGAATGTCAACTCAGGACTTAAGCGGTATTTCACCACAGTCATTAATTAATATCAAGCCTGTAACAGCAGCTATCAAGGAATTCTTTGGTAGTTCACAGCTTTCTCAGTTTATGGATCAGAATAACCCATTATCTGAGATTACACATAAGAGACGTCTTTCAGCACTTGGTCCTGGTGGTCTTTCGAGAGATCGTGCAGGTTTCGAGGTTCGAGATGTACATTATACACACTATGGTAGAATGTGTCCTATCGAAACACCTGAAGGTCCTAATATCGGTCTTATTAACTCACTTGCTTCATATGCAAGAATTAATGAGTACGGATTTGTCGAAGCACCTTATCGTATAATCGATAAGACAGACCCTAAGAATCCTAGAGTTACAGATGAAGTACATTACTTCACAGCAGATGAGGAAGATGATTTCCATGTAGCACAGGCTAATGCAGAGATAGATGAGAATGGTTACTTCGTTAAGAATACAGTATCAGGACGTTACAGAGAAGAAACATCAGAATTCGATAAGAGTATGATTGATCTTATGGACGTATCTCCTAAGATGGTATTCTCAGTGGCTACATCTATGATACCTTTCCTTCAGAATGATGACTGTACACGTGCCCTTATGGGTTCTAACATGCAGCGTCAGGCGGTGCCTCTTCTTATGACAGAAGCACCAGTAATCGGTACAGGTATAGAGAATAAGACAGCGTGTGACTCAGGTGTATGTGTAGTTGCAGAAGAAGATGGTGTTGTACTTTCATCAGAATCTAACAGAATTCTTGTAAAAGAGACAAGTGGAAAGGTTCACGAGTACAAGCTTACAAAGTTCTCAAGAAGTAACCAGAGTAACTGCTATAACCAGAGACCTATCGTATTTAAGGGAGATGAGGTTAAGGCAGGAGATGTTATCGCAGATGGTCCTTCAACATCTAATGGTGAGATTGCCCTTGGTAAGAACCCTCTTATCGGTTTTATGACTTGGGAAGGTTACAACTATGAGGATGCTGTACTTCTTAGTGAGAGATTAGTAAGAGATGATGTTTATACATCAATTCATATAGAAGAATATGATACAGAAGCAAGAGATACTAAGTTAGGACCAGAAGAAATCACAAGAGATTTACCTTCTACAGGTTCTGATGCAGTTAAGGATCTTGATGAAGATGGTATCATCCGTATCGGTGCTGAGGTAAGAGCTGGTGATATCCTTGTTGGTAAGGTTACTCCAAAGGGTGAGACAGAGCTTACAGCAGAAGAAAGACTTCTTAGAGCTATCTTTGGTGAGAAGGCAAGAGAAGTAAGAGATACATCACTTAAAGTTCCACACGGTGCTTATGGTATCGTTGTAGGCGTTAAGGTATTTACAAGAGAAAATGGAGATGAATTAGCTCCAGGTGTTAACAAGAATGTCCGTATCTATATCGCACAGAAGAGAAAGATTTCTGTAGGTGATAAGATGGCTGGTCGTCATGGTAACAAGGGTGTCGTTTCAAGAGTTCTTCCAGTAGAAGATATGCCATTCCTTCCTAATGGACGTCCGCTTGATATTGTACTTAATCCTCTTGGTGTGCCTTCGCGTATGAATATTGGACAGGTGCTTGAAATTCACTTAAGCCTTGCTGCAAAAGTATTAGGTTTTAACGTAGCAACACCTATCTTTGATGGAGCTAACGAGAATGATATTATGGATACACTTGATATGGCCAATGCTTATGCTAATCATCCATTTGATGATGAAGAGCTTGCACGCGAAAAGGCAGATGCAGAAGCTAATGGTGAAGAATATCCTACTGATATGACAACATTTACTGCTGAATACAAGGAACTTTTAAGAGATGACGTATTCCAGTTCCTTTCAGATAACAGAGCTCACAGAGCTGAATGGAAGGGTGTTCCAATCGGAAGAGATGGTAAAGTAAGACTTCGCGATGGTAGAACAGGTGAATACTTCGATAGTCCGGTTACTATCGGTTTCATGCACTACTTAAAGCTCCATCACCTTGTTGATGATAAGATCCATGCTCGTTCAACTGGTCCTTACTCACTTGTAACTCAGCAGCCACTTGGTGGTAAAGCCCAGTTTGGTGGACAGAGATTCGGAGAAATGGAAGTATGGGCTCTTGAAGCTTATGGTGCATCTTATACACTTCAGGAAATCCTTACTGTTAAATCTGATGATGTTGTTGGTCGAGTTAAGACATATGAAGCTATTATTAAGGGTGAGAACATTCCTGAACCAGGAATTCCTGAATCATTCAAGGTTCTCCTTAAGGAACTTCAGTCACTTGCTCTTGATGTAAGGGTTCTTGATCAGGACAATAACGAAGTTAAGCTTCTTGAAAGTTCAGAATATGAAGTTACAGATTTCAAGAAGGTTCTTGATGATGGTGGTTATAAGAGAAGTAGCCGTGATGAAGAAAATGAATTAAAGAACGCAGGTTATCACGCAGAAAAGCAGGGTGATGACGGTGAGGCAACCATAGAAGAACTCGGATCAGACGATGACGATTTCGATTATGACAGCTTAGATGATGACTATGATGATTACGGTGACGGAAATATAGAAGAATAATAGAAGGGAGCACTATAATGGCAGAAGAGATTAAGTCAAATAAATCAATGAAATTTGATAAAATTCAGATAAAGCTTGCTTCTCCTGAGAGTATTTTAGAGTGGTCTCACGGCGAGGTAACTAAGCCTGAGACTATCAATTACAGAACTTTAAAGCCAGAAAGAGATGGTCTGTTCTGTGAAAGAATATTCGGACCTAGCAAAGACTGGGAGTGTCATTGCGGTAAGTATAAGAAGATTAAAGATAAAGGCATCGTATGTGATAAGTGTGGTGTTGAGGTTACTAAGGCAAGTGTACGTAGAGATCGTATGGGTCATATCCACCTTGCTGCTCCAGTTTCACATATCTGGTATTTCAAGGGAATACCTAGCCGTATGGACCTTATCCTTGATATAGGTCCTAAGAATCTTGAGAAGGTACTTTACTTCGCTTCTTATATCGTAATTGATCCAGGCGAAACAGATATACCATTCAAGAAGATTCTTACAGAAACTGAGTACAGAGATCTTTATGATCAGTATGGTAATACATTCAGAGTTGGAATGGGTGCTGAGGCTATTTTAGAGCTTCTTCACAACGTCAACCTTGAAGAAGAAGTAGCTAAGCTCAAGGAAGAGCTTGCTACTACTACTTCACAGAAGGCTGCAAGACTTATTAAGAGAATTGAAGTTATGGATGCGTTCATTGCTGCTGGTACTAAGCCAGAATGGATGATTCTTACAGAAATTCCAGTTATCCCTCCAGATTTAAGACCTATGGTTCAGTTAGAGGGTGGACGTTTTGCAACATCTGACCTTAATGATCTTTATAGAAGAATTATCAACAGAAATAATCGTCTTGCAAGACTTATTGATCTTGGAGCACCAGAAATCATTGTTCGTAACGAGAAGAGAATGCTTCAGGAAGCTGTTGATGCACTTATAGATAATGGACGTAGAAATGGCCGTCCTGTAACAGGACCTGGTAACAGAGCTCTCAAGTCTTTATCAGACTTATTAAAGGGTAAGCAGGGACGTTTCAGACAGAACCTTCTTGGTAAGCGAGTTGACTACTCAGGACGTTCAGTTATCGTTGTTGGACCAGAACTTAAGATTTATCAGTGTGGTCTTCCTAAGGAAATGGCTATTGAGTTATTCAAGCCATTTGTTATGAGAGAATTAGTAAGGCGTGGTCTTGCTGAGAACATAAAGAAAGCCAAGAAGAGCGTAGAGCATCTTGAGACAGAAGTATGGGATGTACTTGAAGATGTTATCAAAGAGCATCCAGTTATGCTTAACCGTGCTCCTACACTTCACAGACTTGGTATTCAGGCTTTTGAGCCAATCCTTGTAGAAGGTAAGGCTATTAAGCTTCATCCACTTGTATGTACAGCGTTCAATGCCGATTTTGATGGTGACCAGATGGCTGTCCATCTTCCACTTTCTGTTGAGGCTCAGGCAGAGTGTAGATTTATGCTTCTTTCACCTAACAACCTTCTTAAGCCATCTGATGGTGGTCCTGTTGCCGTTCCTTCACAGGATATGGTACTTGGTATTTACTATCTCACACAGGAAAGACCAGGCGCAAAGGGCGAGGGTAAGATTTTTAAGAGCATTAATGAAGCAGTTCTTGCTTATGAGAACGGTGTAATTACATTACATGCCAAGATTATGGTTCATGTAACTAAGAATGTTAACGGAGAAGAGCTTTCAGGTAATATTGAGTCTACACTTGGAAGACTTATATTTAATGAGATTCTCCCTCAGGATTTAGGATATGTTGACAGAAGCAAGGAAGAGAATTTATTACTTCCAGAAGTTGATTTCCATGTAGGAAAGAAGCAGCTTAAAGATATTTTACAGCATGTTATCAATACTCATGGTACTACAACAACTGCAGAAGTCCTTGATGATATCAAGGCTATGGGTTATAAGTACTCTACCAGAGCTGCCATGACTGTTTCTATTTCTGAGATGACAGTGCCACCAGTTAAGAAGCAGCTTCTTGCTGAGGCAGAAAAGAAAGTTGAACAGATTACTGTTAAATATAACAGAGGTCAGGCTACTGATGAGGAGAGACATAAGAATGTTATCCGCGTATGGCAGGAGACTGATGATAAGATTAAGGATGCCCTTCTTCAGGGTCTTGATAAATATAACAATATCTTCATGATGGCTGACTCAGGTGCCCGTGGTTCTAACCAGCAGATTAAGCAGTTAGCAGGTATGCGTGGTTTGATGGCCGATACATCAGGTAACACTATCGAACTTCCTATTAAGTCAAACTTCCGTGAAGGTCTTGACGTTCTGGAGTACTTTATTTCAGCTCACGGTGCCCGTAAAGGACTTTCAGATACAGCCCTTCGTACAGCCGATTCAGGATACCTTACAAGAAGACTTGTTGATGTTTCTCAGGATCTTATTATCAGAGAGACAGATTGTAGCGCAGGTAAGCAGATACCTGGTATGTATGTTTACTCATTTGTTAATAACAGAGCTACTAACTCAAGTGATGCCAAGGAAGATATCCTTGAGCCATTACAGGAGCGTATTACAGGAAGATACTTAGCTGAGGATATTGTTGACCCGGCTACAGGCGAGGTTATTGTTGAAGCTAACCATCTTGTAACTCCTAAGAGAGCAGAAGCTATTATTAAGACTGGTGTTGATAAGGTTAAGATCAGAACAATTCTTACTTGCCGTTCACATATTGGTGTATGTGCTAAATGTTATGGAACTAACATGGCAACTGGTCAGACTGTTCAGGTTGGTGAAGCTGTTGGTATTATCGCAGCCCAGTCAATCGGTGAGCCTGGTACACAGCTTACTATGAGAACTTTCCATACAGGTGGTGTTGCCGGTGATAACATTACTCAGGGTCTTCCTAGAGTAGAAGAGCTTTTCGAGGCAAGAAAGCCTAAGATGCTTGCTGTACTTGCTGAGTTTGGCGGAACTGTAAGTATTGTTAAGACTGAGAAGAAGACTGAAATCGTTATAACTGATGATGAAGGTAATTCAAAGGCTTATCCATTATCTAAGGATACAAGAGAAAAGGTTGTTGAAGGACAGGTTGTTGCTAAGGGTGAGGAAATCACAGAGGGTTCTGAGAATCCACATGATATCGTAAGAATTCTTGGTGTAAGAGCTGTTCAGGATTATCTCCTTCGTGAAGTTCAGAAGGTTTACCGTATCCAGGGTGTTGATATCAATGATAAGCATATTGAGCTTATCGTTCGTCAGATGCTTAAGAAGATAGTTGTTGATGAAGCTGGAGATTCTAAGTTCCTTCCAGGATCACAGGTTGATACAATTGAGTTCCAGGAAGTTAATGAGAGACTTGAGGAAGAAGGAAAGACACCTGCTACAGGTACTCCGATTATCCTTGGTATTACTAAGGCTTCACTTGCTTCTACTTCATTCATGTCAGCAGCTTCATTCCAGGAGACAACTAAGGTTCTTACAGATGCAGCTATTAACGGAAAGATTGATCCACTTATTGGTCTTAAAGAGAATGTTATTATTGGTAAGCTTATCCCTGCCGGTACAGGTATGAAGCGTTATCAGGATATCAAGATCAGTTCTACAGATAACTACATTGAAGAAGATGAAGATGAGTCTGGTGAAGATGAGCTTGTTTTCACACAGGAAGATTAATTCTTTATAGAAACTTATGGCGTGTCAGATTGATAAAATCTGGCACGCTTTTGTCTTTTTTTGAAAAAATGCTTGACACTGAATTTGCAAATATATATACTAATAAAGCGTGCGAATAGGCAAGTACTATTTTTGCGCTGTTTTGGTGACAAAACATTTTCTTAGTTGATACTAAGATGCAACCATTCATTATTCTAATTCCGGGAGGTGAAACGGAATGCCAACATTTAACCAGTTAGTAAAACAGGGAAGAAAGACTGCAGTAAAGAAGTCTACAGCACCAGCTCTTCAGAAAGGTTACAACTCACTTCAGAAGAAGGCAACAGATATCTCTTCTCCACAGAAGAGAGGTGTTTGTACAGCTGTTAAGACTGCTACACCTAAGAAGCCTAACTCAGCTCTTAGAAAGATTGCCAGAGTACGTCTTTCTAATGGTATCGAGGTAACATCTTACATCCCAGGTGAGGGACACAATCTTCAGGAACACAGCGTTGTTCTTATAAGAGGTGGAAGAGTAAAGGATTTACCAGGTACAAGATACCACATCATCAGAGGAACACTTGATACAGCAGGTGTTGCAAAGAGAAGACAGGCTCGTTCTAAGTATGGTGCTAAGAGACCTAAGGACGCTAAGTAATTAAGCCTGTATTAAGACACGCATTTATATGAATGCATGCAAGTTTTACAATTTGCAAGAGTCAGATTTGTAAGAATCTGATTTTTACGAACAAATTAAATTTTGAATTGTGCCGGAATTAGATTAATCAAGAGGTTGCAGGTTAATATATACGGCGCGAACACATTTTTTATTTGTGAGTACCTATGATTTAATAAATTTATTAAGGAGGGAAGAACCGTGCCACGTAAAGGACATACACAGAAAAGAGATGTATTAGCAGATCCTATTTACAACAATAAGGTAGTTACTAAGCTTATCAACAACATTATGCTTGATGGTAAGAGAGGAGTAGCTCAGAAGATTGTTTACGGTGCTTTTGATAGAGTTGCAGCTAAGACTGAGAGACCAGCTATCGAAGTATTTGAAGAAGCTATGAACAATATTATGCCAGTTCTTGAAGTTAAGGCTAGACGTATCGGTGGAGCAACATACCAGGTACCTATCGAAGTTAAGCCAG
>ERZ1035001.1082-NODE-1082-length-11462-cov-6.853073_pt1 | contig 11462 bp, 12 predicted proteins | sample MGYA00520685_ERZ1035001 | MGnify/ENA primary metagenome ERZ1035001 (study PRJEB33766, sample SAMN09781749) | gut metagenome | biome: gut microbiome | host: Homo sapiens | place: Madagascar | study: EMG produced TPA metagenomics assembly of the PRJNA485056 data... | reverse complement strand
CATTTATATTATATTAAATCGCCAAGTATATTATATTACTTTCCCGTTCAGATAATTAACCTTAAAATACTAATCAATTACATATGCCTGATGTTTATCGACAGCAAATAGATTTAGCTCAGGAGTTTCTCAATGAGAATCCCCAAGCAGATGTTTCAAGAGTACAATGCCTGTTAAGGAAGATTATTCCGACACTTTATCACCCTTTTATTGACAAGCTCCATTGTCAGCACACAATTGGAAGCACTATCAACGTATGGGGTGGTCAAAACCAAATAGCTCCACAAGCAAAGTTGGCCTCACAGTATTTTAATAAGGATAGACCAGTTGAGTCAGACACAAAAAATACAGAGCAAGACTTATACGAGATTGATAAAATTGTACGTAGGCATGGTAATTATACTTGGGGAATTCGGAAACTTCAAGAATTAGATATGAGCAATGAGAAAGTACTTAATGTAATGGATTCTTATGTTCGTAATGCAGAGTTGACTGGTTGGGACAATGTGCAACCGTTCTTTAACATACTATGGCAAGAAATTTCTTCCGTTCAAAAATCAGAGGAAAAATAATGACAGAATACTTCTCGCCCCTTCGTTATCCAGGAGGAAAAGGCAAACTTGTGCCTTTCTTTGAGCGTCTTATTATAGATAATGGACTGTCGGATGGGGTATATATTGAGCCTTATGTAGGAGGAGGAGCCGTTGCACTCTCGTTATTGTTGAAAGAATATGTCAGTCGTATTGTCATCAACGACAAAGACCGCTCGTTATATGCCTTTTGGTATAGCGTACTTCATCATTCCGAAGAACTGTGCCGTTTGATAGCCGATACGCCAGTAAATATGGATATATGGCATACTATGCGTGACATTCAGAATCACAAGGAAGATGTCGACTTGTTGTCATTAGGTTTCTCTTCATTCTTTCTAAACCGTACAAACCGCTCAGGAATACTTAAGGCTGGAGTGATAGGCGGCTATCAGCAGACAGGCAACTATAAGATAAACGCCCGTTACCGTAAGGAAAATCTCATATCTCGTATTCGACGCATTGCTACTTATGCCGATCGTATAGAACTGCATAATGAGGATGCAGTTGACTTAGTGGCAGATATAGCCCAAACAGCACCCCCCGACACCTTATTATATTTAGACCCTCCATATTATAAGAAAGGTCAGGGCTTATATATGAACTATTACAACGACTCCGACCATACACAGATATGTGATGTTATATCCAAGGTCAACGCCCTTCATTGGGTCGTGTCCTACGACAATTCTGCATTCATAAAAGATTTGTATAAAGATTTTCGCTCTCAGGAGTTTGAGCTCAACTATAGTGCCAACAACAATGGTAAAGGTACCGAGGTGATGTTCTTTTCTGATAATTGTAGGTTGACCGAGGAAATGTTTAATAAGATACACATCAAATGACAGTATGCGGTAGATGTCACTAAAGCATATTACTTTTCAGAAAACGCAGAAGTAAAAAGTGTATGTAATATATAAAACTCAAAATCACAACCATTTTAACGACTTGCTCCACGCTCTCAGCAAGGAGGCAATGTCAAATATGATAAAGGCTTCTATTCGCCAGTATTTTCCAGAACCTTTAGCCACTCAATATTGTAAAAAGTTTGAGGATTTCAAGATGGTTCTTGACTTATTGGAATATAAGGCTAAGCAAAATGGAATGTATAGTCAGAAGAAATTTGTTAACATTTTCGATTAGTAACTTTTAAAAAGATAATTATGACTAAAGAAACAAAGACATTGTGGTTAGACACGCAAAATGCTAATATTGTTCGTTTCTTGTACATATCATATACAGGATGGGAAAAAACAATGATGGCTGATGTCGATTTGCACAACGAAAAAGTAAATTTGATTATGGGTAAAGATATTGAAAGCCGTGAACCAATAAGTCAATTTCAAACTACAATGTATTCCCAAACAGATTTTCGTAAATTAAGCCTTACAGGATGTGACTTAAGTATTATAAATCATGCAGAAGAGGTTATCAGAAAGGTTATATATGAAAACAAGGAGAAAGCTTATGGGTTTATTAATTTGAAGTATCATGTAGAAGCTGTGCATTATAATTATACTTATACAGATGCAGAGTATTGGCCGGCTGGTAAGATACGCGATTCGATACGTAATTATGTCAATACAGTTCTTTATGATATAGGCGATAACAAGAATGCTTTCTATTGTGGTATAACTAACGATATAGACATACGCATGCAACAGCATCGCGATAATGACTTTAATATTGTTGGAAATAAGGTTGGGGCTTGGCTTTGTCGTAATGCAGAATGTGCAACAGAGGTTGAAAGGCGTATGGGCGAATTTGGCTATGACATAGGACGGGGAAATAAAGCTGGCAATGGCGCAAACGATGACAGTTGCTATGTATATATCTTAAAGAAAGGGTGATGTACGACGGACAATGTATGATCATATGATATAGGCTTCAGAAATTGTTGTGTGTATTTAAACTTCTGCCATTAAGCGTTTCTATAATCAGCAAGGTGATGAGACGGAAATGGTAGTAATGAAAGCAGGAAGTAATAATAACCCAATATGTAGGCACTTGTAAAAGGGCCGGCGCAAAATAAAATAGTAAATTGAAAATAATAGTATGAATTTACTTCAAAAAATTAGTAAATGGATATTCTCAAGAGGGACATTGCCTTATTCGTGTATCTTAGTATATGATAGTATTACAGTGGTAGCGTCAGGCTATTTTGTTTACTACCTCCAACATGGTTTTTCAAATCTTGTTGAGAACATTAGCCGAGTTTCCCTTGGAATAGGAATATGTTTCGCAGTCTATATGATTGCGTTCATACTGTTCCACACGTTTAATGGAGTATTGCGCTTCTTTTCGTTTATTGATTTGCGTAGAGTGGCATATTCCACCTTTACTGCCAGCTTTGGTGTATGTGTGCTTCATCAGGTGCAGGTATGTTGTGGTTTGACTCCTTATCTGCTTGTTCCTCGATTTTTTAGTGGGGCGCAGATATTTATAACGGCAACCATGTTCATGTGGGCACTCCGTATAATGGTGAAAATACTTCATGACAATTACGGTAAAGGTCATGATACGCCTGTTGCATTTATATATGGTTGTATGCAAGGAGGTGTTGCATTGGCAAAGAGCGTTCGTGCCCAGTCGCCTTCCCATTACAGCATTGCAGGTTTTATTTCAGCTGACAAAAACATAACTTCATCAAGACTGTTGGGAGAAAGGGTGTACTTTGACGATGACAGTATTGTGGAGACAATGAAACAGAATGATGTGAAAGTTCTATTGGTGTCACCACTCCAAACCGAACGCTTTACACATCGTACAAGTTTGATTAACGCCCTTATTGCTGCCAAGATTAAGATTATGATGATGCCACTGGCAGAGGAATGGGATGGTAAATCCCCACTGTCTCATACTCAGTTGCATGAGGTGGATATTGAGGACTTGCTTCCACGTGACAAGATAGAGGTGGATATGAATGCCATAAAGAAAATGCTTACAGGTAGGAGGATTCTTATCACTGGTGCGGCAGGAAGCATCGGATCGGAAATGGCTCGTCAGGTAGCAACATTCAAGCCTGCTGAACTTGTGCTTGTAGACCAGGCTGAGACTCCTATGCATGATGTCCGTCTGTATATGGCTCGTAATCATAGCGACTTGAAGGTGTGGACCATTGTTGGCTCCATTACAAACAAATCGCATATGGAGGAGATATTCTCTGCTCACAAACCTGAATATGTATTCCATGCAGCAGCCTATAAGCATGTGCCAATGATGGAGGACAATCCTGCAATGGCTATTCAGAACAATGTTTATGGCACACGTGTCATAGCAGACCTTGCTGTGAAGTATGGCACAAAGAAGTTTGTGATGATTTCAACGGATAAGGCTGTTAATCCAACTAATGTGATGGGTTGTAGCAAACGTATCTGTGAGATATATTGCCAGTCACTGAACAAGGCTATACAGGATAGTGAAGTGAAAGGTGTTACACAATTTGTGACAACTCGCTTTGGTAATGTACTTGGTTCAAACGGTTCTGTAATTCCTCTTTTCAAGAAACAGATAAGGAATGGTGGTCCTGTTACTGTCACACATAAGGACATTATCCGTTTCTTTATGCTTATCCCAGAGGCTTGTCGTCTTGTGCTCGAAGCTGGCACAATGGGCAAGGGTGGAGAAATCTTTGTCTTTGATATGGGTGAGCCAGTTCGCATTGCTGATCTTGCGCAGCGTATGATAGATCTATCTGGAGCAAAGAACATAGAAATTAAATATACAGGACTTCGTGATGGCGAGAAACTTTATGAGGAGGTTCTTAATGATGCAGAGCAGACCAAACCTACTGTTCATCCTAAAATAAAGGTGGCAGCAGTAAGGGAATATCCTTATAATCTTGCTCTTAAAAACGAAAAGGACTTGTATGAGATATCACTTCATTATGACGATATGGCTATCGTAAAGAAGATGAAGGAGATTGTGCCGGAATATAAGAGTAGGCATAGTAAGTATGAAGTATTGGATTAGTAACTTTAAAAATAATTATGACTACAGAAACAACGACATTGTGTATTGACACCACAAATGCTGATATTGTTCGTGTCTTGTACATATCAAATACAGGAAGGGATAAAACAATGATGGCAGATGTAGATTTGCACAACGAAAGAGTAAATTTGATTATGGGTAAAGATCTTAAAAGCTGTAGAGAAATAAGTGAATATTATATGAATACAATATAGGAGTTTTCGTAGATTGAGCCTTTTTGGATGTTATTCAATGAACACAAATTGTGATTTTGCCATTTACTACCAATGAAACTATAAATTTAGTTGGATAAGATGGGGATAAGGTTTAAAGTATTATATATGATTATTTTTTAGAATAAAATAATAAGAATGAAAAAAGTAATAACATACGGGACATATGATCTACTTCATCAAGGTCATATAAATCTTTTGCGTCGTGCCAAAGAACTTGGAGATTATCTGATTGTAGGTGTAACAAGTGACAGTTTTGACCATGGTCGTGGTAAACTAAATGTGCGCAATAACGTCTTGGAGCGTGTTGAGGCAGTCAGACGAACTGGTTATGCAGATGAAATAATCATAGAGGATTATTTGGGACAAAAGATTGATGATATTCAAAAATACGATGTTGACATTTTTGCAATAGGTTCTGATTGGAAAGGTAAGTTTGACTATTTGAATGAATATTGCAAGGTGGTTTATCTGCCACGTACAGAGGGTGTATCTTCAACAATGCTTCGAGCAGAAAGTCAAGAGATATTTAAGATAGGTATTGTTGGAAGTGGACGTATAGCAAAGCGTTTTATACCAGAAGCGAAAGTCGTAAGTGGAGTAGAGATTGTGTCTGTTTTTAATCAAAATATTATTGAGGCGAATGCTTTTGCGGAAGAATTTGAAATAAATGCTTATTCTGACAATTATGAAGATTTCTTGAAAACTGTAGATGCCGTATATGTTGCATCGCCACACTTGACTCACTATAACTATACAAAGCGTGCTTTGCTTTCAGGTAAACACGTTTTATGTGAAATACCATTTACGCTTTCTGCCGCACAGGCTCAGGAACTATATGACATAGCCGAGGAAAATAATTTAGTGTTGCTTGAGGCAAGTAAAACCGCTTTTTGTCCTTCATTTAATCATCTTGTTACTCTTGTAAAAAGTGGGGTTATTGGGGATGTGGTAGATGTTAAGGCCTCTTTGTCTAAAATGGTTTCTGCCCCAATACGTGAGTTGAATGCAGATATGGCAGGAGGAGCGATGAATGAACATGCGCCACTAAATTTAATGGCAATAATTCGCTTGCTAGGTAAGGATATTAATAAAGTTGACTTTTACTCGAAAGTAGAAAATGGTGTTGATATTTATACGAAAGTTAATATAGAGTATCCACATGCCACATCTTCTGCAACTTTGGGCATAGGTGTGAAAACTGAAGGCAACCTTGTTGTTTCAGGTACGAAAGGATATGTTTATGTGCCAGCACCTTGGTGGCTGACTGATTACTTTGAAATAAGGTATGAAGACCAAACCAAAAACAAAAAGTTTTTTTATAGCTATGATGGAGATGGACTTCGCTATGAGATACAAGAGTTTATGTCAATGATTGTAAATAATCGAAAAAGTAGTTATAAACTTCGCAGAAGTGAGAGTATTGCAATTGCCAAGATTATTGAAAAGTTTAACCAAAAAGAAAACTATAAACAAATATGAGAAAAGCTTTAATTGTTGGTGGTGCCAATGGAATAGGTCTATCTATTGCTACAATATTTGCCAATCGTGAGAATTACGAAAAGATATATATTGTAGACAAAGTGTTGATTGACGAAGAATTTAACAATAAAAAGTTTGAGAGTATTCAATTCGACTTGACCTCAGAAGATTATTCTATCTTTGATAGATTTAAAGATGTAGACACTTTGATGATTACTGCAGGATTCGGCAAGTTAAGTCTATTTAGAGATGTATCAGAACAATATATTACAAGTTCTTTTGCCGTCAATTCTGTTGCACCGATTCGTATTATTCACCATTTTATGGATAAACTTACAAATGAAGAAAACTTTCTTTGTGGTGTGATGGTAAGTATCGCGGGTTTTATGACGTCACCTTTCTTTGCTGTGTATGGAGCTACTAAAGCTGCTCTTAAGATTTTTATTGAAAGTGTGAACGTTGAGTTAAAAAAGAATGGAAGTAATAACTGCATTCTAAATGTATCGCCAGGATCGATAAAGGGCACAAGCTTTAATAATGGCAAAACAGACCTTGCTATGACGGAGACACTTGCATCTGAGATAATAGCGCATCTTGAAGCAAAAAATGATCTCTTTATTCCGCAATATGAAGAAATCTTTAAAAATGTGCTTGCACGCTATCAAGAAGATTTTCGTAAAGAAGGAATACATAGTTATGATTATAAATTAAATTCACATAGATTATGAAGAAAAATATAGCAATTATAATAACAAAACTAAATGGTGGGGGGGCTGAACGATGCGCTTCAAACCTATCTGTAGAACTGTCAAAGCATTACAATGTATTTCTAATAACATTTGATGCGGCTAATGTAGCATATCCTTATGGTGGAAAACTGATAGATTTAAATATACCGAAATCAAATGGCGGTATAAAAAGGTACATAGGAGTGTTAAAGAGGACTTTAATGCTTCGAAAAATAAAAAAAGAGAATTTGATAGACGTTTCTATTAGTTTGCTTGAGGGTCCAAATCTTGTGAACGTACTCTCCAAACGTAGGGATAAAACTATTGTTTCTATACGCAATTGTATGTCAAAACAATGTGGAGGAAGATTTGCAAATGCTATAATAAAGTTTGCTAGTAAAAAAGCTGATTTAACAGTTTCTTTATCAGAGATGGTTAAGGCTGATATGGTAGAAAATTACGCAATACCTTCTTCAAAGATTATTACAATCTACAATCATGTAGATAATGAGCTGCTTAAAAATCAGAAAAGTGATAGTAGTTTTGTCTTGCCAAAAGGAAAGAAGTTTATTGTGAATATGGGAAGACTTCATCATCAAAAGGGACAATGGCATTTGATAAGGGCATTTAAATATATTGCAGATCGTTGTCAGGATCTTAATCTCTTGATATTAGGAGAAGGAGAACTAAGACAACAGTTAGAAAAACTTGTTCATGATTTACAATTAACAGATAGGGTTTTTATGCCAGGATACATTAAATCGCCTCATGCCTATTTCTCTAAATGTGAGATGTTTGTCTTCAGTTCTTTGTATGAAGGTTTAGGCAATGTCTTGTTAGAAGCGGAAGCTTTTGGCTTACCTATTATTTCTACAGATTGTGTAGCTGGTCCAAGGGAAATATTAGCCCCTAATACCAATCTAAACAGTAGTGCGAAGTCCATTGAGTACCAAGAATATGGCATACTTGTTCCTGTTGATGAAAAAACAGAAATAAATGCTAAAGCTCCATTGTCAACCGAAGAAATAGCAATGGCTGATGCTATATATGAATTGCATAACAATGACAAACTGAGGAATGAATATGTACAGAAATCTTTGATAGGAGTGAAACGATTTTCTAAAGACAAGATTATCAACGACTGGGTTAAAGTTATTGAACAGTAATGGAATTAATCATATTTGCATACATTGTGACGGGTTTATTCGTACTTTATAGAGAATACCGTAGAGTAAGAATTGAGAGATTTATTAGTTTTGGCAATTTATGTTTCGCATTCTTTGCTATATTGTGCTTAATTATTCCTGGATTAACAATTTGGAAAGGTGATGTAAGTCGTTGTAAGGACAATAGTATATTTTATGTGTTTCTATCATATATTATTTCCCTAATATCTTTAATGTTTTCTTATCTGGGATACAATAAAGGACGAAAAATTCATCCAAATGTACAAGCTGTCCATAATAGTTCTTATCAAAAGTTGAAAGATAATAGCAAGAACTTATTGTTAACATCAATGGTTTTGATGATAATAAGTTTTGTTTCTTTATACTACTGGTCTTCTGGATATGGTGGAATTTTCAATGTGATGCTTGTAGGAGGACAAATTCGAGCTTCTTTTTTGCATAGTACAAATTCATTGATGTTTCTTAAACATTTGATTCCAGTAAGTATTATCTCGTCTTTATTGATGTATACCGATTTATTCATAAATAAAAACAGATCCAAACGGTTCTTTCGACTTTTAGTTTTAGTATTGTCTGTCGCAATATCGTTTATATATATAATGGCTAATGATGGACGTATGCTTGCGGGTACATATTTGTTATATTTCATTTTAATATCGTTGAAAGATCATTATGAAGTAAAGCATACATCTATGAGGAAGATAATTCTTTCAACGTTAGTTATTATTGTACTTGTGTTCTTTGTTATTATTCAAAGTGAGAGTTGGTTTGCTGATATTAGAAAAACAGAAGCAGAAACCTCTGAGGGTAGTGCAATTGACATAGTACTAAGAGAATTTAACTTTATATATATAGGCTTGAATACAGCATTATATTCTGTTATAGAAAACGTATCACATTATACAATAATTAATGATGTTGTTAATGGGTTATTTGCATGGTTGCCTACTTCTTTAAAACCTCTTATGTTAGATGATGTTTGGGATTATAATACAATTCTAATTAACGATGGGGGGTATGGACAATCTCCGACCAATCTACCAACTCAAGCCTTTTATGATCTTGGATTATTTGGTGTTGTATTTATTTCATTTGGATATATGTATCTTGTTGGTGCTATTGAGAAGAAATTTAGAGGTCAAATATCAACTGTTGCAATAGTTTTCTATGTAGTGTTTGGATTCTATTTTGCCAGAGGAGTTGCCTATTTCTCTATGTATAACATCATGATAAATTTCTTTTTTATTGTTATATCTTGGATACTTTATAAATATTGTTTTTCCAAAATATAGTAATGGATAATATCATTCTAAAACTATGATAAAAAAAATTATTTGGGTATTCTTAGAAAAAGGAGCATCTACAATAATACAATTTGTTTCACTTATAATATTGGGGCGTTTGCTTTCACCAAATGACTATGGAACTTATGGTATTATGATGGTATTCATAACACTTTCTGACACTTTGGTTGATTCTGGTTTTGGAGGTGCTTTAGTGAATAAAAAAAATATTAATCAGCAAGATATAAATACGTTGTTTGTTACTAATGCTATTATAAGTTTAATATTGTACGTATTCATATTTATCTCAGCTCCTTATATTGAAAGGTTTTATCAAATTGAAAATTTATCAGTATATTTTCGAACTATAGGGCTTGTGGTAATAATATATGCAATGTCTATAGTACAAAATGCGCTGATTTTGAGAGAACTTAAATTTAAATTGTCTGCAATTATTAATGTTGTTTCATCTATTATATCTACACTTGTTGCGATTTTACTTGCGTATTATGGGTTAGGTGTTTGGGCTCTCATCGCACAGATATTGCTGCAATCTACAATTTCAACTACAATATTGTGGCTTTTGAATAGTGTAAAGATTCGTTTCTCATTTTCAAAACAATCTTTTTCCTTTTTTTGGAACTTTGGCTCAAATTTATTAGGTGCCAATATACTACAAACAATAGCAAATAATATCAGTAATTCAGTTATTCCTAAGATTGGTTCATTACAAGATTCTGGTTTATATTTCCAAGCTAACAAATTAACTAATGTGCCAGTAAATATACTCGCTCTAAGTATAGATAAGGGTTTTTTCCCCATTCTGTCTCAAACAAGTGATATTAAAATAATAGCTCAGAAGGCTCGTCAGTTGTGTAGAATTATAGTTACAATAACAGCTCCTATTTTTCCTTTAATGTCAATATGTTCATTATCAATAATTAAATTAGTGGTAGGAGACCAATGGCTCGGATCTTCAGTTTTTTTCTCGATTCTATTGTGGGGTGTATTTCCTTTAGTTTGGCAATCTATATGTCGAAACATAATAAAATCAACTGGAGAAACTGGATATATATTAAAAATTGAAATATTTAAATCTGTAATTATGTTATTAATAGTTCTATTGTCTCTTTTTTTCGGAGTAATCTTCCTTACTGTTGGTTTTACTGTAGCTGCATATATAGGAGCTATCATTTGGAGTATATGTTTAAAATCAAAAATAAATATTGATTTTATATCACAGCTAGAAGATATAAAGAAACCTTTAGTGGCAACTATGATTTCATATGTTTTGATGTCTATTGTATTTAATTCTAGTAATTCGATGTTCGCTCTTTTATCTTTGCCTATTGGCTACATAATCTATATAACAGTAAATGTTATTTTAAAAAATCAAGTTATATATGATTGCTATAAATGGATAAAATAATAACACAAATTATAACACATATGAAAAGTGTATTTTTAAAATTAAAGACCTTTTATTACAAATCTTCTAATTATAGATTTGTACAATACTTGCGCAATAAGGGCATGATAATTGGCAATAATACTACATTTCTAGCTCCTATTCATACATTTATAGATGAGGGTAGAGCAAAATTCATTAAGATAGGAAACGATTGTGTTATATGTAGAAATGTTACTTTAATAGCTCACGATTACTCATGGACTATACTACTCAAAGCATATAATGAGTTCTTGCCTTCTGGGGGGGTAAAATAATTATAGGTGATAATGTGTTTATTGGTGAAGGAGCTACTATTCTACGTAATGTCACTATTGGAGATAATTCAATAGTGGCAGCTGGTGCAGTCGTAACAAAAGACATTCCGCCAAATTCAGTTTATGGTGGAAATCCAGCACATTTCATAATGTCTTTAGACGATTATTATGCAAAGAGAAAAAAACTTTTGCATGATGAGATTTTTGATAATTTTCAAACACTTGCAACACAAGGAGAAATGAATCTTACTCAATTAGAAAG
>ERZ1035001.1079-NODE-1079-length-11484-cov-6.406422_pt1 | contig 11484 bp, 5 predicted proteins | sample MGYA00520685_ERZ1035001 | MGnify/ENA primary metagenome ERZ1035001 (study PRJEB33766, sample SAMN09781749) | gut metagenome | biome: gut microbiome | host: Homo sapiens | place: Madagascar | study: EMG produced TPA metagenomics assembly of the PRJNA485056 data... | reverse complement strand
CCATACGGCTGCCGTGTTTGCCCAGGGTGCAGAGATAGAGGTGGTTGTAGCCATCCTTGCGGCTCTGCATGATAAAGCTGCTGCTGTCCCAAGGCAGGAACTGGATAGGATGACATGGTTCTACATATTTCTCATCGGTCTCGCGATAGAGCTCGCCAGTCTTCTCGCCGGTTTCTGCATTGTAGGCAGTCAGACGGCAGTCGTTCTGGTCGCGGTTCAGCTCAAACATATAGATGGTCTTGCTGTCTGGGCTCCATGCGATGTTGGTGAAGTAGCGGTCGGTTGGATCGCCAGCCTTCAGATAGATGGTCTTGCCGGTCATGCAGTCGAACACGCCTACGGTTACCTTGTGTGATGTCTCGCCAGTCATCGGATACTTGTCTGGTGCAGGAGTAGCAATGCAACTCTGTGTTTCAGGATGATTGAAACCGATTTCCGGGATGTCGACCTGCGGATAGTCGGTTACCATACTCTGGTCCATGCGATAGAAGGCGAGCAGTTCGCCGTTCGGACTCCAGAAGGTTCCCTTGCTGATACCGAACTCATCGCGGTGAACACTCTGTCCATAAACAATTTCGCGGCTTCCGTCCTTTGAGAGCTGGAAATCGTGAGATTTCTTCTCTTTTGTCAGGGCGTTGCTGGTTACATCGAAGGTACGCACATAGAGGTTGCTGCCCTTCAGATAGGCGAAGGCGTTCTGCTGGGCGTTAGCCTCCAGGAGGTTCTCGCCGTCAGCAAAATCCATCTCGCTCAGCAGCTTATGCTTCTTGAAGTCTACGGTATAAGTCTTGCTGCCGTTGCTTACCATCACGATGCTCTTGCCTGCAAAAGGGAAGAGAGCATTGTAGAGGGCTCTTACCTTGATGTCCTTGGTAGGAGCAATCCACTGGTTGATGTCATTGATGCCGAAGAGTCTGGTCTCCTTGCCTGTCGTCTTGTTGACGAGATAGCAGGCATCCACATCCTGGCGAACGAGTTCATTGCCCCACCAGGTGCACCAGCGGTTCTTAGCTACCATGTTACGATAGTTGTTGCCGCCGAAGTTCAGGTCTTCCAAAGTAAAGGTTTTCTCGCCTTTCTGAGCAGGAACCACGCCCTGAGCCTGTAAGTCGGTTGCATTCATAGCCATCATAATCATAGCAGCAAAAGATAATTTATAAATTGAATTCTTCAGATTCATTATATTCTTTACTTTATCGGGTTTACCACCCATGCGTTGTGTTTTACAGCGCATGGGTCGATATGTCTTTAATCCTCGTCGTCGAAGTCTACGCTGAAGTTCTTCTTGCCTCCGCGCTTGCCTCCGAAATCACGGCCACCACGTTTGTCGCCCTTGAAGCCACCACGCTTGTCGCCTTTCTCGAAACGCTTTCCGTCGCGCTTGCCACCGAAGTCACGGCCACCCTTGCGGTCGCCCTTGAAGCTACGGCTTCCACGCTTGTCATCGTCGTCATCATTGCGTCGACCGCCTCCGATACGTGAACGGCCGCCCTTATGGAACTCAGCACGCTTCTTCTCGAAGTCTTCCAGACGGTGAGTATGGAACTTGAAAGAACGGATATCGTCCTCCTCGTTTTCAGTCTCCTCGCTAACACGCTTCTTGAATTCACGCTCCTTCTTGAAACGGTGCTTCTGAGCCATCTCGCTCTTCTCGCGCTCAGTCTTCACAATACCGCCTTCAGAACGGAAGTCCTTCATCTTGCCGTCGAACATCACATACTTGCGGAATTCGCACTCCAAGCTTCCGTTGAATACAGGAATCTTGATAGATGGTTTCAGACCAATCTGCTCGAAGCACTCCTCGCGGTAACTCAATACCCAAGCCTCGTTGCCGGCAAAAGCCTTCTTGAAACGCTCACCAATCATCTTGTAGGTGTTCAGAAGGTTAGGGGTAGAGATGCGCTCGCCGTATGGAGGGTTCATCACGATGATGCTCTTCTCGGCAGGCTGAGTGAAGTCCTTGAAGTCCTGCTGGGCGATGGTGATGTCCTTGCTAAGACCGGCAGCACGAACGTTGAGATTAGCTGTGTTTACAGCCTTCATGTCAACATCGTAACCATAGATGTGGTGCTCGAACTCGCGCTCCTGAGAGTCGTCGTTATAAATCGTATCGAAGAGATCCTGGTCGAAATCGTTCCACTTCTCGAAGGCAAACTCCTTGCGGAATACACCTGGAGAGATGTTGCGGGCGATGAGGGCAGCTTCGATGGCGATGGTACCTGAACCACACATCGGGTCGATGAAATCGCATTCGCCCTTCCAGCCAGTCATCAGAATCATACCTGCAGCGAGAACCTCGTTCAGAGGAGCCTCTACCTGCTCCTGGCGGTAGCCACGGCGGTGCAGACTCTCACCACTCGAATCGAGACTCAAGGTGGCATTGTCTTCTGCAATGTGGATGTTGAGGCGGATATCCGGGTTAGATACGCTGATATTTGGACGTGTACCCTGCTTCTCGCGGAACCAGTCAACAATCGCATCCTTTACCTTGTAGGTTACGAAGCGTGAGTTGCGGAACTCCTCTGAGTAGACTACTGAGTCAACAGAGAAAGTCTTCTTCACGTCTAAGATGTCATCCCACTTGATCTTCTGAATCTGATCATACACCTCTTCAGCGCTTCTTGCCTTGAAGTGCTTGATAGGCTTTAAAATACGGATGGCTGTGTGCAACTGGAAGTTAGCACGATACATCATTTCCTTGTCGCCAGTGAAAGATACCATGCGGCGACCTATTTGTACATTGTTAGCACCCAGTTGGGTGAGCTCCTCAGCCAAGACTGGCTCCAGACCCATAAAGGTCTTGGCAATGAGTTCAAATTCCTGTTCCATTATTGAATTCTATATCTAATAAACTTTGTTTTTCTTTTTTATATTTCTTTGTTTTCGGTTTCATATCCTTGGTAACCCATACGTTGGCTCCCACTACGCAGCCTTCTCCGATGGTGATGCGACCGAGGATGGTGGCATTGGCGTAGACGATGACATCATTTTCGAGGATAGGGTGGCGAGGGATTCCCTTGATAGGATTGCCGTCCTTATCGAGAGGGAAACTCTTGGCTCCGAGGGTTACACCCTGGTAGAGTTTCACATTGTCGCCGATGATGCAGGTAGCTCCAATCACCACACCCGTACCATGGTCGATGGTGAAGTGCTTGCCGATGGTAGCCTCTGGGTTGATGTCAATACCGGTTTCCGAATGCGCCAGTTCGGTCATCATTCTCGGAATGAGCGGCACTCCCAGTTCGTGCAGCACGTGGGCTATGCGGTAGTTGGTAATCGCCTTGATGACCGGGTAGCAGGAGATGATTTCTCCGTGGCTCATGGCAGCCGGGTCGCCCTCGTAGGCAGCCTCTACATCGGTAGCCAGAATCTTGCGCAGTCTCGGGAATTCCATGATTGCCTTGGCTGCAATCACGCCTGCCTTGGCACGCTGGTGCTGCAGTTCAGCCTGGGTTTCCGTTTCGCAGTCGTTGGCGAAGCAGAGACCGGCGAGAATCTGCTCTGACAGCATCTCATAGAGTTTCTCTACTCTTACTCCAATATGATATTTGATGGTTGAGATATTTACCGAAGAATTGCCGAAATATCCAGGAAAGAGGATAGAACGGGACAAACTGATGATTTCTTCGAGCGCCTTGCCCGAAGGAAGTGGATTCCCGTCTCGATGCTGATGGAAGAGACCCTTCAAAGATTCGGCGCTCGAAAGCTCCTCGATGGTCTCTGTCAGCTGATGAGTTAATGTATCTTTACTCATTTTCTTAATGTCTCAATAAAATTTGAGTGCAAAGATACGATTATTTTCTTGAATGACAAAGAAATAGCTGCGGTTTTTTGTATTTTTTAGAGTGATTTTTTGGGGGATGAAAGATGGAAAGACCCATGTACGGCGTTTTACCGTACATGGGTCTGGCTTGTCTTATTTTGCGATGCTGTCCAGGAAGAGGAGCAGTCGGTTGGTGACGTTTACCTCTGAAACACCGGAATCGAAGTCGAGCGATACGAGGTTGAGCATCGGGAAACGGTCGTGGAGACGTTTCTCGATGCCCTTGGAAATCACGTGGTTAGCGATGCAACCGAAAGGCTGGAGTGAGATGATGTTGTTTACACCATCACGGATGTAACCTACGATGTCGGCAGGCAGAAGCCAGCCTTCGCCAAACTGGGCTGCGAGCGAAACCAGTCCCTGTACGTCCTTCGCATCATCATAGATATTGGTGAACGGACGGAAGTAGCGGAACTTGCCGGCTGCCTTGTTTACCTGGCGCAATCTTCTGTCTATCAGCGCCTGATAAGCGCCCTTGATGATGAAATCGGGCACTTTGGTGCAACTCAGCCGCATGTGTTTCTGTATCTCCACGTTCACAAATTCCTGCAGGAAGAAAGGGGCAAGCAGAGGCGGAACCACTTCAATGCCGCGCGAAATGATGTTCTGCTCCAGGAACTGGTGGGCGAAAGGATTGAACTTCAGGAAGATTTCGCCTACGATTCCTACCTTCGGCAGTTCTCGGTCGAGGGTCATCTGGTTGAATTCTTCGGCTGCCTGTTCCAGGAGTCGGATGAGTCCTTTGGCTGAATTCTGGGCGATAGGTTCGTCTATCAGCTGCATGTATTTATCGCGCAACTCTCTGGCAATGCCCGGTTTACGCTCTCTTACGATGCTGGCGTTGTACATTTCGTTGATTGCATCGCCATAGAAAATGGCGGTAACGATAATCTGACTGTATTTCAGCCAAGGCACATTGAAGCCGTCCTGCTCGTTGTAGTCTTGCTTGTCGTCTGTAGAGCCTGATGCTTCGCCTGTTGAGGCTGTTACACCGAGTGTGAGCAGCGGAATGTCCTGGAATCCATTGGAAATCATCGCACGCTTGATGAGACCGGCGTAGTTGGTTGCGCGACACTGGCCGCCCGTCTGACTCATCACTACTGCCGTATTATTCAGGTCGTATCTGCCTGATTTCAAGGCTTTGATGATGTCGCCGACGATGAGGGTTGCCGGATAGCAGACTTCGTTGTTGGCAAACTTCAAGCCGAGTTCGGCGCTCACCTCATCGCTCATCGGAAGTACCTCAACATCATAGCCTATCAGTTTCAGGATAGGCGGAATGATAGGGGTGAGGTATTCGGTCATGAAAGGAGCGAGAATCTTGCGATGAATATCCTGCTTGGTGAACACCTTGGTCTGCTGGAGACTTTGAGAAGTACTTTGAACTTTGAGATTTGAACTTTGAACTTTATGATTTGTACTTTTAACTCTAAGGCTTTCTATCAGCGAGCGGACACGGAGCTTCAGGGAGCCGATATTGCTCACATCATCTATCTTTAAGAGCGTGAAAGGCTTGTTGTGGCGCTTCATGATGTCGCGAATCTCGTCCTGGATAAAACTATCTGGTCCGCAGCCAAAACTGGTCATCTGGACGAAATGAACCTCATCGCCCTGTTCGGCTGCCCATTGCGCAGCCTTCAGAATGCGGTTCATATACGCCCATTGCTTAACGAGATAAGTCTCTGGCTGACAGTTGTATGCTTCGTTATTGTCTGATGAGCCTCTGGCGATGTCTTCGCTGATGACGTTGACTCCCAGGTTGGCAATCATCTCGCTCAGCTTGTGCTGAATCAGCGGGTCAGTATGATAAGGACGGCCCGCAAGGAGAATCGTAAGTCCCTTCTTCGGCTTCAGAATCTCCCAGCCCTGTTTCTTGATTTCGGCAGCATATTCTGCCTGAGCATAGAGGGCCTCTCTCAGCGCTTTATGGGCAGTCTTCTTGCTTACTCCCAGTTGCTTGAGATAATCGGTAATCTGCTTTTCAAGCGCTTTAGGCTGGGCAAAGTTGATGACAGGAGAATCGATTGGTTTCTTCAGGTCTATTACCGACTTGATGACATCGCTGTAGCCCGAAACTACCGGACAGTTGAAGCTGTTCAGCGTATTCTTCGGGTCGTCATTATGCTCATAAACCACGTATGGCATGAGGATGCGGTCAACCTTCGGGTTCTCGTTGAGTTCCTTCAGATGACTGTGAGCCAGTTTAGCCGGGAAGCAGATATTGTCGCTCATCACCGTATTCAAGGCTCCTTCATACTGGCTGAAAGTGGAATCGGAAGAGAGAATCACGCCCAATCCGGCTGCCCGGAGCAGCGCATTCCAGAACGGATATTCCTCGTACATGTTAAGGATGCGAGGAATGCCTACTTTGACGCTGTGTTTTACAGCGTCAAGTGGGTTAACCGTCTCTCTATCAAAGAGTAATCTGTATTTGTATTCGTAAATATTTTTGCCTTTTATCCCATTTGCTCCCTTGTTGTTGAACACACGCTCACACTTGTTTCCGGAGTAGAATCGGTTGCCGCCGGCAAAGGTGTAGCGGGAAACATAACAATGGTTTTCGCAGCCTTTGCATTGCAGCTGTTTGGTTTCATAATGAGCCAGATTCTGGAGATCATCGATGGATCTTGATGAGGCAGGTTGCTCGTCTTCTCCAGATGTGCGATGCTTGTAATCTGCCGCCGCATGAAGGGCACAGCCATAAGCACCCATCAGTTCAGGCATGTTGCTTCGTGCCACTTCGGTATGGGTGAGTAACTCAAATGCTCTTACCACCGCATCGTTTCTCATCGTGCCACCCTGCACAACGATTTTGCCTCCAAGGTTCTCATTACCATGGAGTTTCAATACCTTATAAAGACAGTTCTTGATGACCGAATAAGAGATTCCGGCAGAAATATCAGCTACAGATGCTCCCTCTCTGAGCACCTGCTTCACCTTCGAGTTCATGAAGACGGTGCAGCGGGTTCCCAGGTCGCAGGGAGCCTTCGACTGGCAGGCGAGTTGGGCAAAATCGCCTACAGAATAGCCCATGTTGTTGGCAAAGGTCTGGATGAATGTTCCGCAGCCTGAACTGCAAGCCTCGTTCAGTTCCATGCGCACCACAGCCCCTTTCTCTACGAAGATAGCCTTCATGTCCTGTCCGCCGATGTCCAGGATAAAACTCACGTCGGGCATGAGTGAGGCAGCCGCTCTTTCGTGCGCCATTGTTTCGATAATGCCGCTGTCGAGGCCGAAAGCCGCCTTGATGAGTTCTTCGCCGTAACCTGTAGAGCAGGAGCCTACGATTTCCAGTTCAGCGCCTCGCAATGCTGCTTCCTGCTTCAGGGCGTTCAGTCCATCCGCTACTGCCTTGATCGGATTTCCCAGATTCAGGCGGTAATTGGTAAAGACAATATCTCCCGTAGGCGTCCCCATATTCACTCTTACTGCAACAATTTTCGTCGTAGTAGAGCCCGAGTCAATACCAATCACAACCTGCTGTTTCCCTTTATTCAGCGGTTGGGTTTCGGTAGCGAATTTCGTTTTTGATTTGAGCCATTCCTGGTGCTCTTTCTCGTTCTTGAACAGAGGCAGCAGACTGCTGGTCCATTCCGTTTGTATTTCTTTTTTCATCCGGCTTCTGAGAACAGAAACTGAGGCTGCAGAATCTGCCGATTTTGCCCGGTAAGCACAGCCCAGAGCCGGAATGAGATTGCTGTTTCCGGATACGATGAAATCGTTTGGAGAGAGATGGAGATAATCGCAGAAAGCCTTGCGGAGAGCCGGAAGAAAGGTCAGCGGACCGCCGCAGAGCAGGATAGGAGCCTCGAAACTGATGCCATGAGAAAGCGTAACCACCGTCTGTACGGCGATGGAATGGAAGATGCTGGCTGCAATATCTGCTTCGGGCAGATTGCGCGCCATCAGGTTCTGGATGTCGGTTTTGGCGAACACGCCGCAGCGGGCAGCCATCGGATAAACGTGTTCTGCCTTCATCGCCAACTCGCTCATCTTCTGGTTCTCAACGCCCATCAGCACACTCATCTGGTCGATGAAAGCGCCCGTTCCGCCGGCACAGTTGCCGTTCATGCGCAGTTCCATATTTCCGTTTTCCTTGAAGAAGATAACCTTCGCGTCCTCGCCACCAATATCGATGAGCGCCTTCGCCTCAGGATGGGCAGTACGGGCATAGACCGATGCAGCCACCACCTCCTGTACAAACTCCGCCTGGAGCTGTTCGGCAGTAGCCATTCCTACGCTTCCCGTTACGCAGATTCTTGCCTCTGCATCGCCGGTAAGGGCTAAAATCTCATCGAAATATTGCGACACAAGTTCGTTGACACGAGCGTTGTGGCGTTCGTATTTTGAGTAAATTACCCGGTTATCGCTGTCGATAACGGCTATTTTGGCTGTCGTAGAGCCAACGTCCAATCCTATGTAATAAGTCTTCTCCATTTCTCTTATCTCAAGTATTTTCTCTTATCTTCTAGTATCTTCTTATTTTCTAGTGGCTTTTCCCAAGTTCCATCTGCTCTCTTCTCATATCCCTGAAAGCGCTCCAGGCTATCGGAACCGCAACGGCAAACGAGCAGCAATCTGCCCACATCTGACACATCTCCACGCCCAGCAGTCCGAAGAAATAGGGGAGGATGAAGATGAGCGGAATGAAGAAAAGTCCGCTTCGTGCCGCCGCTACGATGTTGGCTCTCACCGGTTTACGGATGGTCTGCATCAGCATGTTGGTGAGCACGATGCTGGCTACGAGCGGAAAACTGAGCACCTGCCATCGCAAAGCCACCGAACCTACGGCTACAACCGCTGCATCATCGCGGAAGATGCTGATGATGGAAGTTGAGAAGATGAAGCCGAGAAGGGCACAGACGCTGAGGAAAACCGTGCCGCATTTGATGCAGAAAAAGTAGGCTTCCTTTACGCGCCCATAGAGTTTGGCGCCGTAGCAGAATCCGCAGAGCGGCTGGAATCCCTGTCCCAGACCGATGACCATCGCATAGGTGAAGAAGGAGATGCGGGTAACGATGCTCATGCCCGCAATGGCTTCATCGCCAAACGCACCTGCTGCCACATTGAGCATCAGCGTAGCAATACTTCCCAGTCCCTGTCTTGACAGCGAAGGGGTTCCGCCGAAGATAATCTCCTTGGCAAAGGCGCGGGTAGGGGTGAAATTGCTGAGACGGATGCGGATGTTCTCGCCTTTATGCGTCATCCAGAAGAGCATGGCGCAGCCGAAACACTGGCTGATGAGGGTGGCTACGGCGGCTCCGGTAATGCCCAGCTGGAAGTAGAGAATGAGCAGAGGAGCCAGAATCAGATTGAGCAGCACACCCGACATGATGCCCTTCATCGCATACATCGCATTGCCCTGGAAGCGCATCAGGTTATTCAGCGTAAGCGAGGTGGTCATAAAGGGAGCACCCAGCAGGATAATGCCCAGATAACGCTCTGTATAAGGAAGAATGGTGGGCGTAGAACCCATCAGAAGGCAGAGCGGAGTGAGGAACACATGACCCAGAATGGCTATGAGGAGACCGGTAAGAAAACTCAGCACAAAGCCCGTGGCTGCCATCTTCTGTGCCTGTTCCGTATGTTTGGCGCCCAACTGTCGCGAAACATAATTACCTGCACCATGGCCAAAGAAGAAACCAATCGCCTGAATCACAGCCATTGCTGCAAAGGAAACGCCTACCGCTGCCACACTCTGCGTGTTGATGCTGCCCACGAAATAGGTGTCGGCGAGATTGTACATGCTCGTCGACAGCATACTGATAATCGTTGGTATGGCCATCGTAAAAATCACATGATGCACAGGGGCATGAGTGAGGAACGTATAGTTGTCTCTTTTCTCTTTCTTCATAACTTTATGATGCTCTTTTGGGCATTTCAACCTGCAAAGGTACATAAATATCCACAAAGTTGGACAATTATGAACAAACTTTTATAAATTTATAAGAAAAGAGTTGCATTATTCGTAAATTTATTGTATTTTTGCACCGCAATTGAATATATATACAAAAAACGGATTACTAATGAATGATGAGATAAGAATCATACCGGTAACAACAAAAAAGGGGTTGAAAACCTTCATTCAGTTTCATTATGATCTCTACAGAGGCCATAAGTTTGCTATTCCTTTTTTGCGTTTCGACGAGATGAATACGCTGGACCCAAAGAAGAATCCTGCCTTCGAATTCTGCGAGGCTCAATACTTCCTGGCGGTTGACAGCGAGGCTCGTATCGTAGGTAGAATTGCTGCCATTATCAACCATCGTGCCAACGAACAGTGGAACAAGAAGCAGGTTCGCTTCGGCTGGTTCGATTTTGTGGATAATGTAGCGGTTTCCTGTGCCTTGTTGCGCACGGTAGAAAACTGGGGCAAGAGCAGGGGAATGAACGAATGCGTAGGTCCGCTCGGATTTACGGATATGGACCGTGAGGGCTTGCTCATCGAGGGCTTCGACCGGAAGTCTACGATGTATATCAATTACAATTATCCTTATTACAAGACGCATATGGAGAGTTATCCGCTCTATGAGAAGGATAACGACTGGCTGGAGTACCGCATCAGGATTCCGGAAGTGACGCCGGCTAAGTTTGCCAAGACTGCCCAGATGATAGAGAGCCGATATAATCTGCATGTTCATAAGTTCACCCGCCGGGAACTGACCTCGGGAGGAATGGGCAGGAAGGTGTTCGAAATCGTGAACGAGACTTACAAGAATCTCTATGATTTCCAGCAGCTTACGGAGAAGCAGATAGATGAATATGTAAATACTTATATCAAGAAGGCTGACTTGAACCTGGTAACGGGTGTGGTAGATGGCAACGCTGGCAACAAGCTGGTAGCCTTTGGTGTTTCCTTCCCTTCGTTTACCGATGCGTTGCGCGAGATAGGCGATGGCAGGCTTTTCCCTACGGGTTGGCTGAAGGTGCTGAAGGTTCTGAAGTGGCACAAGACGGATACGGTAGATTTGCTTTTGATTGGTGTTCTTCCGGAATATCGCAAGAAGGGAGCCAATGCGCTTATTTTTGCCGATCTGATAGAGCAGTATCGCCGTTATGGCTTTAAATGGGCTGAGGCAATGCCGCAGATGGAGACCAATACCGGTGTTCAGAGCCAGTGGCAGTATCTGGAGAGCGAACAGCATCGCCGTCATCGCTGCTATAAGAAGAAGATTTAAAAGTCTCTGTTTTGAGCCGTTTAGGCGTAAAAAAGATAGAAAATGGGCTAAAAAGTTAAAAAAACTAACTCATAGTTTTGTGGTTCTCAACTCATAGCTTTCCGGTTAGCAACTCATAGCTTTCCGGTTGAGAAAATTAAGAATGCATCGCGATAGGATGAAAAATGGCTGTAAAATGGCTGTTTTTTCCATCGCGATGCATTATTTTTTGCGTCGCGACGTACCAATTCTTCCGTCGCGACGCATTAATTGCCCCCTCGTGAGGCGTCATTGAAGCCTCCCGCTGGTCATCATTTAAGTCTCTTATCGGTCTTAATATAAGGCACTTATCTGTTTTAATATAAGGCACTCATCAAGATAAAAAGATGCGCTCTGGAAAGAGAAAATTAAGATGGGGGTTAACAGGTTAACAGTTAACACCCCAAAAATGCATACTTCCATCCACACTCTTATATAAAAATAAGTATATATATATTATTATAT
>ERZ1035001.1077-NODE-1077-length-11511-cov-7.573062_pt1 | contig 11511 bp, 6 predicted proteins | sample MGYA00520685_ERZ1035001 | MGnify/ENA primary metagenome ERZ1035001 (study PRJEB33766, sample SAMN09781749) | gut metagenome | biome: gut microbiome | host: Homo sapiens | place: Madagascar | study: EMG produced TPA metagenomics assembly of the PRJNA485056 data... | reverse complement strand
CAAAATCTTGGAGTAATTGATAAGACTTGTAATTTTCAAGTAAGAAGATTATCAAATAAAACAAATTTTACGCTTGATAGAATTATTCCAGATATATAACTATGGGAAACTTTTATAGCTCCCTAAGGAATATTATATCATAAACATTTCAGGTAGAGTTGGACCTGCCGAACACGTAAATTAGGGTAAACAAATCTCCATTCAATAACCGTTCAAAATATGTTCAAATCCAAGTTTATGATGCTCTAAAGAAAAAGGAATTGAATATGGCTTTTTCTGAACTTTATTATAAATATGGTGAGCTCCTTGCTAATAAAAAAGCCAATTATAAAGGAAATATTTTGCACTATAATTCATCTTATGGTTTAAAAGGTATTATCGAAGAACAAAATATTTGGTTTTCTGATAGGAGATTTCTAAATGATCCTACCGAATGTAATTATTTATATAGATTAATTGCCCAAAACAAATGTCTATTTGAAAACAGTTTAATGGCATGCGTAGAGACGATAAGAGGCAAAGAGAAGATTGAAATTGTAAAACGAATTTTAAAAGAAAATGGAAGTAGAGATTATCTGCTGTTTTTAATGGGAATTAAATCAAGATATTATTGACTCTCGTCTGAATGCTTTTTGTCTATAAATTGTAACAATTTTACCATAATTGTAAATTTTTGCCACAAAACTCTAAAGTTTTTCAAAAAAATGCCGATAAAACATGTAACGCAATAGAAATTGTGTTACATATTTTAGTTCAAGAAGGTAAAGAAAGTGGCAATAAACAACGACAGAAGTCTATTATCACAACAGATATTATCGAATTCAGGTTTAAAGGGAAAAGAATTAGAAAACCTAAAAGCCCGTCTTGCTACGCTTTCTGAACAACAATTAAAATCTGAACTTTCCAAGTCTCTTTCGGGGAAAAATAAAGGGGAATGGTACACAGGAGTTATATTAGAGCATAGTGAGTCTGTCGTTATGCGAAATAATCACGACCAAACAACCTATACAGACGATAACGGCAACGAAATCACCGAACTAAAAGATGGTGATGATGTTGTTGAAAGAACAATTAAATTAACATATGACAAAGGGAATGTTTTAGAAACTACTGTTACGTTCTCAGGTGGCAGACCTTTAACTCAAACCAAAACTAAAAACGGAAATATAACTGAAACTACAACATACAAATATAATGACGATGTTGATGTTCCATTTGTTACAGTTGAAACGAAAAAAGCCGACCAATCCAAAGTAATGACTAATGTTTTAGAAATAGATGAAAACGGAAATTTCGATAACGAAGATTTTATTGACCGCCAAACAACTTCAATGGATGGCACAACAACTCATATCTTTACCGAAAATAATTGCGTAATCGAGCAAAAAGTCAAATTAAACGGCAAAAAAGTCGATACTATTTATAAAGGCGACAGCATTGAAGATTATGACAACAAAAAATCACACAGAGTTTACCAAAGAACAGAATTAAAGGGCGAAGTCCACGAAGTTGCTTATGACGGTAATGGAAACACAAGAACAGTTGTTCAAAACGGCGAATCTCCTTCTGCAATTGCTAAAAAATTCGGGGTAAAAGAATCATCTTTACGCAAATTAAACCCTGCAAGAGGTAAAAATGCAATTACACAAGTCGGAGCAGATATTGTTGTTCCGGGTGAATATAATGCCGATGCTCGTGTAATGACAAGAAGAAAAAGTAAACAGGGTGCAATACAGGATTTTGCAAATGATGAAGTTAAAAGAACGGCTGAAAGACTTTATTCTTCAATGCTGCAAGAAGTAACTCTTGATAAAGATTACAAAAATGCTTACGCATATGCAAGAGCATTGTTAGTCGCTGATGGTGTGAGCAATCCGTCAAACCAACAAGTAAATAACAAAGCAAATGAAATTTTAGTTGCAAATAGTAATATTAAGTTCAAAAAAGGTACAAAAATTCAAATAGCAGCCAAAGCACCTGACTCAAAATTTGTTCAGGACTTATCTAATAACGGTTTCAAACCAACAAGAGAAAATGCCATTTTCTATAACAGATTTAATGCTCTTAATCCGCAACAACAACAGAATATTTTGAGTGTAATTAAGTATTGCAGAAGTAAAAAAATAACTGACCCGAATAAAATCAAAGCAAAGATTTTGGAAACATTTCCTGATATTAACTTATTTGATTCAGGTAAATTAATTCCGATGAATTCATCTTTTGGTACGCCTGCGTTCCAGAGAAAAAATCCTGTAGCGTTAGAAACATTTCTAACAGATACTTTAAAATTAGATCTAAAATCTGAAACAGGCAAAATGGTTTACAAAAGACTCTCAAGCTTACCACAAAACGAGTTAAACAAAATTAACGGGCGAAACTTTGCAGATATGTCAAAATTGAATTTTCATGAAATTGCAAATAGTTTTGAAACAAGTGGTATAAATATTCGTACTCGAATAGAAAACCAAATAGAACAAAATACAAGAGTACAAAGAACAAAAAGACTTGGTATTCCTCAACAGAAATTTACATCAGAAATGCTTGCTAATATTTATGATAGAGCTGCCGATATGATGGAGCAGTATTACCATAATCATGGTGTGTTTGATGCCGGAACATATCTTGAAGGTATGAAAAATCTTATGGATGGGGTTACTCCTGATAATCTTTTCGGAATAGATATGCGTAGCACTTTGCATGTTGCATCTGATTGCAGAAAAGCTGCTCAAAGATTTAGACAAATGCACACAGATAATCCTGAAACATTTAAGAGAGAATATGAACAACTAAAAAAAGATGGTCTTGTAACGGCTGATTATAATAAGCAAAATATTCAAGAATTTATGAACCTCATCCAAAGTGAGGAAGTAGATATAAATAATGATAAATTTAAAAAGCTTGCCAAAAAAGCCTTCGGATTTAAAGGTGTAGAAAACACAGAAAAATATATTCAAACTGGTGAAATGGCAGGGCATATCGGTGATATAGCAGTTATGTTATACACTCTCGGTGCTGCATCTGGATTAAAGATGATGGGTAAAGCAACAACAGGAATTTATGGAGCTTTAGAACGTAGTGCCAGTAAAATTATAGGTAAAACCGCCGCACAAAAAACTGCAAAAGTTGGTACCTCAATGTTAATGGGTGGAACAACTCTCGGAGGTTTTACACTTGGTAAAGAAACATTGAACAACCTTTCTAATCCGATGCGTGATGCGACAAGTTGGAAAACCTGGAAACAAACCGGAATCGCGAGTGCTAAATCCTTCGGATTTGGTTTTGCCGGAGGGTTATTAAATGAAACCGTTGTTGCACCGATTGTAAAAGCTATTGAAAAACCTGTAACAAAAGCAACTCAAGCAGTAAGCAAAGCCTTAACAGAACAGGGTGAATTGACGGGTAAACAGATTATGGAAACTGTTTCTGAAAGCGGTAGTTTGAAATTAGACGGTTTGTTTAAGATGAACTCTCAAGAATTGGAAAATTTGGCAAGAACCGCAACAGCAAAAGGAGTTGGGTTCGGAGTTGAAGTTGCAGGATTTACTGCTTATGAAGCAGGATTGGATATTATTAAAGACTTAATCGACCCTCAAACAGGTAGATTGCCTGACAATATTACGGTCGAAAGTCTGACTGATTATTTACTTGAGAAAGGGGGAGAACAGTTATCAAATCTTGGAACTATAAAAGGTATTTCACTATTACTTATGATGGGTAAGGGTGGTAAAGTTGCTCAAAAAGCAATGATGAATGAAATTTTATCTAAAAGTGAAGTCTTAAAAGATATTAAATTAAAAAAAGCCGAAATCAATGGACATGAGGTTTATGAGGTTACATATCCGAATGGAAACAGAGCCGTAGTATCTTCTCCTGAACAAGCAATTGCAACTTGCCAAATGGCAATGCAAATGGAATTTCTAGCGAAATCATTAACAGACGGCGAAACTAAATCTGAAATTACACGACCACAGGGTCTGAATGCCGAAGAAGATGCTTTAATTCAAAAAGCACGCAAAGAAAATCCTGCAACTGTTGTTGAAGAAAAAGTACGCAAACAATGGCAACAACACGATATTGAAACTCCTGCTCCCGATGAAAAAGTTGATTTATTCAATTTAGATCCAAATGCAGGATTAAAAGAATCTGTACAAGTGGTATCTGATGAAGTTACATCTTTGATATTTAAAGGTAAATTAAACGAAACATTAACTCAACGATATGATGAAATGAGTAAAGTGTTTACTGAAATTGCTCAAAAACATGCGGCTGATATTAAAACACTTGCAAAACAAAATCCAAAAGATAAACAAACTGTTGCAGACGGAATTGTAAAAATATTAGCACAAGAACTCCGAATGGAAGGCTTTGAACCGCCTATCGTATTTAAAAACACAAACGGTGGTGACGGGTTCGCAGATTGGCCTAACGGCAGGATAGTCATAAATAAAGACATAACAAATGTCAAAAAATTAACATCAATTATTTCTCACGAATTTGTCCACATGTTGCAATATAGAGATGTTTTGGCTCAATATGGTGAACAAGGATTGAGAGATTTGATTGCTAATGGCAAGTCTATTCCCGAAAATGAAAAAGAAAGTCATATTCAAAAAGCATTGAATAACCCGTATAACCACCATCTGTTACAAAGTTATAATTTCCAAAAATCACAGACAGGAACAGTTAATGATTATTTAAGAAGAATTTATAAAGATGAATTTACAAATCCTGTCGGCACAGAGGATATGCCGAAATATGTGGATCAAGCTTCAGAACGAGGGGCATACCGTTCTCAAGAAAAAGTAGACAGAGGACTTGATGAAAGCAATCTTGGAGAATTATCAGTTGGCGAATATGTACCAAATGATGCCTCATTAGCTGCATTAAGAGCGAAAATGAAAGCTAAATTGCAAGCGGGTCAAGATGTATCTTCTAATAATCCACTGAATAGAACTTCAGAATCTACGAAAGATTTTGTATTAAACCACGATGGAACAATGACTCTTAAAGGTGTTCCGGCTGGGATAAACGAAAGAACAGAACAAGTCAAATTAATTGGATTAGAAAATGCAAAAGCCAAATTACAAGAATTTGCAACAAAAGAGCAAGGTAAAGAGAAACTGATTACGCCAGAAGAAGCAACAAAATACTACTCTGATGAAGAAATGATTAGTTTTTTAACAAGAACTGATGGTAAAGTCGATATGGATGTAATCAATGCAACAGTTGAATTGAAAAAATTTGATATAGAAAATAGTACTTTGAAACGTATTTTATGCACTTGTACAGGATTACTTGATGAAAATTATTGCTATAAAGTTGGTAACACCTTTAATTCAAAGATTTATGACAAATTCAAATCATTACTTGAACAAGTGCCGAAAGATGAAAAAAATACAAAGCTTTTCAATTTGTATGTAACAAGACTGGCTATTATGGCACATACAGGTTATGGTGAAAAAGCCAAATTTGACGATGAAATTTTCGAACTTGGTAAATTATTTATATTAACATCTGATTATAAGATCATAATGCCTGATATAGAAAAACGGGGCGGAAAAATTAATTTTGATAAATTATATGCTTGGGATAGTACTTGGTATAATAAAGTTCGAGATTATATGGAAACTTCTTTAGAAGGCGTACATGATTTTACTGTTGCGGGACTTTTCTCTAAATATATGCAGAAAGTAAATGATAACTCTTCTGCTCATAATGATACTCATTATATAAATAAAATTGAAACAACAAGTTTTGTAAAAAAAGAACCTGTTAATCAGATAATAACAACTGAACAAGCTAAATTGCAATGCAGTGATGATAAGTTAATTGAGCTAACAACTACCAAGGAAGGGAAAGTTCAAAAAGATGCACTTGATCTTGCTATGACATATAAACAACTTACTGATTGCAGAGATGATGAAGTAGAATTTTTACTTGAGCAATGCAATGGTAATTATAAAAAAGTTAAGGATTTAATGAATAAGATTCAATCAGAGTTAAATAAATTGGATTTAGAAGTTCGACATGGACAAATAGGTATTAAAGGATTAAAATTAGGGGAATTCCCTGATATGAATAACCAACAATTTATGAAAAAATACGGCTCTTTCCTAAATCGCGATAATAAATTAATAAATGGTTGTTACAGAATAGATGATTTAATGAATTTTTATTTATTTGGGAAGGGGAAATATATGGAATCATTCGACTCTGGAAATATAATGAAAGACCTTGATATTGCATACGGATGCAGATCTGTAACCAATGGATATCATGTTCGTTATACAAATATTAGAGAGAAAGAAGATGAAATTGGAGCTCTTATAAGCCATTCTTTATCAAGTTTACCAACACCTGATCAGCGTTATGCTCTTGGTTGTTACAAAGGTGATATGAGTGGATTTATCCAAGAACGAAGTATGATAAAAGAAGGTAATGATATTGAAGAGTATTTATCAAATAATCCATTAAAGAAATCTATTAATGTTAAAAGGGAAGATTCATATGCTATACTAAGTAATTTAAAATTTGCTGATGGTGTAACATTAAAAGATGCGATTACAAATCCGCAATATCATGATAGATTATCTCAAATAAAATCATTAGAAGGACAAAGTTTCATAAATGATAGATTTATGAGTACAACTGTTGGTAGTGGGGCATTTGGTAATTGTACTGTGAATTGGGATTTAGAAGTTGGAAAAGGAGTTGGTGCAACTTATTTAGATATTTTTGGACTTGCAAGCGAAGGAGAGCTCTTACTAAACAGAGGTTTAAAAGTTACTATCACAGAGATTGAGAACACTACACCAAATGGAATAGTGGATATAAAAGCTAAAGTAGAAAAAGCGGATTAAAATATTAAATATTGTGTAATATATTAATTCCTATATTTTTTGTCCATTTAATATGAAAGACAATCTGCTCAAACGAGTTGTTATATTCCCACAGTACGCACTCAAAAGAAATTTACCTTTCATTATATTTGGAAATTAATTACAACAACAAACTATCTATTATATTACATTTTTAGACACATAATGGATGTTTTTGCCATATGGAAGGTAATATGAACAAGCAAAGGAGTGTATAGCTTATGGAATATGTAGAACCAATAAGAGAGCGAGAAAAAATTGAAACAGTAAAAAGGATTTTAAAATGTATTGGTATGCGAGATTTTTTATTATTTCTTATGGGGATTAATAGTGGATTGAGAATATCGGATATCATTAAATTGAGAGTCTCAGATGTAAAAAACAAAGATTATATCGAAATCACAGAACAAAAAAACAAGCAAATACAAACGATTCCCAATTACAAATTCATTCAAAGATTACTTGAATGAATTTATTTTTAATAAATCACCTGATGAGTGTTTATTTGCAATTCAAAGAGGTGACAAACCTATAACAAGAATACAGGCATACAGAATAATTAATCATGCCTGTCAGCAGGCTGGAATAACTTCGCACATCGGAACTCATACTTTGCGTAAAACTTTTGGATATCATTTTTATCAAGAGAAAAAAGATGTTGCACTACTGCAATGTATATTTAATTATTCAGCACCATCTGTAACAATGACATATATTGGCATAAATCAAGATATTATTGGCACAAGCTTGCATTCATTCGCATTATAAAATTTCAAAACTCTCTCATATCAACACAAAATAAGTAACACAATTGTTATTTTGTTACTAAATATGTAACGTTTTGGATGTTATATTATTTATACAATAAATGATATCGAAACATATCTTTTCTAATTAATATAAAAATTTAAAGTAAAGTTGATTCTTATAATTTTAGCTCATTTTCAATTTGAGTTTCTGTTTCAATATCTAGCTTAACAGCATTTGAAATTTCATTATAAACTTGAATATCATGATTAATAGATTCTATTGTTACTGCTAATGAATAATTTGCAACAGAATAAGGGTCATTATCCCAACCTTTATGACTTCTTACTGCAATCGCAAAATATTTTTCTAATTCGTATGATTTTAAATATGTCCAATCTTTTTGGGTCGCACTATCACTTCGTTTGATACCTTTTATTTGTCCCCATTGAGGATTGTTATCAATCATCCATTTGAAGTTTTTATTATCATTTTTATCTCTATCAAAAATTCTATTTTCAAAATCTTCAGGAAGTTCATCTTTTTTGATTGCAATCCAATCTAACCAAGTTGATAAATAGCCTCTTTTATATAAACGTGTTCTTCTTGGTTTTGCTGTATAACAGAGAGTAACTGTTATTTTAATATCCTTTGAGTATTCTGGACTCCTAATACTTTTAGGAATAGGGATATAATGTATTCTAGCATTTTGAGAATTGAGTTCCATTGAGCCATTTGTTATAAACGTAATTTTGTATGGATTATTTTGGAGTGCATTATTTTTATTTGGAATTCCATAGCCATAACTTCTTATCACATTCAACATTTGTTCATTATCAAGGTTATTAGGATTAATAAAATCCGGCCATTGAGCAGAATGAACAATTAATGTTTTATATAACAACGGAGAACATTCAGGAAATTCTTTTTGAAGTACTGCAGCCAAATTTGTGACAACAGGCGTACTATAAGAAGTCCCAACATTATCTTTTGCATGCGCTGGTCCTTCTGGAGATTTGCACACCAAATCAATTGATATTTCATTTATTAAACGAACATTATTACGTTCATCAATAGCTAATCCCCCACCGACATCGACAACTTCAGGTTTAATAGATTCCCATAACCCCCAACCACTTCTTGAAAATGATGATATTGAATTGTAATTCCTCTCAATGGAACTAATTCCAAGTTCTTCGCTATTATAGACTTTCCCAGAGACAGACCCTACAGTTAAAGCAAAAAAGCTTTGACCTGGATTTGCAATTCTAGAACCATCCGAATTATATAAATAATTCGGATAATAATTTTTATTATCTATATGTTTTTGAATTCCAGTACATGGAAATCCATCACTATAAGATATATTAATGTTTCCAGCAGATTGAATAAATAAAACATCTTTTTTATTCATTTCGGAATCAATTTGAGCAGCCCATGAGGACATATGTTTTGTTCTGAAAGGTACTAATGAATTGATTGAACTATTATATATACGAGAAATTCGAATATTAGATTCTACAATTTGCTCATATAAAGAGGCCGGAATTTTATTTTCTGGTATTTTACAATCTCTTCCTAAGACCTTAGAATTTATAAGCCAACATGGTAATTTATAATCTCCTGTTTCTGGAATATTATTAGGATATAATACTTTTCCTGCAACTCTTGTTCCATGTCCATCTTCATTTACTTCATCATAAGGAGTTGCATCATTAGTATAATTATCAGTACTACCGCTTAATATTGCCTTTTCCAAGTATTTATGTCCTTCTTGTATTCCACTATCAATAATACATACAACTGGATCCGTTTCATCTGGCTCTATTAAATTTAAGTTATCATTAGCAATATTTTTATCCAATAATGCTGTAGTACATTCAATATCATCTGGTTCCGAAATTTCAAATACATATGGATAGTTTAGTGTAATATCATTCAATATTTTTCCCGTCACACTTATTCTAAAATCAATACTTTCTGGTATTTCATCAGTAGTTGTGTAATCTGTTGTTGTTTGATCTAAAATTTTATAATCATCATCGGTGTAATCAGACAAAAACTCTATAAAAGAATCCGCACGTTTATCAAGAAAAGTATCCCATTCGGCATATTTGTTTTGTATTTCTTCTTGTACTCTTAATTTATGTTGTTCTAGAGTTTCTCGTTTGCCTTGCTTTGTAATATGCAACGGTTCATAGCCTTTACAATCTACACTTATATCCACAACATATTTTTGTTCATTATTAAAAGGATATAATGATAATAAGTATGCTGAAAGTCTTTTATTAGGTAAATTTTCGTTATCAATAGAATGAATTTCGGCAATTCTCCCAGACCCATAGTTTTCTTTCTCATTATAACTTTTAAATTTCACCAATTTTTCTTTAAAAGTATTTAAACCTTCTAAATTAGTTGCAACCAAAACAAAACCATCTTCATCTTCACATATAAATTCTAAGCCATATTTATGTAAATCATCAAAAATATTTGCAGATGGATCTATCTTTAATAATAAAGGAATTTCCTTAAATATATTTCCTTCCAAATTATTTTTCTTATTTGCAAAATATCCATTATAATATTTTTCTAGATGAGATATACTAGTACTTAACTTTAAAACATGTTCTTCTCTATGTTGTTTATTATAAACTGTTAATGAACTGGCTTCCCCAAAATTAGACTTGTATTTTGCTTTCTTCTTAATTGTTTTATAAAATTTTAAATGTGCATACTCCAAAACCATAACTCCACCCCATAATTTTTTATTTCAAACCTTCTATGTATGAATAAACCACATTGTCCTCTAAAATATGTTTTCCTTTAAGGATGATACTTTTTGCACTATTTTGAGCAATTTTTACAATTTCAGCATAAGACATTCCTTGCATTTTATCAGATAAACCAATCCAATCAAAATCTTTACTGGTATGAATAGAAGACAATGTCATTTTTAAAGCTTTTTCAATTTCTCTTAATGAAGGTTTTATCATTTCAAAAGACTCGTCAAATCTTCTAAATAGAGCCTTGTCCAATTGGTCTTTAAGATTTGTTGTTGCTACAATTAAACCAATGGGCTCATATTCATCTAAAAGTTGCAAGAACATGTTTACTATTCGTGAAGCCTCACCAATATCCCTTCCTGAATTTCTTGCAGTAGCAATAAAATCACATTCATCAATTAATACAACACATGGAATATTCACTGAAGTATCAAATATTGTCCTTAAATTTGAAGCAGACTCACCAAAATATGACGATAACAATGAATCAAATCTTACTTTAAGTAAAGGTAAACCTATATTCCAAGCCAGCCTTTCCGCACTCATAGTTTTACCACAACCAGATTCTCCATATAAAAGAATTTTTTTAATCGGTTTTAAATTATATTTCATTAGGCGTTCTTGAGCAGTATATTCCGCCTCAATTTTAGTAAATTTTTCTTCAATATAATTTGGGAGAATCATGTGATGCCGTAATTTATCACGTTCAATAAAAGAAAATAAAGGGCTATTATCGCGTTTAGCCGTAGGTAATTCTATTAATGTAGAATTATGATTTTTAACAAGGGATAGAATATTATCATTTGTTGCTTCTTTAATAACATTAACTCGATTGGTTTTTGATTTTAATAAACTCTGTAACTGTTCAGCAAGTTTATGATGCCCTTTTGCGTGTTCTTCCTTAATAATAACTTGTGCAAGCTTACTAATAGCCTCGACATTATCTTGGTTTATAGCTCTAAATAATCTTTTTAATAAATCTGAGTTCATATATCACCATTAAAATTATAGTATAAAATTTTTATATATTAAGAATTTGTAAATTTATTTTAATTATACTCTTAGATTATGTTTTTACATCCATATAATGTACTATTTATAGA
>ERZ1035001.1073-NODE-1073-length-11537-cov-7.461070_pt1 | contig 11537 bp, 9 predicted proteins | sample MGYA00520685_ERZ1035001 | MGnify/ENA primary metagenome ERZ1035001 (study PRJEB33766, sample SAMN09781749) | gut metagenome | biome: gut microbiome | host: Homo sapiens | place: Madagascar | study: EMG produced TPA metagenomics assembly of the PRJNA485056 data... | reverse complement strand
GATTGCTGGCCTAGATGAATGACTGTCCACGACAGAACCCGGCTTATCGGTCAGCTTCAACTTCTTCTAAAACAATTCGTTGGTGTGTCTCAGGCTTTCTGTCTCAGGCTTTCTAAGGCAAAACTGTGACACAGACTGTGATACAAATGAGGCACACCAACGGCTGTTCCATCCCGACTATCCTGAAACTTGGCAACCGCGACAGCCTTCATTTCTGACTACCTTCAGGTGGTTTTTTCGTATGTCTCTGGATTGCGATTCATGTTGATTCCCTGTCAATATTTGATCTTCAGACCACCCTGGCTCACTAAAATGTATGAGAAAAATAAATGAATCGTTAATAAATACAGTTTACCCCTAATTAATTTCTGAAAATGAAGAGGGGCTATTGCTACAGGATGATAAGAGCGCTTAACTCAACGCCTAATTTACCCATCGGTATTCAGTTGAGCATGAACAAAAAAAACAAACTAAAAAAACTGATTAAATATCATAGAAATATACTGAAAGATCACCGATACCAGCCTGATTTGGCAGGTGCAGACCTGCGGTTTATGGATCTCAGGGGGCTCTATTTACGCAATATTGATTTATCGGGATGCGATATTTCGTTTTGTGATCTTCGGGGAGCCGATTTCTCCTGTGCTAATCTTGCAGGCGCTAATCTTAGCTACTGTAAAACGGAAGGTACTATCTTTAGTCATGCTGATTGTACTTGCGTGGATTTTACTGGAAGCGATATCCATAATGCCTGCTTCAACGATCGCACCGGGCCATTGACGGAACATGAGAAAATTGAAAGTGACATGCCACTATCCCGACCTCTCATCTCCATCTATATGCCAACCTGGAACCGCCAGACATTGGCGATCAGAGCCATACAATCGGTGCTGAATCAAGACTATGTGCACTGGGAACTCATTATCATTGATGATTTCTCATCGTCATTTGACCAGCTCTTGACGTATATCACTGAACTGAATGACCCGCGCATTACCTATATTCGCAATGAATTTAACTCTGGCGCTTGTGCAGTTCGAAATCAGGCTATACGGATGGCCCGAGGCGATCTTATTACGGGTCTGGACGATGATGATGAATGGCTGCCGACACGCCTGTCCTCCTTTCTTACCTGTCAACATCAACTTCAGTTGCACAGTTTTTTATACGCAAATGATTATCTCTGTGACGGTACCGGATATCATCACCCTGATGAGTTGCAGGTATATCCGAAACCGGCTTATAAAAAAAGCCTGTTTGATAAAAGGAATATTATAGGCAACCAAATGCTGACCTTAACCAGTAGAATGCAACAGATCCTGTTCGACGACGCCTTGCCTGCGGCTCAGGATTATGATGCGTTTTATCGGCTTGCAGAAACCTTCGGTGAACCTTTCAAACTGGATGACATCACCCAGGTGCTTTATGTCAATCACGGCGACGTCCGCATCACCTGCTCAGGGCGAAAATTTTCAGGTTATCTACGTTTTTACCGGAAACACAAAGCCAAATTAGACGTGCCGAGTAAAAAATATCAGCTCTTCACTCTTTACTACATTCGCAACAAAAAAATGCGCCCGCAAACCCTGATGAAATTGATGACGCTACGCAATCTGAAACGCTATCTGATGATGTATACCCGCTTCCGGAACAAAAAGTTCTAAGGCCTACAAACGACAAGAGTCGTGGTGGTGTTCAGAATGAGTAGATGGATACGGAAATCTTAGCGACGAGGGGCTGGGTAAGTCGCCGGGAATCACCCCGGCAGACAACCTCGACGAACGGGTAAGCACAGCGCCACCCGGCAAGCACACAAACGACATCAATTCTCATATTTGCGATATTAAGCACATTTCACTGTTTTTCCCTTATCAATTCCACCCCGGTATCTGCATACGATCGACATCACAAAATTTAAATCCAAAAAACCGACGATCTGTAGTATTGATAATTTGTTATGATTGTTATCTTAATGATCGCAAATCTTTTCTCGTTTGATATGCACATATTGAAATCAAATACATTTCTCCCATGAATGTGTGACGTATTCCACTCTTTTTCTGAAGTCTGAAAATTCACGCCGTAAAAAATTGATAAATTGAAAGAATGTTTCAAACAAATAACGGTTATTTATTGGCCTTTAATTGCCTGAAATATCGTCTTTATTGATTTTTTAAGAACGGTGAAATTTATCCGGGTTATCGCCATAAAATAAATTTATTACCGCTATTTTTGTTGATCAATATCAGCGTTGTAGCGTATTTTTATGTTTCTATTTTGTTGATTTATAAGGTTTTTAATGGGTTTTTGAGAGGTGGGTTAAAAGGGCTGAAAAGCAAATTGTGAGTAACAGCACATACCCCTTTAAACATTATTGAGTAGAATTCACCCCGTCATAGGGAAATAAGCGCAGAATATTATGAACACTATTATTCTACCGAAAACACAGCACCTCGTGGTATTTCAGGAAGTCATTAAAAGTGGCTCCATAGGTTCTGCAGCAAGACAGCTGGGCCTGACGCAACCCGCCGTCAGCAAAATTATCAGCGATATTGAGTCCTACTTCGGCGTGGAAGTGATGGTGCGCAAAAACACTGGCGTGAAACTGACCGCCGCGGGCCAGGTTCTGCTCTCGTACTCAGAGTCGATCACCCGCGAAATGAAAAACATGGTGAGCGAAATCAACAGCCTGAGCTTCAGCACCGTTATGGATGTCTCCTTTGGCTACCCGTCACTGATCGGCTTTACCTTCCTGTCCGGGATGATCAAAAAATTTAAGGAAGTGTTCCCGAAAGCGCGCGTCTCAATGTATGAAGCCCAGCTCTCCTCTTTCCTCCCGGCCATTCGCGACGGTCGTCTGGATTTTGCCATCGGTACGCTGAGCGACGAAATGCTGCTGCAGGATCTGCACGTCGAACCGCTGTTTGAGTCCGAGTTTGTGCTGGTCGCCAGCAAAACGCGAACGTGCACCGGCCCTACGACACTGGCATCGCTCACGCACGAGCAGTGGGTGATGCCGCAAACCGATATGGGCTACTACAAAGAACTCCTGACTACCCTGCAAGACAACCACATCAGCATCGAAAACATCGTCCAGACCGATTCGGTCGTCACCATTTATAACCTTGTCCTGAACGCCGATTATCTGACGGTGATTCCCCGCGACATGATCGCCCCATTCGGTTCGGATCAATTTATTGTGCTGCCTGTGGAAGATGAATTACCCGTGGCGCGTTATGCCGCCGTGTGGTCTAAAAATTACAGAATTAAAAAATCGGCGTCCGTATTAGTTGAGCTTGCAAAACAATATTCGTCGATGAATGTCGAAAGACGACGATAAATAATAAGTTACTATTTAAAAAATACCCAGAGCTTAACGTATTAACGCTCTGATACCCTGACTTTGCCTGAAAAGAATGAATTATTATAACGAGGATATTATGCATATTACTTACGATCTCCCGGTAACCATTGAAGATATTCAGGATGCCAGAAAACGCCTGGCAGGCAAGATATATAAAACCGGTATGCCACGCTCGAATTATCTCAGCGAACGTTGTAAGGGTGAAATATTCCTGAAGTTTGAGAACATGCAGCGTACCGGCTCGTTCAAAATTCGCGGCGCGTTTAATAAATTAAGCTCGCTGACCGATGCTGAAAAACGCAAAGGCGTGGTCGCCTGCTCAGCGGGAAACCACGCGCAGGGGGTTTCCCTTTCCTGCGCCATGCTCGGCATCGATGGCAAAGTGGTGATGCCAATGGGCGCACCAAAATCCAAGGTGGCCGCGACGCGCGACTACTCGGCGGAAGTGGTGCTGCACGGTGAGAACTTTAACGACACCATCGCCAAAGTCAGCGAAATCGTCGAGATGGAAGGGCGCATTTTTATCCCGCCTTACGATGACGCCAAAGTGATTGCCGGTCAGGGCACCATCGGCCTGGAAATTCTCGAAGATTTATATGACGTGGATAATGTGATTGTCCCTATCGGCGGCGGCGGTTTAATTGCCGGTATTGCAACGGCGATTAAATCCATCAACCCGACCATTAATATTATCGGCGTACAGTCTGAAAACGTGCACGGAATGGCAGCCTCCTGGCAGGCAGGAGAAATAACCAACCATCGCGTCACCGGCACGTTAGCCGACGGCTGCGACGTCTCTCGCCCGGGCAAATTAACCTTCGAAATCGTTCGTGAACTGGTCGATGACATTGTGCTGGTGAGCGAAGACGATATTCGCAACAGCATGATTGCCCTTATTCAGCGAAATAAAGTGGTGACGGAAGGCGCTGGCGCACTGGCCTGCGCGGCGTTATTAAGCGGCAAACTGGATCACTATATTCAGGGCCGCAAAACCGTCTGCATTATTTCCGGCGGCAATATCGATCTCTCCCGTGTTTCCCAAATTACCGGCTTCGTTGACGCATAAAGGTGACCTATGAGCAACACAGAAAGCATTATCGTTGGCCAGACAAAAACGTCCTCCTGGCGTAAGTCTGATACCACCTGGACGCTTGGCCTGTTTGGTACCGCCATTGGCGCAGGCGTGCTGTTCTTCCCCATTCGCGCAGGCTTTGGCGGATTAATCCCTATCCTGCTGATGCTGGTTCTCGCGTTCCCGATTGCGTTTTACTGCCACCGCGCGCTGGCGCGCCTCTGCCTGTCCGGCAGCAACGTTTCCGGCAACATTACCGAAACGGTGGAAGAGCATTTCGGTAAAACCGGCGGGGTGGTGATCACGTTCCTCTACTTCTTTGCCATTTGCCCGCTGCTGTGGATTTACGGCGTCACCATTACTAACACCTTCATGACCTTCTGGGAAAACCAGCTCCAGCTGCCTGCGCTGAACCGCGGCGTGGTGGCGCTGTTCCTGCTGCTGCTGATGGCTTTTGTTATCTGGTTCGGTAAGGACCTGATGGTGAAGGTGATGAGCTTCCTGGTATTCCCGTTTATTGCCAGTCTGGTGCTAATTTCCCTGTCGCTGATCCCTTACTGGAACTCCGCGGTGATCGACCAGGTCAACCTGAGCGATATCGCCTTCACCGGCCATGACGGCATCCTGGTCACGGTGTGGCTGGGGATCTCCATCATGGTCTTCTCCTTTAACTTCTCGCCTATCGTCTCCTCGTTTGTGGTTTCCAAGCGCGAAGAGTACGAGCCGGAGTTCGGTAAAGAATTCACCGAGCAGAAATGTTCCAAAATCATCGGTCGCGCCAGCATGCTGATGGTCGCCGTGGTGATGTTCTTCGCCTTTAGCTGCCTGTTTACGCTCTCTCCGCAGAACATGGCGGATGCCAAAGCGCAGAACATCCCGGTGCTCTCTTACCTGGCGAACCACTTTGCCTCCATGTCCGGCACCAAATCGACGTTTGCGACGGTACTGGAATACGGCGCTTCCATTATTGCCCTGGTCGCTATCTTCAAATCCTTCTTTGGCCACTACCTGGGCACGCTGGAAGGGCTGAATGGCCTGATCCTCAAGTTCGGCTACAAAGGCGATAAGAAGAAGGTCTCTGTCGGCAAACTGAACACCATCAGCATGGTCTTCATCATGGGCTCCACCTGGATTGTGGCGTACGCCAACCCGAATATTCTCGACCTTATCGAAGCCATGGGCGCGCCAATTATCGCCTCTCTGCTGTGCCTGCTGCCGATGTACGCCATCCGCAAAGTGCCAGCCATGGCGAAATATAAGGGCAAACCCGAGAACATCTTCGTCACGGTTGTGGGCCTGCTGACCATTCTGAATATCGTTTACAAACTGTTCTAAACCATTGCTCAGGAAGAGCGGAGTCACATGATGATTGAGTTTCCGGTTGTACTGGTAATTAACTGCGGTTCGTCCTCTGTTAAGTTTTCGGTGCTCGACGCCAGCAGTTGCGACGCCCTGATGACGGGCATTGCTGACGGCATCAACACTGAAAAGGCCTTTATTTCCGTGAACGGGGGTGAGCCAGCCAGACTGGCTCACCAGGACTACGAAGGGGCGCTGGCTGCCATCGCCCTGGAGCTGGAGAAGCGTGACCTGATGAGCAGCGTGGCCTTAATTGGCCACCGCATTGCGCACGGCGGCGACCTCTTCAGCGAGTCGACCCTGATTACGGAAGAGGTGATTGAGCAGATCCGCCAGGTCTCTCCGCTGGCGCCGCTGCATAACTACGCCAACCTGAGCGGCGTGGAAGCCGCAGAGCGTCTATTCCCGGGCGTGCAGCAGGTCGCGGTATTTGATACCAGCTTCCACCAGACGCTGCCGCCGCAGGCGTATCTGTACGGTTTGCCGTACCGCTATTTTGAAGCGCTGGGCGTGCGCCGCTACGGCTTCCACGGCACCTCTCACCGCTATGTGGCCGCGCAGGCACATTCGCTTCTCGGGCTGTCCCCCGATGACAGCGGCCTGGTGATCGCCCATCTCGGCAACGGGGCATCCATCTGCGCGGTGCGCAACGGCCAAAGCGTGGATACATCCATGGGGATGACCCCCCTGGAAGGACTGATGATGGGTACGCGCTGCGGCGACGTGGATTTTGGCGCGATGGCGTGGATTGCTCAGCAGACCGGTCAGTCGTTTGAGGATCTGGAGCGCGTGGTCAACAAAGAGTCCGGGTTGCTGGGGATCTCCGGCATCTCTTCTGACCTGCGGGCGCTGGAGAAAGCCTGGCATGAAGGCAACGAGCGGGCTGTGCTTGCGATCCAGACCTTCATTCACCGCATTGCGCGACACATTGCCGGGCACGCAGCGTCGCTGCACCGCCTGGATGCGGTGGTCTTTACCGGCGGCATCGGCGAAAACTCAACGCTGATTCGCGCCCTGGTGGCTGAACACCTGAAGGTGTTTGGCATCCTCCTCGACGACGCCAAAAACTCCCTGCCGGGCAGCGCGGGTGAGCGCGTCATCAGCACCGATTCGTCCCGCGTGGCCTGCGCGGTGATCCCTACCAACGAAGAAAAAATGATCGCGCTGGACGCCCTCCGTCTTGGGAAGGTTACCCCGGCTGCGGCTTACGCCTGATAAAGCGAGAAACACATGAACGTAACAATCGATACGGGCGTCGCCCCCTACAGCGACGCATGGGCCGGGTTTCGCGGTGAAGAATGGAAAAACGCCGTCAACGTGCGCGATTTTATTCAGCATAACTACACCCCTTACGACGGCGATGAAGCTTTCCTCGCGCAGGCGACGCCAGCAACGACGGCGCTGTGGCAGAAGGTGATGGTCGGCATTCGTCAGGAGAATGCCACCCACGCCCCGGTGGATTTTGACACCAACATTGCCACCACCATTACGGCCCACGGGCCGGGCTATATTGACCAGGATCTGGAGACGATCGTCGGCCTGCAAACCGACAAGCCGCTCAAGCGCGCCCTGCATCCGTACGGCGGGATCAACATGATCCGCAGCTCGTTTGAGGCCTACGGGCGGGAGATGGATCCGCAGTTTGAATATCTCTTTACCGAGCTGCGCAAAACCCACAACCAGGGGGTGTTTGACGTCTACTCCCCGGAGATGATGCGCTGCCGCAAATCCGGCGTGCTAACCGGTTTGCCGGACGGCTACGGGCGCGGGCGTATCATCGGCGATTACCGCCGCGTGGCGCTGTACGGCATCCGCTATCTGGTACGCGAGCGTGAACTTCAGTTCGCCGATCTGCAGGGCAGGCTGGAGCGCGGCGAAGATCTTGAGGCGACGATCCGCCTGCGCGAAGAGCTTGCGGAGCACAAGCGCGCGCTGCTGCAGATCCAGCAGATGGCGGCGAACTATGGCTTTGATATCTCACGCCCGGCGATGAATGCCCAGGAAGCGGTGCAGTGGCTCTATTTTGCCTACCTGGCGGCGGTGAAATCCCAGAACGGCGGAGCCATGTCGCTGGGGCGTACGGCCTCGTTCCTCGATATCTACATCGAACGCGACATGCAGGCGGGACGCCTGAATGAGGTGCAGGCGCAGGAGCTGATCGACCACTTCATCATGAAGATCCGCATGGTGCGCTTCCTTCGCACGCCGGAATTCGACACGCTCTTCTCCGGCGATCCGATCTGGGCCACGGAAGTGATCGGTGGCATGGGGCTGGACGGCCGCACGCTGGTGACCAAAAACAGCTTCCGCTATCTGCACACGCTGCACACCATGGGACCCGCGCCAGAGCCGAACCTGACGATCCTCTGGTCAGAACAGCTGCCGATCGCGTTCAAGAAATACGCCGCGCAGGTGTCGATCGTTACTTCGTCGCTGCAGTATGAAAACGACGACCTGATGCGTGCCGACTTCAACAGCGACGACTACGCGATTGCCTGCTGCGTCAGCCCGATGGTGATCGGCAAGCAGATGCAGTTCTTTGGCGCGCGCGCTAACCTCGCCAAAACGCTGCTGTACGCGATCAACGGTGGGGTGGACGAGAAGCTGAAGATCCAGGTCGGCCCGAAAACCGAGCCGCTGCTGGACGACGTGCTGGATTACGGCACCGTGATGGCGAGCCTCGATCACTTTATGGACTGGCTGGCGGTGCAGTACATCAGCGCGCTGAATCTCATTCACTACATGCATGATAAGTACAGCTACGAAGCCTCGCTGATGGCGCTACACGACCGGGACGTTTACCGCACCATGGCCTGCGGCATTGCCGGGCTATCGGTAGCGGCGGACTCCCTGTCCGCCATTAAATACGCCACGGTGAAGCCGGTGCGCGACCATACCGGTCTGGCGGTCGATTTCGTGATAGAAGGGGACTATCCGCAGTACGGCAACAACGACGATCGCGTGGACAGCATCGCCTGCGATCTGGTGGAGCGCTTTATGAAGAAAATTCAGGCGCTGCCAACTTACCGCAACGCGGTTCCGACTCAGTCGATCCTGACCATCACCTCCAACGTGGTTTACGGGCAGAAGACCGGGAACACGCCGGACGGACGACGCGGCGGCACGCCGTTTGCCCCAGGCGCGAACCCAATGCACGGCCGCGACAGAAAAGGGGCGGTGGCCTCGTTAACGTCGGTCGCCAAGCTGCCGTTCACCTATGCCAAAGATGGCATCTCCTACACCTTCTCCATCGTGCCGCAGGCGCTGGGCAAGGACGAGCTGGTGCGCAAAACCAACCTGGTAGGGCTGCTGGATGGGTACTTCCATCACGAAGCGTCTATTGAGGGCGGGCAGCACCTGAACGTTAACGTGATGAACCGGGAGATGCTCCTCGATGCCATTGCGCATCCCGAGAACTACCCGAACCTGACCATCCGCGTCTCGGGCTATGCGGTGCGGTTTAATGCCCTGACACGCGAGCAGCAGCAGGATGTGATTTCGCGAACGTTTACACAGTCAATCTGACGTAAACCCCTTCTCATGCCCCTCACTGCGGGGGGCATTTTTTTGCCCGCTAAACATACAAAATTGTTTATATAATTACTCACACATATTCATCCGCTCTTGAAAAACAATACGCCTGCTTTCCCCTATAACAGAATGTAAGGACAGTAAGATGATGAAAATGACCCGTATTGCGTTGGCCGCCGCCACGCTGGCCGTGTGCAGTTTTACGGCACAGGCCGCTAACGTTGAGGCTGCTCCGTCTCCATCGCAGGACCCGCTGGTTCAGCACCTGAAGCTCAGCAACGAGCAGGTTAAGAAGATTGACGATCTGCATAAGCAGCTGGAACAAAATGTCAGCAAGATCCCAATGACGGGCGTGAAGGACGGTGCGCTGATCGACATGTTCCAGGCGGGTAAATGGGACGAAAGCACGGTGAAAAGCCAGCTTAGTGCATTCAGCAAAATTGAAGAGCAGACCCGCTATTACCGCGTGAAATATTACTTCGACGTCAGCCAGGTGTTAACGCCGGAACAGCGCAAACAGATAAGAACGGATATGGCTAACGCGCTGGCTCACTGATTTTCAGCCCGCGCACCGCGCGGGTTTTTATTTCTTGATCGGCGTCACTTTTAGAAAAATACCGTCTATCAACCCAGTAAAAAAGCAAATTTTCCTCTATCATTCGAAAATCCTCATAAAGGTTGTGACTTTTTTCTCCCTCGCTCCGGTTAAGATTTTCTCACACCAATAACAAGCACCTGCTGCCATCTGAATCGCAATCGCTGGCGATCGGAACCCTATAAAAACAACTGTTTACCCTACAAAATAAGCGAGTGCCCCATGGATACGGCAACAAACAGCAGTGTCATTGTGAATGATTCCCCCGCGGCAAGGCGGGCGGGAATGAGTGAAAGCGAGTGGCGAGAGGCGATTAAATTCGATAGCACCGACACGGGTTGGGTCATCATGAGTATTGGGATGGCTATCGGCGCGGGGATTGTTTTTCTCCCCGTGCAGGTCGGATTAATGGGGCTGTGGGTATTTTTGCTCTCCTCCATTATTGGTTATCCCGCCATGTATTTATTCCAGCGGTTGTTTATTAACACGCTGGCGGAATCCCCGGAATGCAAAGACTACCCGAGCGTAATTAGCGGGTATTTGGGTAAGAACTGGGGGATTTTATTAGGTGCGCTCTATTTCGTCATGCTGGTGATCTGGATGTTTGTCTATTCCACGGCCATTACCAACGACAGCGCCTCGTATTTGCACACCTTCGGCGTGACCGACGGTTTGCTCTCGGAAAATCCGTTCTACGGTTTATTTTTGATTTGCATTCTGGTCGCGATTTCTTCACGCGGTGAGAAGCTGCTGTTTAAAGTGTCCAGCCTGATGGTGCTTACCAAGCTGTTTGTCGTTGCGGCCCTGGGGCTGTCAATGATTGGCCTCTGGCATTTAGCCAACGTGGGCATGCTGCCGCCGCTGGGGCTGCTGATTAAAAACGCCATCATTACGTTGCCCTTTACCTTAACCTCCATTCTCTTTATTCAGACCCTGAGCCCGATGGTGATCTCGTACCGTTCACGTGAAAAATCGGTGGAGGTGGCGCGTCATAAGGCACTGCGGGCGATGAACATTGCCTTTGGCATCCTGTTTGTGACGGTCTTCTTCTACGCCGTCTCCTTCACCCTGGCGATGGGGCACGATGAGGCGGTCAAAGCCTACGAGCAGAATATCTCTGCCCTGGCGATTGCGGCGCAGTTCATCAGCGGCGACGGCGCGGGCTGGGTCAAAATCGTCAGCGTGATCCTCAATATCTTCGCCGTGATGACTGCGTTCTTCGGCGTCTACCTCGGCTTCCGCGAGGCTACGCAGGGTATCGTCATGAACATCCTGCGCCGCAAAATGCCGGCAGAAAGAATCAATGAAAACGCTGTCCAGCGCGGCATTATGCTGTTCGCCATTCTGCTGGCCTGGAGCGCGATAGTCCTGAACGCGCCGGTGTTGAGCTTCACCTCCATTTGCAGCCCCATCTTCGGCATGGTGGGCTGTCTGATCCCGGCATGGCTGGTCTACAAGGTACCGGCGCTGCATAAATATAAAGGCGTATCGCTGGTGATAATCATCATCACCGGACTGCTGCTTTGTGTTTCTCCTTTCCTCGCATTCTCCTGAGGGTCATTAAGGTCGTAACGATGTCTGAGCAAACTCATCCTTTATGGAATCAATTTATTCGC
>ERZ1035001.1070-NODE-1070-length-11556-cov-17.843492_pt1 | contig 11556 bp, 10 predicted proteins | sample MGYA00520685_ERZ1035001 | MGnify/ENA primary metagenome ERZ1035001 (study PRJEB33766, sample SAMN09781749) | gut metagenome | biome: gut microbiome | host: Homo sapiens | place: Madagascar | study: EMG produced TPA metagenomics assembly of the PRJNA485056 data... | reverse complement strand
AAAAGCGGGGGTGGGGGGGGGCCCCCGCTCCGCCCGCCAGCTTACCGTTGCATCATCTTTCCGGGAAAGTATCTCCCAGCACAAACGGCCACGGGCGGAGCAGAGCCCCGCCCCTACAAACCTGCAACCCCAAAGGGCAGTTTTTTATTTCTTGATCACAAAGCACGGCAGCGGGGCAGTGTCAGCCCAGTTGGCAAACGCACAGACCAGCACCGTATACTTCGTCAGCGGCAGCGTGCGGAAGAACGCCAGCGCCGCCTGCTTTTCGGCATCGCCGATGACCTTGCCGCTGTACAGCACCGCCGCCAGCACCCCTCCGGGGCGCAGGGCATCCAGCGCCGCACGCAGGGCGGGCACGCTGCCATCAGCAGTCGAATGTATATCATGCTCGGCCCCGGGCAGCCAGCCGAAATTGAACAGCACGCAGTCCACCTTGCCGGGCTGCACCAGCTCGCCCAGACGGGCGTGATCGTAGAGCACCGCGCGGCCGATTTTATCATACCCGGCCTCTTTCAGGCGGCGGTTCGTGCGGTCCACGGCCTGGGGCTGGATATCCATGCCCAGCACGCGGCCATTCTGCCCGGCCAGGCGGCAGAGGAACAGCGTATCGTTGCCGTTGCCGCAGGTCGCGTCCAGAAACAGCCCGCCGGGGGTCAGGTGGGCCTCCAAAAATTCATGGCAGAGCTGCACAGCAGACAAGTCGGGCACGCGGCGGCGCACCAGCCGCCCGCCCTCGGGTAAAAAGTCGAACCGCCGCGCCAGCGCACGGCCCGCCTCGTCCCGGGGCAGGGGCGCAGTAAACCGGGTGGTCTGCTTGGGGTCCAGCCCGCCGCTGCGCCGCAGCAGCTCTTTGACTAAGTAACTGCCATAGCCGCGGCCGCGCCACTCGGGTACGATCTCCAACCGCAGGATGGTCGTACCGTCCACGACCGCCATGCCGATGGCCTCGTTCTCCTTATATAAAGTGTAGTGCCCTTTTTCCTGCTTGATCTGCATAGTCGTTACCCGCCAATCGTGTTTGTGTTCAGGTCGTAATGGATCACATCGTCCCAGTTGCGCCGGAGGGCAATCTGCGCGGTCAGCGCGGTATCGTCATACACCAGCGACCACTGGGTATTGCTGGTCACGTCCTCGGGGTTGGGGTCCTGGGCGGATGCCTGCAGCGCCCGCCAGGCGGTATCCGCAGGGATATTCCCATCAGCATCGCGCATTGCCAGAACGTCCATAATGGCGTCATAGCGCTCTTTGCCATGGCCGTAGATGCCGTTTTTCTGGTTCGGCTGCACTAAATGGGCATAGCAGCCGTAAAAGTTCGTGATGGCCGGCATCGCCGTCCAGCGCAGCGGGCGGCCCTCCTGCTCCGGGTCGTACTCAAGGACACGGGCATCGCCGGCGGCATCGGTGACAAAGAAGTGGTAGTCCCGCCCCGACGTTGCAAACATATCGTAGCTGTCCAGCAGGGCCACCGCCTCCTGGGTCGTGGCGGCACGGTCCAGCACCAGGCGGATGGCAAGGGTCGTAAAAATTTTCTGCTTGCCGGTGTCCTGGTTGACCGGCTCGCTGTCCAGCGTCAGCACGGCGATGGATACGCCCTTCTCGTTCATACCGTCCAGGCAAATGAACGGCGCGGTCAGGCAGGCGAGCTTTTTCGCCATGCTCACATCCGGCTGGTTGGCCGAGATATTGTCCAGCGCGGCCAGCGCCACGGATTTGTAGCCGTCCTTCGGCGTACAATAGACCAGCATGGCCGAGGTATCACGCTTGAAGTCGTAGTTGCGGCCCATCACGATATGCCTATCCTGCACCGTTGCAAAGGCGCTGCACCCGAACTGCGGGGCTTTCATATGGACGGGCAGCAGGGGAAGCGTTTCCTTCAGGATGGCATCGATCATCGATTGGTTGTCAGTGATGCCGTAGTTGATGACATCGTCGATGCTGTAATCGTACCGGACGTCCATGCAGTAGAGATTATAGTCGCTGTAATCGGTGATTTTTTCAATGCTGTTCACCGTGCGCAGCCGCCCGGCATACAGTACGCCAAACCCGGCTGCCGCCAGCAATACCAGCAGCAAAAGTGCCAACAGAACTCGCAGGATCATCTTTTTCACAGAAAACGCCTCCCTTTTATATGTATACTTTATAATTTGATTATAGCACATCCTGTTGCGCGGCGCAACGGAGAATTTATCACGGTTTTCACCGCTTTTCACAGAGTTTTCACTCTCTGACGAAACCTATTTCACAATTACCCTGTATACTGTAAGCATCGAAAGCGAAAGGAGACGACCCATATGAGCAACGAATACGATTACTCTGGTCTCTATAACAATACATCCGGCGGGCAGCCTGCACAGAACAATGCGCAGCCTGCACAGCCCGAACAAACCGCCCCGCAGCAGCCCGCACAGGGCAGCGCCTACCCCAATGTAGGTTCCAGCGGGGCCAACACCGCAAACACCGCACGCACGGATTATTCCGGCTACGGCGCAAGCCCGCAGTCCCAGCAGGACAACAGCGGCTACACCAGCAGCTTCAGCGGCGGCAATGGCGGCAGCGGCGGCTACAATGGGTACAGCTACGCCAGCGCCCCGCAACAGCCCCCCATGCCCGAGAAGAAGAAGGGCGGCCGCAAGGTTCTGCTCCGCGTGCTGGCCGGTGTCGGCGTTGTGGCACTGGGCTTCGGCGGCGGTTTTGGCGGCGCAGTGGCCGCCAGCCGCATGGGCCTGACAGGCAGCCAGGTCGTTGTGCAGCAGGTGCAGCGCAGTACGGACACCGACGCCACCACCACAGGCAGCACCGGCGGCACGAACATGAGCGTCCAGCAGATCGCGTCTGTCGTCTCGCCCAGCGTCGTGGCCATCACCACCGAGCAGATGAGCAGCAGCCAGACCTGGTTCGGCGGCTACTACGTGCAGAGCGGTGCCGGTTCCGGCGTCATCATCAGCCAGGATGGCTACATTCTGACCTGCGCCCACGTTGTCAGCGGCGCGACCAGCGTTAAGGTCCAGCTGGACGGCAGTGATGAGAGCTATGACGCGACCATCGTCGGCCAAGATTCCACCTCCGATATCGCGGTACTGAAAATCGACGCCACCGGCTTGACCCCGGCGGTCATCGGCGACAGCGACGCGCTGGCCGTGGGTGAAGTGGCCGTGGCCGTCGGCAACCCGCTGGGTACGCTGTCCAACACCGTCACCGACGGCGTTGTCAGCGCCCTGAACCGCCAGGTCACGGTGCAAGACAACGATATGACGCTGATCCAGACCGATGCGTCCATCAGCCCGGGCAACTCCGGTGGCGGCCTGTTCAACGGCAACGGCGAGCTGATCGGCATTGTCAACGCCAAGAGCAGCTACAGTGAAGCCGAGGGCATCGGCTTTGCCATCCCCATCAACACAGCCATGGAAATCGGCCAGCAGCTGATTGAAAGCGGCAGCGTGGCGCGTCCGGCGCTGGGCGTCAAGATCGTTGATGTGACCGACGCACAGACCGCGCAGCAGCTGGGCGTTTCCACCATGGGCGTTTACGTGGTGGAAGTCACCAAGGGCAGCGGTGCCGAAGCCGGCGGCGTGCAGGCGGGCGACCGCGTGCTGGCCGTGGATGACACGGCGGTGAGCGATACCTCCGCGTTGAAGAACTACCTGAAGGATAAATCCATCGGCGACACGGTGGCCTTGCAGGTCGAGCGCGACGGTAAGGTGCTGACGCTGAACGTCACCCTGGGGTCGAGCGCACAGTAAAATAGCATAAGAAAAGGGATGCAGGTTTTGCGGCCTGCATCCCTTTTTTGATATTTATCCGTAGGGGCCGGGCATACCCGGCCCGGTCGCGTAGGGAGAACGGTCGTTTGCGGGAAGGCTGCAGGCCGCACATCTGCGGCCCCTACAACTCTGCCTAGCGGTTTTCACCGCATTTCAAACAACGTCCGCCGTTTCCACCAATAATACCCCAGCCCCACAGCATCGGCCAAAAACCAGCCAATGGGCACGCTCCACCAGATGCCGACCACGCCAACCGCCGGGATTGCCGAAAGCACATAGGCCAGCGCCACGCGGATGCCCAGCGAAATGACCGTGAGCACCACCGACATACCCGGCCGCCCCACGGCGCGGTACAGGCCGTACAGCAAAAACAGCCAGCCGATGCCTAAATAAAACGCGCCCTCGATGTGCAGATACCGCACGCCCTCGGCGATGACATCCACCTCGCCCGCATCAATAAAGATCCGCATCAGCGGCGCGGCAAACCCATACACCACAGCGCTGACCGCCACGCTGAACCCTGCCGCCGCGGCAAACGCGCCGCGCATACCCTGTTTGAGGCGGCCTTTCTCCTGCGCACCGTAGTTCTGCGCCAAGAAGATCGAGAACGCATTGCCGAAATCCTGCACCGGCAGGTACGCAAAGGCATCGATCTTGACCGCCGCCGCAAACGCCGCCATGACCACCGTGCCAAAGCTGTTGACAAGCCCCTGCACGGCCAGGATGCCCAGATTCATGACAGACTGCTGGATGCAGGTCAGCGCCGAGAAGGACGCGATTTCTTTTATGCGGGCGGGCCGCAGCTTGGCCCGACAGGCCGCACGCAGCAGCGGGAACCCGAACCAGGTGTACAGCGCAATGCCCACGCCGGAGACGTACTGCGCAATGACGGTCGCCTCGGCGGCACCGGCCACGCCGCGCCCCAGCCCGCAGACGAACCAGAGGTCAAGCACGATGTTCAGCCCCGCCGACACTGCCAGGAACACCAGCGGCACGACCGAGTTGCCCAGCGCCCGGAGCAGCGACGCAAAATAATTATAGAGAAATGTCGCAGCCAGTCCCGCAAACACGATGCGCAGGTACGTCCGCATCATGGCGTCGATCTCGGCAGGGATGCGCAGGAACCAGATAATGCCGTTGAACCCGGCGTACACAGCAAACACCAACACCGCCGTGACACCCGCCAGCAGCACAAAGCTGGCAAGGATGCCCTCTTTTAACCCTGCATCGTCCTTTTGGCCGTATTTGATGGAGAACACCGTGCCGCTGCCCATGGCAAGACCCAGCAGGATGGACGTCAAAAAGGTCATAAGTGTGAACGCCGACCCCACCGCCGCCAGCGCCCCGGTGCCGATGAACCGCCCCACAATGAGGGTATCGGCAATATTATAGCATTGCTGCAGCAAATCACCCAAAATCATAGGCACCGCAAACTGCAGCATCGTAGGCATGACCGGGCCTGTAGTGAGTTGTTTTTGCATGAGAGCTGAAAACCTCTTCTTCTGTTTTTACACCATGCCTAGTATAAAACAGAAAGGCCTCCCTTGTCAAAGGAAGGCTTTCTCAACTCAGTTCTGATCCTTACTTTTCCCCACCAACGCGGCCAATACTCCAAAAATCAAACTGGCCGCAATCCCGCCGCTGGCGGCTGTCAGCCCGCCGGTAAACGCGCCGGGCAGCCCGCACTCGTCCACGGCGTTCTGTACGCCCTGGGCCAGCAGATGACCAAAACCCAGCAGCGGCACGCTGGCCCCAGCCCCGGCAAAGTCCACCAGCGGCTTGTACAGACCCACGGCGCTTAAAATTACGCCCGCCACCACATACCCGGTTAAAATCCGGGCAGGGGAGAGCTTGGTATAATCGATAAACAGCTGCCCCACGACGCAAATCAGGCCGCCTGCCACAAACGCCCAGACGTAGTTCATTCCGCACCTCCCAGTTCAACGCAGTGGGCAATGCCTGGAATGCTCTCGCCCTGCAAAAACGTGGTCTGGCTCATCAGCGCCCCGGTGGCCATAAACAGCACGCGGCGCAGCTGACCAGCCGCCAGCATGGGCAGTATTTTACAGCACAGCACCGCCGCGCTGCACCCGGCCCCGCTGCCGCCCGCCTGCACATTCTGGCCTTGTGTGTCATACAGCAGGCAGCCGCAGTCCTGGTGGTTGTCCAGCGGTACGCCCTCCTTTGCCATCTGCTCTCGCAAAAGGTCCGAGCCGACCTCGCCCAAGTCCCCGGTAAAGATCGCGTCAAAGTCCTGCGGGCGGGTGTTGGTCGCCCCAAAATAGCGCAGCAGCGTGGATGCCGCGGCGGGCATCATGGCCGCGCCCATGTTGTTGATGTCGTGTACCTCAAAATCCTGCACGCGGCCAAACGTCACCGAGAGCACCGGCACGCCCTGCCCGCCGTGCGCCCGCACCAGGCAGGCTCCCGCCGCTGTGGCCGTCCACTGGGCCGTGGGGGTGCGTTTGGCGCCGTATTCCAGTGGTGTGCGGAATTGCCGTTCTGCTGCACAAAAATGGCTGCTGGTCAGCGCCATGGCGCGTTCTGCCATACCGGACGCTGCAAACGCAGCGGCCAGCCCCAGCGTCTCTGCCATCGTAGAACACGCGCCGTACACGCCCGCGAACGGCACGCCCAGCTCCCGCATCGTGTAGTTGCTGGCCGTACACTGGGCCTGCAAGTCGCCGGCAAAGGCGATATCCACCTTCGTGCGCGGTATATCCGCCTTGCGCAGGCAGAGTTCCGCCGCCTTGCGCTGCAAAATGCTTTCGGCCTGCTCCCAGTTTTCGCAGCCCTGCTCACCAAAGCCCGCGTCCTGGGTCACGAAGTCAAAGGCCGAGGCCAGCGGGCCTTCGCTCTCCTTTTTGCCGCCTGCCGCCGCCCAGGCCGCCACGGTGGGCGGTGCGTCAAACAGTAGGGTATCACCCTTTCGTATCATGTGTCACCCCACCTTTCCCAGCAGCCAGTAGATGACACCCCACACAAAGCTGGCCAGCGTGCCAAAGGCGATGACCGGCCCGGCGATGCCAAAAATCTTTGCACCTACACCTGTCACCCAGCCCTCGGCCTTGAACTCAATCGCCGGGCTGACGACCGAGTTGGCAAACCCGGTGATAGGCACCAGCGTACCCGCGCCCGCCTTGGCGGCCAGTTTCTGATACCAGCCCGGTAGCGTGAAAACGGCGGCGAGGAAAATCAGCGCAATGCTCGTCAGGGTGCCTGCCAGCGTTTTGTCGTACCAAATCAAAAACAGCTGGCGCAGCCCCTCGCCCAGGGTGCAGATAGCCCCGCCGACGCAGAACGCCCACACACAGTCCCGCACCACCGGCGAAGGCGGCGACGCGCGGTTTACCATTTCGTCATATTGCTTGGGGTCCAGTTTCACAGTCCATACCTCCTTTTGGGGGTAGTATGGGCTTAGTTGCCGTAAAATATAACGTTCCCGCGATAATACGGCTGCGGTATCATCGTTTTGTACAGTGCGCGCAGCTCTTTGCAAAGGGCGGCGTCGGGAACCGTGCCGCCGCAGGGCAGGGAAAGCACGGCGTACCGCGTGCCAAACACCCGGCTTTCCAGTGCCGTGGCCCGCGCCCCCGCCCGCAGGTAAAACCCGATGCGCCGCCGCGCCACGGCGGGGTCAGGGGCCTCGGCGGGGTGCTCGCACTCCAACAATAGATCATGCACCCGCATGGCATCGTAGGCCTTGACGAGCTGCAATGCCTGGGTGCCAACGCCGCCGCCCCGCAGGTCACACCGCACGGCAAAGTAGTCCAGCAGCGCCGTCCGCTGGCCCGGCAGCACGACCTGCAACGCGTAGGCCAGCCGCGCACCTGCGTCGTCGGTCAGCAGCAGCGGCTCGTAGATGCCCGCGTCTAACAGGCGCTGTATCTCGGCAAAGGGTTTGAGCTCCGCCGCAGGGAAATCCCGCGGCAGCGCCGTGTGGTAGAGTTCTTCGCACGCAGCAGGGGACAGACGCTTGATTTGCATGGAGATTTCTCCTTTCTGTGATTGAATTGTGAGGGAAAATACGGTATAATAGGTAAAATTACGCATCACGGGTGCTGCCCAACAGCGGCCAGAGGACTGGCCGCCCTACCATGCGGCTGCCCTGTAGGGCGGTCAGTCCTCTGACCGCCGCCATTTGCGACACACTTTATAAACAAGGAGCCACCCACATGGAATGGACTGACATCAGCATTACCGTCGCCAAGCGTGACGCAGACACGGCCGAGGCCATCGCAACGATGGTCGCCAACGGCGGCATTTATATCGAGGATTACAGCGACCTGGAACAGCAGGCGTGGGAGATCGCCCACGTGGACCTCATCGAGCAGGAACTGCTGGACAAGCCCCGCGACGTCGTCATCGTACATATGTACCTTGCACCCGATGAAAACCCCGCCGAGGTTCTGCCCCTGTTTGAGGAACGTCTGCAGAACAGTGGCATCAACTACCAGCTCAACACCACCGGCGTCGAGCAGGAGGACTGGCAGAACGGCTGGAAAAAATACTACCACGCGATGGATATTGGCGACCGCCTTGCCATCGTGCCCGGGTGGGAGGATCACCAGACCGACCGCATCAAGATCATCATGGACCCGGGCATGGCCTTCGGCACCGGCACGCACGAGACGACTTCGCTCTGCCTGGGAACGCTGGACAGCCTGGTCAAGGGCGGTGAGCGAGTGCTGGATATCGGTACCGGCTCCGGCATTCTGGCCATTGCCGCACTGAAGCTCGGCGCAGCCGAGGCCGAGGGCGTGGACATCGACCCGATGTGCGTGCGCACTGCGGGTGAGAACGCCCAGCGCAACGGCGTGGCCGACCACTTTAAAGTCCTCGTCGGTGATCTGTCCGACCAGGCCAGCGGGCAGTACAACATCATCACGGCCAACATCGTGGCGGCGGCCATCCTGTCGCTGGCCCCCCACGTGCCGCCGCTGATGGCCCCGGGCGCACGTTTCATCGCCAGCGGCATCATCACCGAGCGCAAGGATGAAGTGCTCACCGGACTGCAAGCCGCAGGTCTTGCGCCCATCGAGGTCAAGGAAAAGCGCGGCTGGGTCTGCATCATCTGCGAAAAGAAAGAGGCGTAAAGTATGCCGCATCGTTATTTTACCCGGGAGCTGGCCGATGGCCGCGCCGCGCTGACCGGCAGCGATGCCCACCACCTGGCCGACGTCATGCGTGCCAAACTGGGTGAGGAAGTCGTCCTCTGCGGCCCGGACGGGCTGGAATATCTCGGCACGGTCACGGCCATTGAGCCGGGGCGGGTGGAGTTTTCCGTCACCGACGGCACAACCAGCAAGGCCGAGCCGGACTGCGCCGTAACGCTGTTTGCGGGCTACCCCAAGGCGGGAAAATTAGAAGAAGTCATCCGCCACAGCGTCGAGCTGGGCGTGACGGAAGTTGTACCGTTTTTCAGCCGATACTGCGTAGCATCGCCCAAAAAAGAGGATGTGAAGTGTGAGCGGTACAACCGCATTGCCGCCGAAGCCGCCAAGCAGGCGGGCCGCGCAATGCTGCCCCATGTGGCGATGCCGCTGCCGGATTTTGGTGCGGTGTGCAAGGCATTTGCGGATTTTGACCTTGTGCTGTTCTTCTACGAGGGCGGCGGTACGCCGCTGCGGGAGATCCTGCACCCCAGCCGATACAAGCGCATTGCCATCGTCACCGGGAGCGAGGGCGGTTTTTCCGTCGAGGAGGCCGCCGCTGCGAAAGCTGCCGGGGCCGTGACGGTAGGCTTAGGCCCGCGCATCCTGCGATGCGAGACCGCGCCCCTGGCCGCGCTGACAGCGACGATGCTGCTGACGGGGAATTTGGAGTAACCACAAACCATAGTATGTAAAAACAAAGAGGAGCGCCACCCGCATGTGGGTAACGCTCCTCTTTGTGTTATTATTGCCCTTGTAGGGGCCGGGCATGCCCGGCCCGCAGGTAAAAGGCTAACGGACACTAATGGGAAACCCGCGGACCGCACATGTGCGGCCCCTACAGCTCTACTATTTTGCCTTCACATACGCCCCAAACGCATTCGGCACGGGGTATACCTCGGCCAAGTCCTCGGCGGCTGCCCAGACATAGCCGTCGGGCAGCTCACACGCTTTCGCCGTGCCTTTCCACCCGCCAAGTTCCCAAACCTTGTGCGTAAATACGTGCTTTGCGGGCGGCAGCGGCGCGGCCAGCGCGGCCTGCACGCCCAGTTTCGCCAGCGCAGCGCACAGTTCGTCCTTTGTCAGCGCCTTTTCCCATGCGGCGGGCTGCCACAATCCGGCCAGCAGGCCGTGGGCGGGCCGCCGCTGTAATAGTAACCCACGCTCGCTTTCAATCAGCGCCACCGTCACCGGCACTTTGCTCTTGGCCTTGGGCGCGGGCTTCACGGGCAGTTCCGCCGCGCGGCCCGCCTCATACCCCTGGCACAGGTCGGCCAGCGGGCATTCCCCGCACCGGGGCGTGCTAGGCACGCAGACCAGCGCCCCCAGTTCCATCAAGGCCTCGTTGTAGGGGCCGGGTGTGGCTTTGGGCATCTGCGTCAAAACCCGCTCTGTAAACAGCCGCTTCGTCGCCGGGTTCATCACGTCGGCGTCGTCGTTGTACAGCCGCGCAAAGACGCGCAGGACGTTCCCGTCCACCGCAGGGGCGGGGATGCCAAAGGCAATGCTCGCCACCGCGCCCGCCGTGTAGTCGCCGATGCCCGGCAGGCTGCGCAGGGCGTCGTAGTCGGCGGGCAGGTCTCCGCCGTACTGCTCACAGACGATGCGGGCGGCTTTCTGCATATTGTTGACGCGGTTGTAATAGCCAAGGCCCTGCCACAGCTTGCGCAAGGCGTCCGGCTCACAGGCCGCCAGGGCGGCAGGGTCCGGCAAAGCCGCGATAAAACGTTCATAATAGGGTATCGCCGCTGCCACGCGGGTCTGCTGCAGCATAATTTCGCTGACCCAGATGTGGTACGCAGAAGGCTCCTGCCGGAAAGGCAGGAGCCTCTTGTTTGCGTTAAACCATTGCAGCAGCGGTGCGGCAATGGGCTCCATCAAAAACCACCGCAGGTGCGGGGGAAGGGGATGACGTCGCGGATGTTGGGGATGCCGGTGACGTACATCAGCAGGCGCTCAAAGCCCAAGCCGTAACCGGCGTGCTTGACACTGCCATAACGGCGCAGGTCAAGATACCAGTCGTAGTCGGCGGTATTCAGACCCAGTTCCTTCATGCGGGCTTCCAGCACGTCCAGGCGCTCCTCACGCTGGGAGCCGCCGATCAGCTCACCGATGCCGGGCACCAGCATATCGGCTGCAGCAACAGTCTTGCCGTCCTCGTTCTGGCGCATATAGAACGCCTTGATTTCCTTCGGGTAGTCGGTGACGAACACAGGCTTCTTGAAGATCTGCTCGGTCAGGTAGCGCTCGTGCTCGGTCTGCAGATCGGTACCCCACTCGACTTTGTACTGGAAGTTGTCGTTGTTCTTCTTCAGCAGTTCGATGGCGTCGGTGTAGGTCACGCGGGCAAAGTCGCTGCTGGCAACCAGTTCCAGGCGCTCGATGAGACCCTTGTCAAAGAACTGGTTGAAGAAGGCCAACTCGTCGGGGCAGTTGTCCAACAGGTAGCGGATGACGTAGCGGGTCATGGCCTCGGCGGTCTCCAGGTAGGTGTTCAGGTCGGCGAAAGCCATCTCCGGCTCGATCATCCAGAACTCGGCGGCGTGGCGGGTATCGTAGCTCTTCTCGGCGCGGAAGGTGGGGCCGAAGGTGTAAACATTGCCCAGCGCCATCGCCATGGCCTCGGCCTCCAGCTGGCCGGA